>ENA-OQNM01000786-OQNM01000786.1-human-gut-metagenome-genome-assembly--contig:-NODE-786-length-10883-cov-4.094273_pt1 | contig 10883 bp, 15 predicted proteins | sample MGYA00242632_ERZ504886 | MGnify/ENA primary metagenome ERZ504886 (study PRJEB26092, sample SAMD00036424) | human gut metagenome | host: Homo sapiens | study: EMG produced TPA metagenomics assembly of... | reverse complement strand
TTGACAATCACGGTGGCTACGAGTTCGCCAAGCAGTTCTATGAGGATGCCTACAAAGCAGCCGTTCAGATCGTGGGTGGTGAGCAGTATATCCTCTCGGCAGTCATGCACGCCGATGAGATCAACCGTGCCATGACCGAAGCACTAGGCCGGGAGGTCTACCACTACCATCTCCATGTGGTCTATGTACCTGTGGTGGAAAAGCAGATCCTCTGGTCGAAACGCTGCAAGGACAAGGCACTGGTCGGCACCGTCAAGGAGACCGTCATGCAGGTCAGCCGAAGCAAGAAGTGGGCTTCCAAGCCCCTGCTGGACGATGCTGGAAAGCCTGTCCTGCAAAAGAGCGGCAAGCCAGTCCTGAAGAAGTCGTACAGTGTCCTGCAAGACGATTTCTTCAACTATATGCGCAACGCCGGGTACACGGATGTAGAGCGCGGTGAACGCGGCAGCACCGAAGAACACCTGACTGTCACCCAGTTCAAAGTCCAGCGGGAGCAGGAGCGTTTGGACAGCCTGACCGCCCAAATCGACCAGAAAGAACAGCACCTTACCCAGACCAGCAAGACCCTTTCCAAAAAGGAGAAGGAACTCGCCGCTGTTCAGAAGAAAGCCGCTGTCACAAAGGACGCTCTCATTCACGCACAGGACGTGGAATCCTTGGGCAAGCGCACTCTGTTGGGTAATTATTCCCTGACCGAAGATGAATTATCCGCTCTCAAGAAACAGGCTGCACACGGCTATATGATGGACGTTGAAAACCGCAGCCTGAAAGAAGAACTTTCCGCTGCCAAGAAAGAATCTGCCCGTTGGAGCAGCAAGTACCATGACCTGTGGTACGATGTGAAGCCTTATCTGGATGCGCTTCATCGTGCGCCGGAATTGGTACGCAGCTTTCTGGAAAAGGTTCTGGTTTCCAAGCAGGAGCGTACTGTGGATACACAGCAACGAAACCTCCATCGTGGACAGGATATTGAACTTTGATTTTCGGAGGACACTATTTGAGTAAAAAGAAAAAGTCTGTAAACAAATCCGGCTACCCGGATGAAGCAATCAAGTCGCTGGCACGTTGTTTCTATCCCTCTATGATGGAATTTTTCAATAGCGAAGAAGGCCAGCGTGAATATGAGGAGTGGCTGAAAGAGCAGGAGGCTCTGAACGCCGTACCCATCGCAGCATAAAAACAGCAGGACGCTCCCGGAGAAGGGAACGCCCTGCCTTACACAATTATACCTTTAGATAATCATAGTAGTCATCCAGAGAATAAAACTTATCTGCTGCGTCTTTTATCTCACGTGCCGCATGACTCCAAAAGCATACAGATACTTTGATTTTCCGTTTCTTTAGACTCCTTATAATCGGAAGATAGTCCTTATCTCCAGCCACCAAAACAACCTCATCGTTTTCTGGTCTCATGCATTCATAAGAATCTTCCATGATGGCTGTGCCAACACCCATATCAATTTTCTTTTCTTTATTAGTATAGTAATCTCTATCCTCAACGATTACTTCGAATCCCTTTTCTTCAGCGGACTTCCAGAGAGAGTCATTTTTTGGAGGACGCGAACCAAACAAAACCGCTCGTTTTATATTTTCAGCATTTCCACCAGAAAACGAAAGAAGCTTTCCGAAATCATATGACCACGGAGCACAAGAATTGTTTTGCTGAGCTTCATCCAGTGAAGAAGCATAGCCCGCTTTGACTGCGGCAATATGCATTCCTTCAATCCATACATTAGAGTTATCCACATAGACGTAACTTCCCATATACACACCTCCTATTTTTATAGGATAGCATTTACTGACTTCCTGTGTCAAGAAACAATCTTTATGAAATTCAATGCCAAATTTTGTTGAACTTGCGTTACAATCTATTAAACTCCAATTTTATAATCCGGCACGATTCTCGGAGCTTTGTATCTTCCACGGGAGCCGTCGTTATCGTACCCGAAGAAAACGAAAAATCCGAACCCTTCTCCAATCGGAAATAGGTTCGGATTTTTCTTGTTTGGTGGGCGCGGGTGGATTCGAACAACTATTCTTTCGGCCTGTCCATTCCTGCCGTGTCAGAAAATGCAGCATTCAAGCCACTTTTCGGGCACGGCACGGAATGCGCGGTGCACCGCCGGAATGGCTCGAACATTAAAAGTGGGTTGCAAAGTGGGTTATTTTTCGGGACCCGGCGCGTACTCGGACAGCACGCCGGAGACGGCCTGCGCGGTGGCGTCATCGCGGCCGGTGACGGCGTGGGAGTACCAGCCGTAGGTGTCCATGCTCTTGCTGTGGCCCACGATGCGGCGCAGCTGTGCGGGCGGCACGGCGTCCTCGATCATGCTCACAAAGGTGTGCCGCAGCTCGTACAGGCTGACCGGCGGGTCGATGCCGTTGCAGCGCTGGTAGACCCTCCAGTAATTGTACAGGCTCTGCTGGTTGGACAGCAGAAAAAGCGGGTCATCGTCCCGCAAGGGGCGCTCCTCTTCCTGCGTGCGCTGCTGCAGCTGGGCGCGGATTTCGGCCACAGCTAGAGGGTGCAGCACCACCGTTCGGATGGCGTTCTCGTTCTTGCCGCTGGTCTCTTCGTTCTGGCGGTTGATGGCCCGCCCGATGTGCACCCGGTCACCATCCAGATCGCCCACACGCAGGCCCAGCAGCTCACCAGGGCGCAAGCCGGTCATGACCGCGATGCGGTAGGCGTGCACGTTCTCGTCCTGCTCCACTTTTCCACGCACCACACGGGTGTCTGTGGATAAGAGCACCCGCAGACTGTCCGGCTGCAGGATTTTCCGGCCCTTCAGGCGGGCACCCTTCGGCACGGTCAGATCCTCGTCCTCCGGGCGCAGGGAGGTGTATTTATGCTGGCGCGCCCACTTGACAAAGGCCACCTCCACGCCACGGATGCCCTGCAGCGTTTTGCGGGACAGGTTGCCCCGGCTCTTGCGCTTGCTGTCCGGATTCAGACAGCCTTCCTTATAGGAGCGGTTCAGCACGTCCTGCAGCATGCCGGTGGTCAGGTCGCCGATGCGCCGCGCACCGATCACCGGCAGGATGTAGTTGCGCCCGAACTTCTCCACCTGCTCGATGTTGCTGGTGCCACCCGTGGCTTTGACCGAAATCATGTACTCGGCCCACACGTCTGCGCAGCGTTTTGTGGTGCTGCTGATGCCCTCGTCCAGCCAGACGTCCGCCTTGCGGTTCGCTTCGCGCTGGCCTGTCCGGCCGGGCTTAGTGCTGGTAAAGGTGCGGCGCACACCGTCCTTCTGCACCTTGATCTGCCAGCGGTTCTGGTTCGGCAGCCAGACCGCTGTATTCGTTCGCAATCCCATAAAAATACACCTCCATGGGTACACTTTGACAAGCCTGCCCGGAGGTGGTACAATAACAGTTGCTTAGGCTGGTATTGTTCCTCGTGAGCAAGCCACTCTTTGACGCCCTACCGGTTGCCGCCGGTGGGGCGTTTTTGTTTATACATCTTCTAAGGAATTACTTTCGGCAAGGGCAAAAAGCTCTGCGCTCGCCTCGCCGAGTTCTGTTTTTTGAGTATCGCTCATGTATTGCAGGTACGGCACAAATGCCTGATGATATTTTTCCGCCCAGCCTTTCTTTGCCTTTGCAGTTTTCAGGCTCCTGATTTTAACGCTGTACTTCTCCGCAGTGCGGTGGATGATCTCATTCACCGCCGCATCCCGGAATGCAGGATTCTGATATTTCTTCAAATCAGCAGTTGCGCTCACTGGTGCACCATACCTTTTGCATTTTTCCAGTTCCAGCAGTCGCCCAACGCAAAAGTCGTATCTCATAAAGAACGTGGCCGGGTCTGTTGTTGTTTCAAGGATTCTTGCACTCTCTCGCGCCTGTTTTAGGAACTGCGGAGCCAGAATCTTTGCGTTTTTCCGAGAATCAACCAGATCCATCTCACCCATCCATTCAGGGTTGGGTGTATAAATTTGCTTTGCATCATCAGAATCTTCGGCATCGCCTTGCAGATACCCGTCTTTGATGCCCTTTGCAGTTCCGTGGATCATGCTGAAAATCGAGAGTGCAACCCAAAAGACGACAACGCCGCAAACGAAAGACATCCCAAGTCCACAAGATGCTGATGCGATAAAGAACCCAAGACATCCAACCGCAAGACTGATAAAAACAAACTTTATCGGAACATTCAGGCCAGTCTTTCCGGAGAGCATCTTTGACGCAGCTCCTCCAATCGCTCCTGCTCCACGGAAAACGGCATCAATGCTCTTGTGTACTGTTTTATTGCCAGAATGCTTCCGGTGCCATTCTTTGCGGCCATAGGGAGAAAGTTTTTTACCCATACATTTCCTCCTCGGTTAAGTCTTCATTTTCCTTGTAATAGTAGTAAGCACGCCGGACATATTCCTCCGTGGTGTCCAGGAGCTCCGCAATCTCATCGGCATCACGGCCCTGCTTCAGCAGGTCGAACAAGACCTGCTTTGGAATCGCGTGCCGGATATACCAGTGATCTGCCCGCACCTCATGCCGCTCCACAATATCAAACGGAGTGGCCATAGAATAAAATCCGCCATACAGGCAATGGCCGAGCTCATGCCCGATGCGTGCCTGCTCTTCTGCATAAGTACAGGGCTTGGAATTGTCCAGCCCGATATAACACGCCCCATTGACTTCCGTTGACATGCTGCCAATGATCGGCATTGGGTAGCGCAGGACTTCCACATGATTTTCGGCCGCAACTTTATAAAAGTCAGCCCTTGTTCCCATTTGCATCCCGCTCCTTTATGAACCGGACAAACTGCTTGACCTCTTCATACTGGGCATCCGTCACGGGGCCGCCGCCAAAGAGAGCAAACTTAATATCATCCTCCGAAACCCCACCGGCACGCCCGGCGGGGCTTTTTTGTTCGCCGATCAGGTCATTCACCGACACTCCGAAGTAGGCCGCAACCTTCGCGAGAGTATCGCCAGAAGGAACAGCCCCTGTATTCTTCCATTTCGTGACGGTCGAGTTGCTCAGACCAATTTCTTTTGCGGCACGGCTGCAGCTCACGCCCTTTTCTTGGCACAGTTCACTGTATACGTCATAAAACACAATTTTCAACGCCCCTTTTTGTGCAGAGCGCCAAATCTAACCAAATTCAGAAAATTCCATTGACTTTCTAACCAAATTCAGATATCATAGTGTCACAGTTGAATCCGGTTAGCAAACAAGCCCGGAATCAACTGAATGGCTCAGGCTAGAATTTGCGCTGGATAATTGTTAGCACCATCATCTTACCGCAAATTCTAACCAAAGTCAAGTTTTTAAGCTGAAGGAGGTTAGAATTGTATGCCTGCACAATGGACAGGTGAGCTTGTTGGAAAAATGCACAACGCCGGTGTCACCGGCAAAGAGCTGGCCGCACAGCTGGGAAAGAATCCGAAATACATTTCCCAAGTGCTGAACGGTCACTACGAGCCCAAGAAGGCAGAGCGCGAATTCAACGCTGCACTTTCCGCCATCATTGAAGGCCGTCAGGAAAAGGAGGACTGACCCATGGCAAAGAAACAGTTTCTGAAGCTCCGGCGGCTGGCCGAAGATCAGGACATCACCACGGATGAGCTGGCCGCAAAGGCGGGCATCGTGCCCCGCACGCTGCGCAAGCGCTTTGCCGCGCCGGAGAGCTGCGGCACATGGAACTGGGAAGAGATTGACGGCATCTGCCGCGCGCTTCACATCCCGCAGGAGCAGATCGGAGAGTATTTCTTCCCGAAGGTTGAGAAAGGAGCATGAACATGAAGGCAAAACTTTACATCGACAGTGAGGACTCGACCATCAAGATCGAAGGTGGTCCCAGCGACGTGCTGCATCTTCTGGTGTGCGCAATCGCGCAGATTCTGAAGAGCTATTTCCCGGACGATTTTGAGCGGCAGCTGGGCTGGGTGTCTGGACTGCTCTACAACGTGATTCGTGAGCTGAAAGAGGAGGACGACGATGAAGATTAAGTCACGCGTATGGCACTGGCTGGCCGTGGCCTGCGGCGGTGTGGGTCTGGTGCTGGGCATGGGTGCCGAGGGCACCGCACAGACGGGCAGCACCCTCAACGGCAACACATTCACCACAGCGGTGATTTTGGTACTGCTTGCAGCGCTGTTCATGAAGCTGGGCTTCCTGGCACAGGACCGCGAGGAGCGGGAAGCCAAGGGCCGCCACGGCTGTGGCAAGATTACCCGCAACCACGCCCGGAACCCGGAGTACCCGGAGAATCAGGAACGCGGAGCATGAGCGATTACATCCACAACGTCATGTGGTACACCGTCTGGGATGCCAAGACCGGAGATCTGGTAGCATCCGGCACGGCGGCAATGTGCGCCCGACGGCTGGGGTATTCCAGCTCCGGCAGCTTTGCCAGCGCGGTGAGCCACTGGCTGTGCGATGGCCGCCAGCACGTCAAGTACACCATCCAGCGGGAGTACATCCCCCGCAGTGAGGTGGACAGCCTACCGCAACGCCGCAAGTACAAAAAACAAAAAGCCCGCCGGTGCTGGAACACCGACGAGCTGCAAGAGATGATGGATTCGCCAATCACATCACCCCGATAATATCACAAAATCGGAGGTTTTACAATGAAAGGGATCCTGATCGAGCCGGGCAAGGCCCCGGTGGTCACCGCCCTGCCGGACACACTGCAGGGCATCGAAGCCATGCTGGGCTGCGACTGCATGCAGGAGGTGCTGCCTCGCACCCCGGCGGTACTGCTGTTCGGCGTTCTCGGCAAAGGGCTGAACCGCATCTATCGCGGCCATAACATCTACGGCACCATCCTCTGCTACGGCTGGCGGAACAACACCCTGCAGCCCCTGAGCAAAGATCTGCAGTCTGAGATGCTGGACCGCCTGAAGGACACGGAGGTGCGGGTATGAGCACCTACATCTGCAAGTGTGGGCGGCGGGTGAAAAAGTCCACCAATGCCGACAACACCGGCAACCGCTTGGAAGGGTACGGCCCGGGCCATGAATGCTATGGCTGCCCTTACGTCCTGTCGTGGGGTAACTACGAGTGGAACGAGGAGGCCAAGAACTTAGAGCAAAAGACCAAGGGTTATGAATGTCGCATGAGCAAAACGCTTGCTTATGATTCCAGGTTTATCGGCTCCACCAAGGACAAATGCACCTGTTCTGTCGTCAGTCTGGATTTTGATTTTTTGGAGCAGATCAGTTCCTGGGTCAAGAAAACTTTTACATCAGGTGAGTTGACTGGGTACTTTTCTCGAGGCGAGATTCGAGCCACAGGCTACTGCCACAATGGCCGCTACCAGTACACGCTGTGCTGTGCTCAAAACAAAAAGGGCATTGCAGCTAAAGCGGCATTGTTTGAACATTTCTTCAACTCGGGCGGCAGCCGCAAGGATATGACCCCGCAGCAGGAAATGGAAAAGGTTCTGGCCGACATCAAAAAGGCAACTCAGGCAAAGGAGAAACTGGAATGTACGACGATGGATTCTGCGGCCCCGTCCGAGAATGCGGACGCTTCTTCTGCGACTGGTGGTGCGCCTTTGACGACTGGAACGACCTTGATGACGAAACCTGCCCATTCAGCCCCGCAAGACAAAACCCCAACCTCCTTCCCGATGAACTCTCTTGCCGCCCCCACCTTTGATTTCTCCGCCCTGGGCGACCTGTCCGGGCAGGCTGCAGAGGCTGACCAGCAGTTCGATTTGCACTATGGCACCGCACAGGACGAGTATCTCATCTCCTGCATCTATCTGGCCCGGGTGCACGCCCTGACGGCCAAGGCTGGCCGCTATGGCGGCGGTACATGGACAAAGTGGTACGAGAGCAAGGGTTTGAGCCATGGCAGCGCCACAAAGATGGTGCAGAACGGCGACGCTTTTAAATCGTCAACTGTTGACGAATTAAAATGCCTGCCGGAGCTGACCCGCAAAGATCTGAATCTGATTGCCCGCTCTGGCTGCGCCGAGCAGCTCACCGCTACCGCCGGGGACAGCCAGCGGGTGCAGGAGCTGCTGGCCCAGATCAAGAGCAAAGACGCCCAGCTGGAGGCCGCTCACGCCGACATCTCCGGCCTGAAGGACCGTGCCACCGCCGCCGAAGCCCGGGAGGAAGAAGCATGGAGCATGGTGAGCAAGGCACAGGACGAAGCAAAGGCGGCACAAGAAAATCTTGACTACGAGGTCAGCCAGAACGACGCCCTGCACGAAGAAAAGGGGCAGCTGCTGCGGGAGTGTGAGGCGGCAAAGCAGGCCCGTGCAGAGGCCGAAGCCCGTGCCAAGGATGCTGAGAATCAGCTGGCCGGGGCCCGGCAGGTGGCCCAGGCGGCAAAGCTGCGGGGCGACAAGCTCAAGGCCGAGAACGACGCGCTGAAAAGTCAGCCCATCACCGCGGTGGTGGACGAGGAAGAGGTGGACCGCCGGGCCGGAGAAAAAGCGTACCAGATGGCGGCAGATATGACCGCCGAGCTGCAGGAAAAACTGGACGCCGTCACCGGGGACGCCGAGCAGGACGTCCGGAACGCTTACGACAGCGTCCTGCTGGCCAGCCGGGCCATGCTGAACACCTGGCAGATGGTAAAGCCGCAGTTCCGCAAACTGCCGGAAGAGCAGCGGGAGGCGCTTGCCAACCAGATCGTCCACACCATCGGCAGCATTCAAGGGGAGGTAACGAAATGTCTGTAAAGATCACGGCGCTGGAAGCCGAAAATGTCAAGCGCATCAAGGCGGTGGCCTTTGCGCCGTCGCCCACCGGACTCACCCTCGTGGGCGGCAACAACAATCAGGGCAAGACCAGCGTGCTGGACGCGCTGGCGTGGGCGCTGGGCGGGGAACGTTTCCGTCCGGACGCCGCACAGCGGGACGGTGCTATCGCTCCTGCTCACCTCAAGGTCACACTGTCCAACGGCGTGGTGGTGGAGCGCAAGGGCAAAAATGCCAGCCTGACCGTCACCGACCCCACGGGCCGCCGCAGCGGCCAGCAGCTGCTCAACGCCTTTGTGGAGCCGCTGGCCCTCGACCTGCCCCGCTTCATGGACGCCAGCGACAAGGAAAAAGCCGACATCCTGCTGCGCATCATCGGCGTGGGGTCCGAGCTGCAGGTCAAAGATCTGGAGATCAAGGGCCTGTACGACAAGCGCACCTTCACCGGCCAGCTGGCCGCCCAGAAAAAGCACTTTGCCGAAGGGCTGATCTCCTGCCCGGAAGCTCCGGATGAGCCGGTCAGCGCGTCCGACCTCATCCGCCAGCAGCAGGACATCCTTGCCCGCAACGGCGAGAACCAGCGCAAGCGCCGGCAGGCGCAGGAGCTGACCCGCAAGCGGGATGAGGCCATGGCCGAGATGCAGCGGCTGGATGAGCGCATCGCCGAGCTGACCGCCCGGCGGGAGGAAGTGAGCAAGAAGCACACGGCATTGTTCGTGCAGGCGATGGAAGCCAGTAAATCCGCCGAGCAGCTGCAGGATGAATCCACCGCCGAACTGGAAGCGTCCATCCGGGACATCGAGGAGACCAACCGCAAGGTGCGTGCCAACCTCGAAAAGGCCCGCGCCGAGGACGAGGCCGCCCAGTACGCCAGCGACTACGACAAGCTGACCGGCCAGATCGAGGACAAGCGTGCCGAGCGCATGGCCCTGCTGAACGGGGCCGACCTGCCCCTGCCGGGCCTCAGCGTGGAGGACGGCGTCCTTACTTACAACGGCAAGCGCTGGCGGGACATGTCCGGCAGCGACCAGCTGCGGGTGGCCACGGCCATCGTGCGGCGGCTGAACCCGGACTGCGGTTTCGTGCTGCTGGACAAGCTGGAGCAGATGGACCTGACCACCCTGACCGAGTTTGCGGCCTGGCTGGAAGCAGAGCACCTGCAAGCCATTGCCACCCGCGTGTCTACCGGCAGTGAGTGCCAGATCATCATTGAGGACGGCATGGTCAAGGGCACCGAGCCGCCCGCCGAAAAGTCCCAGCCGAACAAGAGCTGGACGAAAGGAGCGTTTTAAATGAGCAAGTATTCCGTGACCACCGGCGTGCAGGCTGCGCCGGTCAAGACCGTGCTGTACGGGCCGAGGGCATTGGCAAGAGTACCTTCGCGTCCCACTTCCCGGACCCGGTGTTCATCGACACCGAGGGCGGCACCAAGCGCCTGAACGTCGCCCGCCTGCCCCAGCCCACCAGCTGGGCCATGCTGCTGGACGAGGTGGCCGAGGTGCGCAAGGGCAATGTGCCCTGCGGTACGCTGGTGCTCGACACCGCCGACTGGGCAGAGCGCCTGTGCATTCAGGCCGTGTGCGCCCGCGCCAAGGTGAACGGCATCGAAGATTTCGGTTACGGCAAGGGTTACACCTACGCCAAGGAAGAGTTCGCAAAGCTGCTGGACGCGCTGGAAGAGGTGCTCAACGCCGGGCACAACGTGGTGATGCTGGCCCACGCGGCCATCACCAAATTCGAGCAGCCGGACGCCGTGGGCAACTACGACCGCTGGAGCATGAAAACCTCCAAGCAGGTGGCCCCGCTGCTGCGCGAGTGGTGCGATATGCTGCTGTTTGCCAACTACAAGACCGTTGTGGAAAGGTGGGCGACGGCAAGAACGCCAAGAGCAAGGCCAGCGGCGGCAGGCGTGTACTGTACACCGCGCATCACCCCTGCTGGGATGCAAAAAACCGCTTTGACCTGCCGGAGGAAGTACCCTTTGACTATGCCAGCATTGCCGCCTGCATCCCCGGCGCAATGTCTGCACAGGCACCAAAACCGGAACCGCAGCCGCGTTCCCAGCCGGAAGCCGACATCCTGCCCAGCCCGCAGCAGGAAGCAAAGCCGGTGGCTCAGCCGCAGCCCGCACCGCTGCAGGAAAGCTCCGAGAAAAATGTTCTGCTCAGTCTGGGCGTGCCCGAAAAGCTGGCCGCTCTGATGAGCGCCAACAAGGTCAGCT
>ENA-OQNM01000783-OQNM01000783.1-human-gut-metagenome-genome-assembly--contig:-NODE-783-length-10906-cov-3.202431_pt1 | contig 10906 bp, 11 predicted proteins | sample MGYA00242632_ERZ504886 | MGnify/ENA primary metagenome ERZ504886 (study PRJEB26092, sample SAMD00036424) | human gut metagenome | host: Homo sapiens | study: EMG produced TPA metagenomics assembly of... | reverse complement strand
GTATAGCTCTTCATCAGGTTTACAATTTTACTAATAGACATTGTTGGTTCTGTCTCTATCATGTAGTGAATGTGATCTTTATCTGTTTCCATATATCTTATTATCACACTGTGTCTCTGACATATCTCATACGAAAACTGTTTTATATCATCTGATATCTGCCTCGAAACCAGTAATTTCTTTCTATATTTGCAGACAAAAATAATGTGATATTGTAATAGGTATTTGTGCCTGTTTTTAGATTTCCATGTTCCCATGCCATGAGTATACAATAGTTCTGATTTTTGGCTACCTTAACCCACCGTCTAAAGCCAGTGGGATTGCGGTAGCCCTATTTCAAACGAAGCGGTCCGTATCATCATAATAGTCTCTCGCTTCATGTGGGCAGACATCAAAGCATTCCCCACATGCAATACATTTGTCCGGGTCTACCGTTACATAACCTTCCTGCGTTGCAATATTTGCCGTAAGTACAGGACAGCCCCGCACGCATTTGTGCATCCGGTGCATAAATCATTTGTGTAAATCAGTTCCATAAACGCACTCCTTATTATGATTTTCGTATAAACACTACCCCTATATGCTTATAATTTTATTACTTTTTACTATATTTGTCCAGCAAAACCTTGCTTTTCCGTTATTTTATCAAAACACAAATGGTTGTCTATGATTTTTTGCAGACTGGATTTATATTTTTTTCCCTATTTTGGATATATACACACCGATAGATCGCACTATACTAAGATACAAAGAACTATTTTCACCAATTCGGAGGTTTTCCATGAAAAAAGCAGCTGTTATCCATGATCTGTCCGGTTTCGGAAAGTGTTCTCTCACGGCAGCGATTCCAGTATTATCCGCACTGGGCGTGCAGTGTTGTCCGGTTGCGACAGCCGTACTGACCGGCCAGACCGGTTATCCCTGTTATCACTGTACCGATCTGACCGCCATGTTACCGGACTATATCGATGCCTGGGGGAAAAATAACGCGCATTTTGATGCCATCTACAGCGGATTTCTGACCGGGGCGAAACAGATTTCGCAGGTGCTTGATTTCATCCACCACTTTCGGGAAGAACATACGCTTCTTCTGGTTGACCCTGTTATGGGGATGACGGAAATGCTTATCCATTTTTACTCCGGGCTGTTAAACGGGATGAAAGAACTGACGCTTAAAGCAGACGTGATCACACCGAATCTGACGGAAGCCTGTCTGCTGGCAGACATCCCGGAAGATGCCTTACTTCATTGCAGGACAAACACGGATCTGCTGAAGCTGGCAGAAGATGTGGCACTGCGGCTGACAAAAAAAACGCCTCACACCCACAGGATGTCGTGATCACCGGTGTCAAATGCCGTGATAGAAAAACATCCCGTCATTTATAATATTGCTGCCACTGACAAATGGAACTTTACCGGCACGATCGTCCGTTTTGACCGGAGTTTTTCCGGAACCGGGGATCTGTTTGCCTCTGTATTGTGTGGCTGCTGCACAAAGGGCATATGCACGGAAGATGCGATTCTGCTTGACCGGGTAAATTTTTATCCCACAGTATCGGGGATACCATGAAAGAAAATACGCCGGGACGCGATGGCGTTAATTTCGAGAAATTTCTTATTGACCTGATTGCAGATTCAAATGTGTAAAAACGAAAAACCCGGAAAAGAATTTCGCAATTGATGAATCCATACGATAGAAAGAAGGAATTGTTATGGCAAAAATTTTATATGTGTACAATGATCAGGTATATGCAAATATCACAAATAAATGTGACTGCAACTGTACGTTCTGTATCCGTAAACAGTTTGATGGTGTGGGTGATGCGGATACCCTCTGGCACAAAGCAGAGCCTTCTTTAAGTGAGATTATTGCCGCAATTGATGCCTTTGATTTCACCGGCTACAAAGAATTTGTTTTCTGTGGCTATGGGGAACCGACCTGTGCACTGGAGAATCTGATCGCCAGTGCCAGATATGTCAAAGAAAAAACAGGTCTCCCGATCCGTGTCAATTCCAATGGTCTGGGAAACCTGTATTATAAACGTGACATTGTACCACAGCTGGCAGAAGTGGTAGACAGTATCTCCATCAGCTTAAATGAGGCAACTGCAGAAAAGTATGAAAAAGTAACCCGCCCATCCTTCCCTCATGCTTATGAGGCAATGCTTGATTTTGCAGAGGAATGTGGAAAACTTATCCCACACACGCAGCTGTCGATCGTGGATATTCTTCCGGAAGAAGACATTAAGGCGTGTCAGCGCATCGCCGACAGCCGCGGTGTCCATCTGAAAGTACGTCCATGGGAGCACAGTGCATAAAGAAGTTACCGTTCTCATGCTTACCTGTGAGCACCAGCGGCATTACAGTCCCAGTACATCCAGAAGGATCTGTTCATCTTTCTTTTGTTTCTGTGGATGCTGTAATTCCGCATCTGCCAGGCGGGTACGGATATTCTGCATCCGCTGGTCCAGATCTGCACTGATCTGTGCACATTCGCTCAGTTCCTGTGCCAGACGCTCGGTTTCATCTGCCGGAACATTCTTTTTGTACCGCACTTTGTGCTCCAGACTCGCCCAGAAATCCATGGCAATGGTGCGAAGCTGTACTTCAACTTTCATTTCCCGTTTCTCATTCTTCAGAAAAATCGGCACTGCAACGATCAGATGCAGGCTGCGGTATCCGTTTTCCTTCGGATGCTTGATATAATCTTTCTGTTCGATCAGACGGATATCATCCTGCTGAAGCAGGCAGTCCGCCAGCAGATAGATATCTTCCGGGAAAGAGCACACAACCCGGATTCCTGCTATATCATTGATGTTCTGTTCAATCGCCGAAAGCGTCAACGGAATATTTTTCCGGCGCACTTTGCGCACGATTCCGTCCAGCGATTTCACACGTGTCTTGATGGACTCGATCGGATTACGGTCGTATTCCAGCGAAAATTGTTCGTTTAACACTTTAAACTTCGTTTCTACTTCCATAATTGCGCACTTGTAATATGCCATCATTGTATCCAGCGGTTTTGTATTTTCCTGCACAAAATCCAAAAATTCATCAGACATCAGACGGTTACGGACAAGGTTTTCCGCTGCCTGCTGCAGCTGCGCATTTACTACTTTACTTAATTCGTTCATATCTATTTCCTCTTTTTCTCCTGTAATTTTCTATATAAATAATTGTGAAATTCTTAGTTCCGACGGACTCCCGTGTGGTGGCTCCGGCTGCGGCCTCTCCGATACGCACTCAATATCCAGAATCAAGAATTTGCAGAAAGTGACTGCGTGGCTCCTTTGATGCTTTGTGTTCGTTCAAGTTTCGACAGCGGCGCGGTTTGTGTCCGTCTGCCAAGGACGCGTCCGAAGGATTTCGTGTCTGCCTTAGCGGAGTGCTTCAAAATACTGTGCCCGCGGGTCGTGTTTGCGACCACATTTATTGAAGACCATTCAAAAAAGTCCGTAGGGAGACATAACCGAGAGCGGGCGCCATAAAATTTTTGAAGTGCTCCGCTTAGGCAGACTAGAAATTCTGAGCGCATCCTTGGCAGACGGACACAAACCGCGCCGCTGTCGAAACATTGCCCGGACACAAAATTAGAGCCACGCAATCACTTTCGCAAATTCTAAGATTCTGTCTAATTCGTGCGTATCGGAGAGGCCGCAGCCGGAGCCACCACACGGGAGTCCGCCGGAGCACAAACTTTCCCAATTGTTTTAAATAAAAAGAACTTCACGGAAATAAATTTCCATGAAGCTCTCCGCACATGGACTTTCCTGTCTGGTTTCCACATGCCTATATTATAATGGATTCATCCGCAAAACGGAATAAATAAAGTCTGAACTTTTTCCGAACTTTATCTTAATCCTTGAACAGATCCGTAGAATAATAACGGTCTCCGCTGTCCGGAAGAAGGGCAACTACAGTCTTTCCCTTAAACTCCGGTCTTTTTGCCACTTCGATGGCTGCCTTTAATGCAGCTCCGGAAGAAATACCTACCAGCACACCTTCCTCTTTTGCAATATATTTGGAATACTCGAAAGAGTCTTCATTGGAAACCGGGATTACTTCATCATAAACCTTGGTATCGAGTGTGTTTGGAATAAATCCGGCTCCGATACCCTGGATCTTATGTGGACCTGCCTTTCCGGTAGACAATACTGCAGATGTCTCTGGCTCTACGGCAACGATCTTTACATCCGGGTTCTGGGATTTTAAATACTCACCAACACCTGTGATGGTTCCGCCTGTACCGACACCGGCTACGAATGCATCGACTTTTCCATCCGTATCTTCCCAGATCTCCGGTCCGGTTGTCTTCTTGTGTGCTGCCGGGTTTGCAGGGTTCTCAAACTGCTCCGGAATGAAGCTGTCTGCGATCTCTTTGTGAAGTTCCTCTGCCTTTGCGATGGCTCCCTTCATACCCTTGCTTCCGTCGGAAAGAACAAGCTCTGCGCCATATGCCTTGATGATGTTACGACGCTCAATACTCATGGTCTCCGGAAGAACGATGATCAGGCGGTATCCCTTTGCTGCTGCGATTGCCGCAAGACCGATACCTGTGTTTCCGGATGTCGGCTCAATGATGGTAGAACCCGGCTTTAACTTTCCGTCCTTTTCTGCCTGCTCGATCATTTCTTTTGCGATACGGTCCTTGACAGATCCTGCCGGGTTAAAGTACTCCAGCTTTGCAAGAAGTCTTGCCTCAAGGCCAAACTTCTTCTCGATGTGTTTGAACTCTACCAGTGGTGTGTGTCCGATCAGTTCCAATGTTCCTTCATAAATATTTGCCATTTTATTATCCTCCAATTTACTCTCTCTGATCTAATCCCTTATTTTCATACTTCTTTAGTAGGAATTATCTGTTGTTATGAATATACACCCTTTCCCAAACGCTGTCAACTACTTTTTACGATATTATTTTATACCCCTAAAAAAATACACGACACTCCTTATATTTTACTCCGCTTTGCCATAATTAAGACTCCAAAATTTTAACAGAGCCAGAAACTGCACAAAATTCGTAACGTATTCTATAAGAAGCATCGTGTATTTTTATCTATATGTGTATGAAAAACCCTCCGACTTTATTACTCGTCATCCTCATCGTCATCATCGTCCGCATCCTCACCGAGCAAAGCCTCTTTTAAAGTTCTCCAGCCAAGGACTGCACACTTCACACGCGCCGGCATATGGGCGATATCGCGGAGTGCCGATGCCTCCTCAAGAGAATCAATCTCCTCCTCGCTGGCATCGCCTTTGATCATTTTCATAAAGATTTTCCCCATCTGCAGGGCCTCTTCTTTTTTCTTTCCGACAATCATGCCAAGCATGATATCTGCGGAAGCCTGGGAAATCGCGCATCCGTCCCCGACAAATGCACCATCGGTAATCGTGTCGCCATCCGTCTTTAATTTCAGGAAAATATCATCCCCACAGCTCGGGTTGACACCCTCAAGCACAATATCCGCATCCGGCAGATCATGTTTAAACTCCGGGCGCACGTTGTGCTCGGTTAAGATTTCATTATAAAAACTTCTATTTTCCATATCCCATTCGCTCCCTTATACTTGCGATGCCTGCTACAAATTTGTCGGCTTCTTCTTCGGTATTGTAAAACATAAAGCTTGCCCTGGTGGCGGAACTGATGCCCAGATAATTCAAAAGTGGCTGCGCACAATGATGTCCGGCACGCACGCAGATACCGTCGGCAATCAGGATCTCGCTCACATCGTGCGGATGCACATCATCAATGGTAAATGTAAGAATTCCGGTGTGTTCTTCTGCCAGATCAGAACCCAGTACATGTACATGTGGAAGTTCTTTTAATCCGTCAAACGCACGCTTTGTCACAGCAAGTTCCCGCTCCTGCATCACGTCAAAGCCAACAGACTGTGCGTATTTTATGGCAGCATGCAATGCTATTGCACCCGCAGCATTTACGGTTCCCGCCTCGAACTTATGCGGAAGTTCTGCGTATTTTGCACTCTCACGGGTGACCGAATCGATCATTTCACCTCCAGAAAGAAATGGCGGCATCTTCTTTAACAATTTTTTCTTTCCATATAAGACACCGATTCCCATTGGTCCAAAAATTTTGTGTCCGGAAAATGCAAAAAAGTCTGCATCCAGCTCCTGCACATTGACCGGCATATGCGGGGTGCTCTGTGCCCCGTCCACCACGATAATGGCATTTTTTTCATGTGCCATGGCTGCGATCTCTTTGACCGGGTTCACACGTCCGAGCACGTTAGAAATCTGTGTGATTGCTACGATTTTTGTCTTTTCTGTAATCTGTTCTTTTACCTGATCAAGATCCACCGATCCGTCCGGACGGCATTCGATAAACCGGAGTACCGCTCCTGTCTGCCGCGCAACCATCTGCCATGGCAGAAGATTGCTGTGATGTTCCATGATCGAAACGAGGATTTCATCCCCGGCATTTACATTGTTTAAACCATAGCTGTATGCCACAAGATTCATGCTCTCTGTGGTATTTCTGGTAAAGATGATTTCACGCGCGGATTTGGCTCCGATAAAATCACGCACGCCTTTTCTGGCATTTTCATACAGTTCGGTTGCTTCCACACTCAGTGGATAATTTCCACGCAGCGGATTTGCATTGTGTTTCAGGTAAAAATCGCGTTCTGCATCAATGACACACTGTGGACGCTGGGAAGTTGCCGCATTGTCGATATAGATCCATTCCCTGCCATCGACTGTATTTTCCCCGATTTCTGACAGCAGCGGAAAGTCCTTGCGATAATCGGTCATGCTACACCTCCCCAAGTTCTTCGTCAATCATTCTGGCAAAGCTGTCGTCTTTGATGATTCCTTTCAGGCGGTCAATGTTTGCTCTTGCCATAATATTTTCCGCGTGCTCTTTGTCGATTCCGCGGCTGGCAAATAAAACATGGTATCCTCATCAAGTTCCCCAATCGTTGCACCGTGATTACCAACGACATTTCCTCGGAGCATAAGATCACCGAACGGTTTATTCTCCACATCATCGCCAAGCATCAGTACATTTTCCAGCTCGTTTCCGACAGAATCGGAAGAGCCGGTCTTAAAATCAATCGTTCCACGGAAGATCTTCTTTGCACCGTCGCGCAGGGCACCGCCCACGTTGATCTCACTCTCTGTATGTTTTCCATAGTGATTGACCACTTCATTCATGTCGATGATATGTGTGTGCTGCCCGATATAGCCGATATCGCTCCTAAAGGTGCTTGCATCGCCATTTAAGTTGATGGTCGTATCGGAATAGATATCTCCTTTTCCGAGATAAATCTGTACCAGCTCGATACGGGCATTTTTTGCACATTCTCCTTCAATCTGATTGTACACAAGAGAATTTTCTGCTGTGTGCTGCAGCTGCACCAGACGCACCCGTGCATGTTCTTCCACCGAAAGGCTTGTCCTTACGGCAAGTTTTTCCTCTGTCTGATAATCCATAAACACGGTCACCTGCTTACCTGCCGGTGCTATGATATGGATCTTTTTGCTGCTGTATCTTCCCTCTCCGGTAATGGAAAAGCGTACCTCTTCGGTGTTTCCCGCAGTTACGGTTTCCTCCGGAAGTTCTGTTGTATGTTCTTTGTCCCACGGAAGCTTGGTCTCGTTGACATGTAACCAATACCAGGTCTTCGATGGAAGTTTATTGATTGTCATTTCTGTCATTGTTCTCCTCCTAACCTATGCTTCCCTTCATCTCCAGCCGGATCAGGTTGTTCATCTCAACCGCGTACTCGACCGGAAGTTCCTTGGATACGTTGTCTGCAAATCCGCTGACTAAAAGTGCCCGGGCATCTTCTTCCGTCATGCCTCGTGACATCAGGTAAAAGACGGCATCGTCGCTGATGCTTCCGATCTTTGCCTCATGCCCCACAGCGGCATCTTTCGTGCGGATATCCATTGCCGGAATCGTGTCGGAACGGGACTCGGAATCCAACATCAGGGACTGACAGGATACGGCGGATTTTGATCCTTTCGCATTCTTTGCCACGACCACGCTGCTTCGGAAGGTACTGATTCCACCGTCTTTGCTGATGGAACGGGTATTCATATAGGAGCTGGTGTTTGGTGCGGCATGTACGACTTTTGCACCGGTATCCAGATTCTGTCCATGTCCGGCAAATGTCACACCGGTAAATTCCATTTTGGCACCCTCACCCTTTAATACGCTCATCGGGTACAGACAGCCCACATGGGAACCAAACGATCCGGAAACCCACTCAATCGTTCCGCCTTCCTCGACGGAAGCACGCTTGGTATTTAAGTTGTACATATTCTTGGACCAGTTTTCGATCGTGGAATAACGAAGCTTTGCATTTTTCTTGACGAACAGCTCTACACAGCCCGCATGCAGGTTGGCTACGTTATATTTCGGAGCCGAACATCCCTCGATGAAATGAAGGCTCGCGCCCTCGTCCACGATGATCAGTGTATGCTCAAACTGACCGGCTCCTTTGGCATTCAACCGGAAATAAGACTGCAGCGGAATGGACACGTGCACGCCCTTTGGCACATAGACGAACGAACCACCGGACCATACGGCTCCGTGCAGTGCTGCAAACTTATGGTCATGCGGGGTGACAAGTTTCATGAAATACTTGTGTACCATGTCCGCATATTCTCCTTTTAAGGCGCTTTCCATATCGGTGTAGACAACGCCCTGTGCGGCAACCTCGTCTTTGACATTGTGATATACCAGCTCGGAATCGTACTGGGCACCGACACCGGCTAAGGATTTCCGCTCGGCCTGCGGGATTCCCAGACGCTCAAACGTCTCTTTGATGTCTTCCGGCACATCTTTCCAGGAACCCTGCATCTTTGTATTCGGGCGGACATACGTTGCAATGTGATCCATATCCAGTCCCTCAATGGACGGTCCCCAGTCCGGAACCGGCATCTCATTGTAAATCTGTAAGGACTCCAGTCGGAACTGCTGCATCCATGCCGGATCGCCCTTTTCTTTGGAAAGCTGCTCCACGATCTGTGGGGTCAGACCTTCTTTCATTCTGTATGCATCTTTTTCCTCATCGCGGATATCATAGATGCTGCGGTCGATATCTTCTACCTGACTCTTTTCTCTCATTTCGCACGCACCTTTCTTACTGTTCAAATTCCTCAAAACCGTTTTCGTTGATCTCATCTACTAAGGAAGCATCTCCGTTTTTCACAACTTTTCCTTCATCCATAACGTGGGTGACATCCACATGCAACGACTCTAAGATTCGTGTGCTGTGGGTAATAATCAGAAGGCTTCCCTTGCATTTTTCTTTGTAAAGCTGGATGCCCTTTGATACGGTACGGACAGCATCCACATCCAGTCCGGAGTCGGTCTCGTCAAGGATTGCAAGCTTTGGCTCTAACATAAGCATCTGCAGAATTTCTGCTTTTTTCTTTTCACCACCGGAGAAGCCGACATTTAAATCACGTTCTGCATAGGACTCATCCATGGAAAGAAGTTTCATGGTCTCGGTCAGTTTTTTCTTGAAATCCCACAGACGGACACGCTTTCCGGTCTTCTGCTCGAGTGCATTACGGATAAATGCGCTCAATGTCACCCCCGGAACTTCCAGCGGATTCTGGAAGGAGAGGAAGATTCCCTTTTTGGCACGCTCATTCACCGGCATCTCTGTGATGTCCTCTCCGTCAAAGAAAATCTGTCCGGATGTGATGGCATATTTCGGATGCCCGGTGATGGCATAGCCCAGGGTGGATTTTCCGGTTCCATTCGGTCCCATCAGAACATGCACTTCGTCTTTTCCAACTTCTAAATTTACTCCGTGTAATATTTCTTTATCTTCAACGTTTACGTGCAGATCTTTGATCTCTAATAAGTTTTTTTCAGACATTTGTATTTCCTCCATATAAAACATGTTGTTTAACTTTCACAGGAATGCGTCTTCTGTGAAATCATATCCTCAAGGGTATGCTTCTCAAGGTAATCATTGATCACAGCTTCCAGTCCCTGCCAGAACGGAAGTGTGGTACACTCTGCGGTGCTCTCGCACTTTTTCCCACCTTCACACAGGCACGCGACCGGAGCTAAATTTCCTTCGATCAGTTGAAGGATCTCAATTACTTTATATTCCGACGGTTGTTTGATCAGACGGTAACCGCCACCCTTTCCGCTGGCACTCTCAAGCATCTTCCCTTTTGTCAGTATGGTCATAATACTTTCAAGATATTTCAGGGAAATGCCCTGCCTTGTGGCAATTTCTTTGACCGGAATGAATTCTCCGGAATTGTGCTGCGCAAGATCGACCATCACACGCAGTGCATATCTGCTTTTTGCGGATATCATCATATCGTTTTACCACCTCGTTTCATGAAATACGACCGCAGCGTATTCCGTGAGTTCTACGGTGTGATTATAAGCCCTACTCCCCTACTATGTAAATAGGGGAAGTGTGAAAAATACATGTTTTTCTTTCCAGTACAAATTGCTGTTTAACTGCGTGGTCTGGGATCTTTTGTTTTTCTAGAGGGACGGATTTGCGGTGGATTGTTCTAAATATAAGTTTTTTCGTATGCGACGGAAGAAGGGGACATTCTCTTTTTCCTGTGGATTGGAGAAACTATAAGTAAAAGAATGATGCCCGCAAATCCTGTCTGTGGAACAAATATAAAGGAACCAGAACTTGCAGTTAAAAGGATGCCTCAAAAGCAGCTACGAATCCCATAAACTGGAATAAGCATAAAAATACCCTGTTAAATCACTTGATGATAAGACCGGGTCTCTATAGATGAAAAATTAAAGGTTTAGGTGACGGTTTTCCGAAATTTTATGCATGAAATCAGGAAATGTCACCTATATAGTAAAAATTAGCTTCTCACGATACGTTTACGTAAAAGTAGTAGTCTGAGAAGCAATTTTAGTATCTATAGAGTACTTCCGGTTAAG
>ENA-OQNM01000782-OQNM01000782.1-human-gut-metagenome-genome-assembly--contig:-NODE-782-length-10912-cov-2.818544_pt1 | contig 10912 bp, 9 predicted proteins | sample MGYA00242632_ERZ504886 | MGnify/ENA primary metagenome ERZ504886 (study PRJEB26092, sample SAMD00036424) | human gut metagenome | host: Homo sapiens | study: EMG produced TPA metagenomics assembly of... | reverse complement strand
ATAATAAAAAAGCCTATGAGAAAACATACAAAGTGAAGTTTAATTGAAACCAAGTATTTGGTAATATGAATCATGTGATTTTTTTTAATAATTTATGCTATCATGAAATATCAAAAATTAAAAAGAAATTTGTACACAGCATGCGTAGTCGCAAATTTATTTTTGATTCCTAGTCCTGTACTTTGGGCTGAACAATCATATGCGCAGTCTACGCGTTTGTCATTGGAATTATCCAACGCAACGATCAGTGATGTTTTTGCATCTGTTGAGAAAAATAGTGAATATCGTTTCTTTTATTCTGACGCAGTTCGTGCGGAATTATACCGGAATGTCGATGTGAATATTAAGAATAAAACCATTGACCGAATCTTATCGGAAGTTTTGGATGGTACGAATCTGACGTATTTCCTTAACGACAGGCAGGTGATGATTATCAGGAAAGAGGAAAAAACGCAGCAAGAGAAAAAAATATCAATCAACGGAACTGTCAGAGATGCCCAACAGGAACCTTTGCCCGGAGTCAACGTATTGGTCAAAGGTACGACTATCGGTACGACTACGGATATCGATGGAAATTATTTTATCAGCGTTCCCGATAAGAATGCAGTGCTAGTCTTCAGTTATATCGGCTTTGAATCGCAAGAAGTGAAGGTTGGTGGACAAATCAATATCAATGTCAATATGTCAGAAGAGTCTAATAGCCTTGATGAAGTGGTGGTTGTCGGCTATGGCTCTCAGAAAAGAGCTTCTGTAGTCGGTTCTATCACGGCGATAGAGCCTGCTCAGTTACAACAAGGGACTACCCGTGCCGTGTCTAACAATCTGGCAGGACAATTGGCTGGTGTGATTGCCGTACAACGTAATGGTGAACCGGGATCTGATGGTTCGGATTTTTGGATTCGCGGTATCTCTTCTTTTAAGGGGACTGGTGTTTCGCCATTGGTGTTGGTCGATGGGATTGAGCGTACGCTGGATGACTTGTCGGCTGCCGAAATCGAATCGTTTTCCGTACTAAAGGATGCAGCGGCTAGTGCTGTATATGGCGTACGAGGTGCAAACGGTGTCATCCTTGTGAAAACGAAGAGAGGTCAATTGGGGAAACCGAAAGTCAATTTCCATTTGGAACAAGGTTTTACCAAGCCGACACAGTTGCCTGATTATATCGGTTCGGTAGATTATCTTTCCTTGATGGATGAATTGTATATGGATGCCGGTAATCCGAATCCGCTTTATGGAGAGGAAATGATCAACAACTACCGTAATAATGTAGATCCGGAGTTATATCCGAATGTCAATTGGTTGGATGCCGTATCGAAAGACATGGCTTCCAATACGCGTGGAGATTTGACTATTACCGGTGGTAGCGATATCCTTCGTTATGCGTTGGTCGCATCGTATTATGGTGAACGAGGCATCTTTGTTCGGGATGAAAGTAAGGATTGGGATTCGTCTACACGCTTGAACAAATATAATATTCGTTCGAATGTGGATATCAATGTGACGAAGACGACTGTTGTGGGCATTAGTATCGGTGGTTACCTGCAAGAACAGAACGGTATGGCTGTCAGTGGACAGGATGTCTGGAATCATGCATTTTTAGTTGAGGATTTTTTTGAAGGTCGAGATTTGCAGCAGTACATAGCAATGGAATTCCCTTTCGATGGATGCTCTGCTCGGACGGATTGCTCTGATTCTTATTGGCGAGGGTGTAAAGAGATCGCAACCAAATTGGAAAGTGCAATTGCGAAAATGCATGGAATTGGATTTGCGGTTGGAGATTTGAGCTTATCAAATGTGCTGATTAATGATTCTTTAGAAATTAAACTGATTGATTTTGAGGCGGCGAAAAAACTTTCCCAAGATTTTCAAGTAGATATCGCTACTCCAGGATTTACCAACGATGCTGTATGCAACTATGAACAACAAGATTGGTATGCCTTCGCGGTTATAGTGCACCGCCTTTTTGTTCCCATATGTCCCCTTTATTATCTGGCTCCTTCGTTGTTGTTCTGTCAGGATTATATGGTGCAAAAGCACTTTGAGAATGAGGCAGTTTCTTTTCTTCGGTCTGTCAGATCGCGAATGCTTGGCTTGACTCCGTTATTGTCTCATGGACCATTTATCGACAAAGCGTTACAGGCTTGTGACAAGCTTTTAGATCCTGAGAATATTGAAACCTTTATGAGACTTCTTTATAAAGGGATTGTCTCTGGTCTTGACTTGCGAGGTGAATATCCTGTCAAAGGTGATATTTCAATGTATGGCGATGAGATGTCTAAATATAGCATTGGGTCTGGTTTTGCCGGTGTGAGCTTGGCTTTGCTGAAATCTTCATGTTTGGAAAACTCGGAATGGTTTTATGCTATTGCGCGGGAGAAATATATATCGGTATTACGTAAATTGAAAGACGGTATGTCGTTCCGCGCGGGATTGTTTAACGGTACGGTAGGTGTGGCCATGTCTGCATATGAGGTGTTTTCTCGCGAGGAATGTCATGAAATGCTTTCTTATATCGGAATCTCTCACATTGATTATTTGGCAGGCATTGACGACTATTCCTTGTACTCTGGTTTGTCTGGCATTGGCATGGCTCTTCTGTCATTGGGAGCATCTAGGAACTCGCATGAAGAAAAAATGTTGTCGTATATTCTTTCCAAGGTGTATGAGAGATGCGATTGTGGTTTAACTTCGCAAGACATGCTGAGTTCGAAAGCGGACTTTACCTTAATGAAGGGCTGGTTGGGTGCAGGTCTGTTCCTGTGGAAGGCTTCTCTTTGCAGGAAAGACGATGCTTTGCGCTCCCGTGCGGAAAGCATTTTTCGTCTTACGCTAACGCATCTTGCCAATGCGGATAACAAGGAGCGTCCGATGTATTACGTGGATCATTTGAAGAATAAACCCAGAACAATGCCTTATCTGGATTGTGGAACTTCTGGTGTGGCCCTAGCTTTTATTGAAGTCTATAAAGATGGTAATGAGTCAATGGAATTCCTTAATGAGGAGTTTCTTAGAAGGCTTTCCCAAGGTTCAGATATGGTTTGCACGTTTAATGGTGGCTTATTCGGGGGTTATGCGGGACTGTTGCCTGCTGCAATAGCGTTGCGCGACTTAGGTATTGATGATGAGCTGTGGGAGCGGATTATTGATGGATTGAATCTTTACCTGATGAAGAACAATGGAAACATTGTTTTCCCGGGACTTTATGGATACAAGTGTTCCATGGATTTGGGGACGGGATCGGCCGGTGTGCTTTTAGCGTTAAGTGATTCTGGGCGATCAGGGGAATGGGGATCTTGGATGCCGGTTCTGGAAAATGAGGATTTTTCGCTTTTCCGTGTTTGAAAATAGCTATTGCTGCTGGCTGGGTGATGGCCTGTACGTGATGCAATGCGTGGCTATATTTGTATGCTTAGGGGTGAAGGTGAGTGACGATGTATTTGGGAAAACGAATAAGAATCGCTATCGTGGACAATGACAGATTGACGCTTGGTGTTATGAAGATGATGATTGAGCGTATTCTTCCGCAGGCTAACGTGTGTTGGGCTGTATCGGATGGTCTGACCGCGGTGAGTAAAAGTCTTGACTCGCGAACGCGTCCTGACGTATTGCTTGTGGACATGTCCCTGGAAGGGATGAGTGGTTGTGATGTTTGCAAGACCATTCGTGAAGAGACGGCTCAGGTTGCTTTAGTAGGTATGACTGCTTTCTCTCTGGACCGTTATTGTGCACCTGCTCTGGAAAATGGAGCGAGCTGTCTTGTGGATAAAGCAAATGTGAAAGCTCTTTGTAGGGCCTTGTGCGCAATAGTGAATGGACGGCGAGCAGACGTCAGATATGTATCCTCTGAAAGTGCGCAGGAGTCGCATGAAAGGTTAATGGCTGCTAAAGGTGGAAACATTAGCTATGAAACGTTTGCGAAGCGAGAACGAGAGGTTATGGGATTGTGCTCCCTAGGCTTTACCTCAAAAGAGATCGGCGTCAAGCTTGGCATAGGGGAGCCTACGGTGAAAACATATATTCGAAGGGTCATGAAGAAATTAGGGGCTAAAAATAGGACTCAAGCGGTAATTCAATGGATGGAAGTAAATAGCCGTGAGTATTAAAGGGATAAAGCCGTTTACCTCATGGTGCGTCGAACATGCCCAGTATCTGCTTATAGCGGTTTGTGTCGCCATGACTATTACGGAGACGCTGTTTTTCCCTCCTGCAGGTGTGGTGACATTTTTCCTTGTTGCTGCGCATGTGCTAGCTATTATTCTGATTTCACGACAGCCAATCGTATGCTGTAACATCATTTTTTTGACTTTTGCAATATGCTGTCTCATTCCGGATGATGGCGGCCCCAGCTTTTTATGGGGAACTTGGCTGGCTTTAGGGTATGTAGGACTGCGAATTGAGTCATTATGGGGAATGTTCTACCCTTCTGCTGTAGCATTGGTTCGAATATGGCGCTTTGATGCTGACGGTGTGGCTGTCAATGAATATTTCATGTTGATTCTTGTCATGTTCTTCGCATACTTCATCGGAAAAATGCTTGCGTGGAAAGAACTTGCCGCACAGTTCAAACAAAACAAACTAAGGTATGAAGAATTAAGTCAGCATGTCGAGTACCTGCGAAAAGAGAATGCGGTCGCCAGTAGAATACACGATTCTGTGGCCGGTAACCTGGCATACATGGCAATTTTGCTGGATAGTGTGATTTTGGATGCTGAGAAAACCAAGACCTTTGATGAGAAAGAGATAAGGGGAGTTAGGGCTCTTGTTGTAGAAACTCTGGATGCGGTACGAGATGTTGTCGATTTGATGAATGATGGAAAAACAAAATCAGCGCAAACGGATAACATGAGCCTCTCTGGACTGTGGGTCGTCGGCGAGCAAGGCGACTCTTTCCTAAGGGAGCTTGGGTTTCATGGAAAGACAAGAATAATGATCAAAGATTCAACGGATCTTGATGATGCTTTTTCTCGTGAGGTTCTTTCTTTGATTCATGAGTTATATACAAACATTGCTGTACATGGAAGTCCAGGAGGCGAATACCGTCTTATTGTTTTTTGGGATGACGATAATTTAATTCATGTGGATCAAGTGAATGATGTTTCTTCAAAAAACCTATTCCTTGACAAGCCGAGGTCTGGAAACGGTTTGTTGCTGCACATAAAATGGATCGAATCCATAGGGGGATTCGTTAAATCATCTTCTGAAAAAGGGGCATGGCAGTTTCATGCGCGTTTTCCTGTCGTCATGTCAGAAGACTCGACAGAGCCAGTGTAGACTTGGAGGGCACTTGGGATATATCTTGGCGGAATACGTATTGAGAGCGTTTGCTGATGTAAAAGGACCAGGGCTGGTCATGGAGCTAGGTGCTTCCATTATGATGATGGACAACAGTATAGCGATTAGTTTCATTTTTCCTCCTCTTCGCAGCGCCAGTTTGTCATAGGTGGAATATCCTTGTAATTATTTGTCGTAGGGAGTCATCTTTAGATGACTTTGGCGACTCTTCCGTTTTTTGATGAGTGGTGCTGTATGTATACCGCGATGTAGTAGTGGCTGAGTACACCTTGCGGTTGTGAGGCGTTCTTATCCAATAGGGAATCAAACCGGTTGCATGGTTTAGTTTGTGCGCAAGAGACCTGCAATGTTGGCATATGTTTTACTACGTGTCGACGAGAGCTCATGGTGCTGCACGCCTAGCGCGGCGATAGCATCATCCACGCGTTCTGGCTGCAAACAGCCCACGAGATAGGTACGGTCACGCCCTTGGCCCAGTGCCATGCAAGCGCAACCTGAGTCATGGGCACTCCGTGGTGTTCGGCTACTTCAAGCACACGTTCGACGATGGGCATGCCTTGGTCTTGCGCCTGATCATACTTGTTGCGCATGATGCCGTCAGTGGTGCTGCGGGTGGAATTCGAATCTCATGCCGTGCGTTCATGGTTCCGGCAGGAGACCCTGGCGCGATGAGCAACGAATGGTTTGAACCGGTCGATGCGCAAGCGTACGAGTCCCTTGCCTGAACAGACGGGCGCATGCATGTGATTCAGCCGGGGTCAAGTCAGACTCGGCTGAATCTATTCGCCACTCACATGCGAAAGGCTTATCTCATGTCTGTCCTAAGGCGGGACGGGTGGGAATCGAGAATAACCGCAAACTTATCGTCAATTGCCTGCCGTTGACGCCATCCGAGCAAGCGCAGTTTATGCGTGCAGCCAAAGGCGTGCCGCAAGAATTCGTAGGCGATCCGGCACAGCGTGGCAACATGGCATGGACGGCCATCATCCCCGAAGAGCTCAAAGCTCAAGTCACCGCCATCATCGGCAATGTTGATCCGGGAACATGCCGACAGTGTCCCAAACTCGAATGGTTGCAAACCTGGAGCGCCGGCGTCGACAAATACCAGCGACCCGGCATTCTACAGTCCGGATCCATGCTCAGGGTGGAATTCACTTTGATTGGTCGCGCACCGGGATGCAAGCCAGGCGAGGATCTGCTGTTCGCTGACGGGCTTGAAATCCCATGCGTCGAGTCCCACGTTCACACTTCGCGGATCGGTGCCGTCGGGAACGTCCTGATGTGTATGGCCGTAGAGCAGCCAGCCTTCGGTGGTAGGCGCCATATCGGCGAACTCGTTCCAGTTGCTCGGCCAATCGCCGTGTTCTTCGGCCAATGCCGAGAGTCTGGGGAAGTGGCTCATGGCGATGCTTTGCTGCGTGGTCGCCACCGTTATTTTGCCGGATTCATCGAGAACGGGAAGTTCCATGTCGATTTCGCAGTAGTCGTCGATGGTCTCGAACACGTCTTCGTATAGCATGTCATTGAATCGGAGACGGAAGTTGCGGTCGTGGTTGCCGATGATCAGATGCAGATGTTGGCAGTTGATTCGGCGCAGGCATTCGAGTGTGTGCTCGACGGTGCAACGGTAGGAGAGGTCGCCGAGAATCCACAGTTCGTCGTCGTGCCCGACGATCTCGTTGATATTGTCGATGATGGTGTTCTCATGACGTGCGATGTCGCAGATCGCTTTGAACGATGTCTGATTGTCGTGCACATATTGTTTGATCCACGCGTGTGCGGCGGTGCGGGTCTGCGTCTGCCAGATGTCGAGGTACTCAGCACGTAGCTTGCCATTGTTCAGGAACCCGCGCAGCGCGGTGACTAGTGGATGGCCGAAATGCGTGTCCGAAGTGAAATAACGCATGCGATTCCTTACTATATGCGGTTGCTGGATGCCTTTATCAATGATAGAGCGCAACATCGCACGAATAGCCCTCCCCAAAATGCTTGTTGGCTTGTTTGTGGCACGTGTTGATGATGATCAGATGGAAGAGTCCCACGAAACGACGAAAGAAGCTCGGTGCTCACGGCGTGACTCTCCGGCTTATTTCTTGCCTCACCCGAACTTGGTCAGTTTGATCTCCGGGAGCTGTTTCAATCCGTCTGCTATTCCTTTGCCAAACTGCTGCACTCCGTCGGCGATTCCGGCACCTACGTCCTGAGCGCATTTCGTGATGGCGTCGCCCGCATCCTGCGCGATGTGCGCGGCCTGGTTTCCGGCGTCCTGCATTCCCTTGGCAACGGCGACGCCGGTGCCTTGAGCGCCCCTTTTAACACGGAAACTCTTCTAGGAACAGTGTAGTTCAGAGAAGGCGGATCAGATGTTGTCTGAAAACATCGTTGCGTGTCTTCTGCCTGGAACGTCTTTCGGGGGATGCCTCGTCTCCAGAAGCAGATTTTCAGCGGAAATCCTTCCCGGTTTCTTTGCGGAGTGTCGCAAGCTTTTTGTCCTTGCGGGCTTTTCGTCCGTCTTTGTTTCGAATGGTGCCAGTTGGAAGATCATGCTTCTTTTCATAGGTATCAACAGTGCAATCACTTCTTGTTTTTCGGACCTTACTGAACATGGTGTGTCTCCTTCGACTTCAGCTTGTTCTGAGTTTGTGCACTACCTATATTACTTGTTGCCAGAATGCTGAACAGTGAATATCGGAAGGGGTTTCAAAATGATGCGGTGAGGGGTTGCAGGCATGACTTGGATGTCGTGATTATTCCAGACCTAGGAATATTCTGAAATATTCTTGTGCCTTAGCAAAGGGAGGAATACGCATGGCTGGCTCGTATGGTGCGGAGGTGCCGCAGGGGGAGCGGTACCGGCTTTCCTTCACTGTCGGCGGACTTCTTGCCTCGCAGGGCCGGGCGCTTGCCGAAATGTATCTGAATCATCTGAACCATGCAGGCGGCGGCAATGCTGAGCGTTCTCCCCAAACCGAGGTAGGCGAATCCATTGCCGCGATTCGTCAACAGGCCATCGAGGAAAACGTTCTTGCGATTCGCACGGATTCCGCGAACAGGCGCGTTGTGGCGGAAACTACTAGACGGCTCAGTGCGCTCACGGTTGGAGAGCTTGCATATTTGGCAGGCCCATATTCCTCCATATCCGACCGCGAGACACTTATGTGGATTGCGATGTGCCGTTATTACGCAATCGTCGGGGAATTCGCCAGCGAAGTCTTAAAAAGCATTATCTTACCGGCAATACGCATCTGGACTTTGAGGATTACGGTCGGTTCATTGCGGACAAAGCCACATGGCATCCTGAGCTGGAAAACATAAGCGAGGGCACGGCGAAGAAACTCCGGTCCAATCTGTTCAAGGCCATGAGGGAGGCACAGCTGTTCGATAAAAATTCCGACACGGTGCTGTCTTTCCTTCCCAGTCCCTCTTTGGCGGATATTCTTAGAAAGAGGGCGGATTCGTTCGGGTATCTTCCGATGCGCGAATCGTCGTTATGAGCAGAACGGAGGATAGCATGGCTGATTCCATCGCCGGTATTGGATTTGTGGATGAGCGTCGTGACATTGATGCTGATTTCGCTCATTTATATGAGATCATGGAGTCCCGTTCATTCCGGACCAACAGCGGGCTGGCGGGAGAACAGCCGTATTACATTTATGACTACCCGCCCATTCAGGAGCTTGAAGTCGCCGAGCATATCAAGCAGTTGGCGAATCGTCTGCAGACGATGACGCCGAAAGATGATGGCGATTACGCTCCGCAAGTGCTTACGTTGGATTTGTACGACATTGCTTTGGAGATTCTTGAGAAGCGTGGCATTTTGGATCGCATATTCAAAAGGGAGGAAAAACGCCACAAAAAGGTTTCATCGGATGTTCACACGGATAACTTCTTGAGATTGCTCGACAATATACTGGGTGCCGATGCGAATCATCTGCCCGATACCATTCGTGATCATTACGAGCAGGCTAAGAGCGAAGGCGGGGCCGATATCGTGTTTATTACGGGAATCGGCAAGGTTTACCCGTATATTCGTGCGCATACACTGCTCAACGCGTTGCAAGGGCGTATCGATGATCGCCCGCTGGTACTGTTTTATCCGGGTACGTTCACAAGAAGCGCTACTTCAGGATCGGTCATGTCGCTGTTCAACTGTTTGCCGGGAGACAATTACTATCGTGCGCAAAATCTGCGTGAGATGAGCGTGCAGCTGGAAGCATAGCGGTTTAAAGGAATGTCCTGTCAGCTGCAACATGACACGAGGCAGGATTTGCAAGTATTCGTTCAAAGAAGAAGGGAACACAAATGAACGGGGAAAGCGGCATCAGCTTCAAGGAGCTGTTCAATAAAGACATTGACCGCAACATCAATGGTGTGATCAAGGCCAATGATGAGAAAAATCTTAACGATGAGGTCAACGAGTATGTGCTGACGGAGGAGATTTGTCGCAATCTGGCCAAATTCCTTGACGCATACAACGACCCGTCGAACCACGAACAGAATGGTGCATGGATTTCCGGTTTCTTCGGTTCCGGTAAATCGCACCTGTTGAAGATGCTGTCGCATATTCTGGGCGAGGTCCCGGCTGAACTCGTTGACAAGGGCAATAAGCCGACCATGAGTCGCGAACAGATTGTTCATGCCTTCATGGGCAAGGCCGAAGCACAGGATGACCAGATGCTTGCAGGTCAGCTTGAAAAGGCTTTGACGATACCAGCCACGTCGATTCTATTCAACATCGATCAGAAGGCGGATAAATCCAATGCCTCCGACATGCTGCTGTACGCTTTTGTTCGCGTATTCGATGAGGCGCGTGGTTTCTACGGCAAGAATCCATACGTTGCGAAATTCGAACGCGATTTGGCGAGCAATGGTTATTTCAAGGATTTCAAACAAGAGTTCGAGCAGGTGGCTGGCAAACCATGGAGCGAAGGCCGTGGTGAGGCCGTGCTATGGGATGATGAGATCTGCGAAGCCTATGCCGCGGTGACAGGCAAACCGGAGCAAGACAGCATCATCCAACGGTACGAGGATACGTACACGATGACGGTCGGCGACTTCGCAGACGACGTGAACGTGTGGCTGTCCCGTCAGGAACCGAACCGCCGCATCCTGTTCCTCGTGGATGAGGTAGGCCAGTTCATCGGTGAGAACAGAGAACTCATGCTGTCACTGCAATCCATTGCCGAGGATACTTGCCGTCAAGACCAACGGGCGTGCATGGGTGGTGGTCACTTCCCAAGAAGACATGGATACCATTGTTGGCGATCGGACCAAGCAACAAAGCTATGATTTTTCGAAGATCCAGGGCAGGTTCTCCATCAAGCTGAAGCTCAACAGCGCCGACGTGGTGGAGGTCATTCAGAAGCGCTTGCTGAACCAAGTAAACCGGAATATGAGTCGGTGATGAACGAGCTGTGGGATGAGCAGAACGCGAACCTGCGCACCATGTTCGAATTCACTCGTGAGACTTCGAAATTCAGTAATAACAAGGCGTACAGCAAGGACGATTTCATCGCATCGTATCCGTTTGTGAACTATGAGTTACGAGCTGTTCCAGAACGTGCTGCGGGAGATGAGCCGGTACAACATGTTTTCCGGACGCCACGCATCTGTGGTGAAC
>ENA-OQNM01000780-OQNM01000780.1-human-gut-metagenome-genome-assembly--contig:-NODE-780-length-10946-cov-2.800629_pt1 | contig 10946 bp, 12 predicted proteins | sample MGYA00242632_ERZ504886 | MGnify/ENA primary metagenome ERZ504886 (study PRJEB26092, sample SAMD00036424) | human gut metagenome | host: Homo sapiens | study: EMG produced TPA metagenomics assembly of... | reverse complement strand
TTCTCCGCGGCATGCCGGACGCGGATCGCGCAGCCTCGTGTGATCGTCACATCCACGCACGGTGGCATCGGCGTGCAGGACGGCCTGCGGCTGATGAAGTCCGCGACCGCCGCCGCGTATCCGTCGTCGGCATGGACCAATGGTCCGCGATGGCCGACGTGATGCATCTCGTCGTGGAATACGGGCACCGTTCGGTGCTGTATTTCGCCGGTCCCAAGGAGTGGCGCGACGCGCGACGCGCCTGCTGGCATGGAACAAGCTATGCGCGGCCAATGCGGTCAATTCCGTGACGGTGCAGTGCGAGACCTGGGAATCCTCCGAAGCGTACGGCAAGATGAACCACATCCTCGACAACATCGGCCGCACCGGCGGCAATCTGCCGACATGCATGGTCTGCGCCAACGACAGCCAGGCCGTGGGTGTGGCCCGCGCGCTGCATGAGCATGGCGTGCGCGTTCCGCAGGATGTGAGCCTGGTGGGTTTCGACGACATGCCTGCCATGGACAATATGTTCCCGCCGCTGACCACGGTCCGTCCCGGCTTCGAGCAGCTGGGTGTCGCCGCCATGCGTGAGACGCTGTACTTGCTGGGCGCGGGGGAGGAGAACTCCTTCGGATCATCGCAGCATGGCGTCGGACTGGTGTCGGCGCAGATGGTCAACCGCAGCTCCCTGGGTCCTGTCCGCCGTCGCTAAGGCGCTGCTTCTTCTCGATTTGTTTATATATTCATTGCTCCGATGACACGTCGGATTTGGTGCGTCACGGGTTTGTGCCTACAATAGTGAGCGTTAACAGTGAGCGCTAACATTCAGTTGACAGAGTGGTTGCGAGGCGCTCGGACGCAAGGAGTTCGTGAACTATGACGCAAGAGCAGGTCGCAGTGACCGCCGAGAAGATCCGCGCAGGCAAGACGAGCCTAGGCATCGAGTTCGGCTCCACCCGCATCAAGGCGGTGCTCATCGATGACGCCTACCACACCATCGCGGCGGGCGACTATGAGTGGGCCAGCCATCTCGAGGACGGGCTGTGGAGCTACACCCAGGAGGAAATCTGGAAGGGTTTGCAGACCGCATACGCCCGGATGGCCGGCGACGTCGAAACCGCCTATGGCGAACGGCTGACCCACGTGGGGCACATCGGCTTCTCCGCCATGATGCACGGCTACCTCGCCTTCGACAAGTCCGGCGAACTGCTCGTGCCGTTCCGCACCTGGCAGAACACCAACACCCACGAAGCCCACGAGAAGCTTTCCGAGCTGTTCCAGTACAACATTCCGGAACGCTGGTCCGTGGCACACCTCTACCAGGCGGTGCTCAACCACGAGGAGCACGTCTCCAAGGTGGACTACATCACCACACTCGCCGGCTACGTGCACTGGAAGCTCACCGGCGAGAAGGTGCTCGGCGTGGGCGACGCCTCCGGCATGTTCCCCATTGACCCGGCCACCCATACCTACGAAACCGAGTTCATCAAGCGATTCGACGCGATCGAGGAAGTCGCCGCGCAGCCGTGGAAGCTTGAGAACCTGCTGCCCCGTCCGCTCGTGGCGGGCACCCCGGCCGGCACGCTCACCGCCGAAGGCGCCAAACTGCTCGACCCGACCGGCACCCTTCAGCCGGGCGTCGTCCTCGCCCCGCCGGAAGGCGACGCGGGCACCGGCATGGTCGCCACCAACTCCGTGCGCGTGCGCACCGGCAACGTCTCCGCCGGCACTTCGATCTTCGCCATGGTCGTGCTTGAGCACAAGCTGGCGCGCCTGCATCCGGAAGTCGACCTCGTCACCACCCCAGCCGGCGACCTGGCCGGCATGAGCCACGCCAACAACTTCACTTCCGATCTCAACGCCTGGGTCGGCCTGTTCGGACAGTTCGCCGCCGCGATCGGCCAGCCGGTCGATGCCGGCACGTTGTACGGCACGCTGTTCCGCGCCGCGATCGCGGACGATGTCGACGCCGACTGCGGTGGTCTGCTCAACTATCCGTTCCGCTCCGGCGAATTCCTGGCTGGCCTGCCGGAAGGCCGACCGCTGTTCGCCCGCAGCCCGGAGGCGCGCATGAGCCTCGGCAACTTCATGAGAACCCAGCTGTTCAGCGCCTTCTCGCCGGTCAAAATCGGCATGGATGTGATGACCAAGGACGAAGGCGTCGCCGTCGACTCGCTCGTCGGCCACGGCGGCATCTTCACCACGCCGAAGGTCGCGCAGAAGATCCTCGCCGCCGCATTCGACACCCCGATCAAGGTCATGGCCACCGCCGCCGAAGGCGGAGCGTGGGGCATGGCCGTGCTCGCCGACTATCTGTGGCACGCCGGCCAGCCGCTCGCCGACTACCTCGACGCCCGCGTCTTCGCCGACGCGGCCTCCACCACGGAAGCGCCGGATGCCAACGACGTGGCCGGCTTCGAAGCCTTCTTCGACCGCTTCCGCAAGGGGCTGCCGATCGAGCATGCCTCCATCGAAAACATCCCGCTGGAAACCAAATAACCGTCCATCGCAACAACAGCAAGCCTGACGAAAGGAACACAATATGGCAACGTTGGCTGATTACGGCCCGGAAGTACGAGCTGAAGTCAAGCAGGTGCGCGAAGTGGTCGCCACCCTGCACGAGCAGCTCATCAAGTGGAATCTGGTGGTGTGGACCGCAGGCAACGTGTCCCAGCGTCTGCACACCGCCGACCTGATGGTCATCAAGCCGTCCGGCCTGCGCTACGAGTACCTCACCCCAAGCTCGATGGTCGTGTGCGACCTTGACGGCAACGTGGTCGACGGTGCCGAAGCGCCGAGCTCCGACACCGCGTCCCACGCCTACATCTACCGCCACATGCCCGACGTGTACGGCGTGGTGCACACCCATTCCACCTACGCCACCGCATGGGCGGCCACCGGCCAGAACATCCCGTGCGGCCTGACCATGATGGGCGACGAGTTCGGCGGCCCGGTGCCGGTCGGACCGTTCCGCCTCATCGGCTCCGAAGCCATCGGCGAAGGCGTGGTCGAAACCCTGAAGAAGTATCCGAAGTCCCCGGCCGTGCTCATGCAGAACCATGGTCCGTTCACCATCGGCAAGGATGCGGAGGCCGCCGTCAAGGCCGCCGCCATGACCGAAGAGGTGGCGCACACCATGTGGGCCGCCAAGCAGCTCGGCGACATCATCCCGATCTCCCAGGAAGACATCGATAGCCTTAACGACCGCTACACCAACGTCTACGGCCAGCACTGACGCGACGGAAACTGAAACGACAAACCCAACAACGAAGTAAGGAATAATCCAACATGGCAATGGAAAACCCATTTGAAGGCAAGGAAATCTGGTTCGGCGTCGGATCGCAGGACCTCTACGGCGAGGAGGCGCTGCGCCAGGTGGCCCAGCAGACCGGCGAGATGGTCGACTTCCTCAACGCGACCGGCAAGATCCCGGCCAAGATCGTGCTCAAGCCGACCCTGAAGTCCTCCGACGGCGTCAAGGCCTTCATGACCGAAGCCTCCGCCAACCCGAACGTCATCGGCGTGATCACCTGGTGCCACACCTTCTCCCCGGCCAAGATGTGGATCCGTGGTCTCGAAGTGCTCACCAAGCCACTGCTGCAGCTGGCCACCCAGCACCACAGGGAAATCCCTTGGGAGACCATCGACATGGACTTCATGAACCTGAACCAGGCCGCACACGGCGACCGTGAGTTCGGCTACATCGTCTCCCGTCTGGGCATTCCGCGCAAGATCGTCGTCGGCCACTACACCGATCCGGAAGTCGCCGGAAAGGTCGGCACCTGGGCCGCGCTGCGCCGGCTGGGATGCCTCCCAGAACATGAAGGTCATGCGTTGGGGCGACAACATGCGTAACGTTGCCGTCACCGAAGGCGACAAGACCGAAGCCGAGCGCGTGTTCGGCGCCTCCATCAACACTTGGGCCGTCAACGAGCTCGTCGCTGCGTACGACGCCGTCAAGGACGACCAGGTCAAGGAGATCATCGAGGACTACAAGGCCAAGTACGACGTCGACCCGGCTCTGCTGGACGCCAAGTACGACTCCCTGTTCATCGCCGCCAAGGAAGAGGCCGCGATGGTCAACATGATGCGCGCCAACGGCTGCACCGCCGGCGTCGACAACTTCGAGGACCTCGGCGCTCTGCCGCAGCTGCCGGGCGTTGGCCCGCAGCGCTTCCCGTCCGAGTACGGCTGGGGCTTCTCCGCTGAAGGCGACTGGAAGACCGCCGTCCTCGTGCGCATCGGTGCCGTCATGGGCTACGGCCTTGAGGGTGGCGCCTCCCTCATGGAGGACTACTCCTACAACTTCACCGAGGGTGACGAGCTCGACATGGGCTCCCACATGCTCGAGGTTTCCCCGTCCATCGGCACCATCGCCAAGCCGAAGCTGGAGATCCACCCGCTGGGCATCGGCGGCAAGGCCGACCCGGTCCGCCTGGTCTTCTCCGGCAAGCCCGCCAAGGACGCCGTCGTGGTCTCCATGTCCGACGTTCGCGAACGCTTCCGCCTGCTCATGGACGTCGTCGACGTCGTTGAGCCGCAGGGCTCCCTCAAGGAGCTTCCGTGCGCCCGCGCCGTCTGGGAGCCGAAGCCGAGCCTGAAGACCGCTGTTGAGTGCTGGATCACCGCCGGTGGTTCTCACCACACCTGCATGACCACCTCCGTCGGTCGTGAGGCTTGGGAAGACTTCGCCCGCATCGCCGGTGTTGAGCTCGCCGTCATCGACGAGAACACCACCGCTCGCCAGTTCGAGAAGGAACTGGAGCTGTCCGAGATGTACCACCGTCTCAACAACCAGCACTGATTGGCGGAGCGTATACCGCCTTTCCTCAGGTTCGACGTACCTTCGTGCGCCTTCGCCTTCGGACGGCGGTCTCCGCACGCGCCAATCAGCGCTGGCAAGCCAGCACTGATGACTAAATCAGTCTGCTGACTGCTACCGCTGAAAAAGGGCTGTTCCGGGAAACCGGAGCAGCCCCTTTTGCTGTTATCGGCAACCTCCCCACAAACGCATCAAAAATCGCCTGCGAGCGTGGATCTACCTTGTAGAGAAACTCGGGATGCCACTGCACGGCCCACAGGAAGTGGCTTGCCGGCCGGTACAGGGCCTCGATCACGCCGTCGGGCGCGACGGCCATGACCTCGAGTCCAGCAGCAGGCTCACGAACCGCCTGATGGTGATAGCTGTTCACCGCAATCTCAGTCTGCCCTGCGAACAATGAAGCCAGGGGAGTGCCGGGCACCAGGAAACGTTATGTCCGAACGCATCGTACGGCGGATTCATATGGTGTTCGATATCGCTCGGATGCTGGCTTGGCAGATCCTGCCACAACGTGCCGCGCAGCGCTGCGTTGATGAACTGAATGCCACGGCAGATGCCCAGAATCGGCTTGTCCCAAGCCATTACAGCTGGCAGCAGAATCGATTCCATTCGGTCGCGCTCAGGAGAGAGCACCTCGCTACGGCCGGTGGCGGAGGCCGCTGCACCAACCATCGGTCCCACATCCGGCCCGCCCGTAAACAGAAACGCGTCAAACCGTTCGGCGCATTGCGCAAGAATGTCGGTGTCATCGGTCAGCGGCAACATGACGGGCGTACCGCCGGCCCGCATTATCGCCTCCATATATCCGGGCAGCATCCACAGACTATCGCGCCCGTAATCCATCAGCGGAGTCACCGCAATGAGCGGTCGATTCGTAGTCATGCCTGCCTCTTTTCGCCCAGGTGTTGTTTTCGTCGTTCTGCCGCGAATCGCTTGATTCAGTGGCCGATAATGCCGCCACTGTACCGAACCAATGTAACCGGTCGGCCAACATTATTTCGTTAGCCAGCCGCGACGAGATCGCACAATGTGCCAATGATGGGGGCATTCGGTGTGACCTTGTCAATGTTCGGGCCATTGCACTTTCAGCGGGGAAAGCATGCCCCGTCCGCGCATCATGATGAACGAGTAAGGTTGACGGGGAGGGAGAATCACATGAACCAGGCATGCGTACGCAACGACACCATCGACGCGGGCAACCATCATGGCCGACCGCAATACCGGTCGTTCCTGCGATTTCTGACATCGCAGGAACGCAACGTCATTTGGCTGTTGCTGGCCATTGCTTTTCTTCCGGTGGACGGCACCACGCTTGGCCTGTACGCGCCGTTCTGGTCGCCAATCAGTCCGGCGCTGTTCGCCGTGTACTGCCTATGCAATTGGCGGCAACTGCGCATCGCAGCCAACCGGTACCTGCCAATGTTCCTCCTACCGGTGGCCTGCATAATCCTGTCCATCCCGGGATGGCTGAAGTTCGGCATCCACCTCAACGCCGCGTTCATGAGCATCACCGGATTGCTGGGCGTGCTCGCCACTTTGGGTGCGATCGCCCTTGCGTTCGACATCAAACGCATTCCGTGGCGTACGCCATTGCGGATTCTCATCGCATCATACTGGGTTTCCTTCGGAGTGGGCGTCGTGCAATGGCTGTCCATCCGTCTGCACGCCAAACCGTTGACCGACTATTTCTCGCACCTCATGTACCGGCAATACATCAGCGACAACTCGGTGTGGGGCGGCGGCCGTCCGCAGTTCCTGTTCGCCGAGCCCAGCTATATCGGCATGCACCTGTTCGGCATACTGCTTCCGCTCATGTGGCTCATGCGCGGGCGCGACCGCATCTACGCCAAACGGCTGCGTGACCTCATCGTCACGTATGCCGTCGGCGCGGTGCTCATGCAAGCCGGCACCAGAATCGTCATCGATTCCGTCGTGGCGTTGCTGATCGCCCTTGTGGCGCGCACCGATTGGCATGACGGCGCACGCCGCGTCCGGGGCATGCTGCAGATTCTCGGCGCATGCGCACTGGGCCTGCTGGGTGTGCTGGCGGATTCCAGACTCTCCGCCATCGCGGAAAACGGGGCCGAGGGAGACGGCTCGTTCTTCGCGCGGATCTACCAAAGCCTCGATCCGATATGCGGATTGCTCACCCATCCGTGGACGCTGCTCACCGGTTATGGCGCGGGCAACATCATCAATGCGGTGTGGGCCGGCGCGGCCAAAGCCGGACGGCTGCTGGACGGTCTTGGCATGAACGGCGGCGCGGCCACGGGATTCGCGGCCGGCGTGAACGCGGACACGGTGTGGACGATGTGCGCGTATACCAGCGTCATCGCCGAATACGGGCTGATCGGGCTGGCCATGCTGGTCGGAGCCTCGATGGTCTGCATGACGCGCGGGAGGACGGTATGCCGTGGCGGTGTGGATGGCGCATCATCCGACGGGCTGGCGCACGGTGTTTGTGTCGCCGACGTTGCCGACGTTGCCGACGTTGCTGACGTTGCTGATGTTGCCGGGGGTAATAGTGGTGGTGGCGTTGCCGGCGCGGGTTCGGGCGAATCCGGCGTCTGGCACAAGACCGTCATCTGCTGGCTCGTCCTGGTCGCATACCTGTACATCCAATGCGAGAACTATGCGTTCGCCGCTCTGCCGCTTCTTGTGTTCGCCGCCTCGAAGGTGAGGCGCGAGCCTGATTTCTCGCGGGCCGACGCATCGACGCGGCCCGAGATGGACCAAAATCCAGAATAAACGACATTCGCCGCTGTTCCGTTTTTGCCCAAGGCGTATCTCTTCCCGTATCTTGAGGTGCATCATGTATTGTCGCGGCTAACTAACCGGCGAAACGCGGCATGTTTCGCATTTTGGGCGAAAAGCCCAAGGCCCACAGGAGGTATTGATGACGTTCGTTGCACGGTCGGTGCGCTATGTGCTCAGAAAACGAGTACGAACCATAGTGCTCCTTATAGTATTGACCATCATAACGACGAGCATGCTATCCACGATCGCGGTTTCTCGGGCAGCTCAACAGGCCGCCGGACGAATCGAGAAGGAAGCGGTCGGCGGGTTCGTGCTGGCCAGCAACCTGCAGGGCAGCATGCTCACGCCTCGCGGAGGTGGCATGGTGCCGTCCCGCCGACGTGCGCAGGATCGCCCAACTGCCCGGGGTCGATTCGTATATGGTCCGTCAGAACGCCACCGCTGATCTCGTGGGGGCGAATGTGGCGAAGGTCCCCCGGCGGCGATGATTACGATGCGACCAAGGAGCAGCAATTCGGCAACGCCGCCAACGTTATAGGCACGAATGATTCGTCGAAACTCAACGTGTTCACGTCGCGCACGCTCGGCATGGCCGAAGGACGGCATCTGAAGGCCTCCGACAAGTACACGTCGATGATCCATGAGGATCTCGCCAAAGCCAACGGGCTCAAAGTCGGAGACACGCTCACGCTCAAGGCCAACGCCTATGACGCCGACAACGAATCACATTCGACGGCGACCGTCAAGACCACCATCGTGGGCATATTCAAGGGCGACAGCGCCAGAAAGGTATCCAGCCGAGCGGAACTCACCGCCAACACCATCTACACCGATCTGGATACCACACGCGACCTGTACCAGTACAAGGACGGCAAGGAAATATACCAGGACGCCACCTTCGTGCTGTCCAAGGGCGTTGACGTGGAGAAGACCATGGACGCCGCGAAGAAACTCCCGGTGGATTGGAACAACTATCAGATCACACGCAACGACCAGTATTCATCGAGCATGCTGCATGCCGCCCGCGGCGTGCGCTCCATGATGCGCGGCGCCCTGATCGGCGTGACCGTCTCGGCCGTGCTCGTGCTCAGTCTCATGCTGCTGCTGTGGATGAACGACCGCCGTCAGGAGATGGGCATACTGGTGTCCCTTGGCGTCGGCAAGCCCTCCCTGGTCGCCCAATACCTTACCGAGATGGTGCTGATCGGTCTGCCGTCCCTTGCCCTCGGCTGGCTGTGCGCGCAGGGAATGGCCCAATGGCTCGGCGCCACGGCGCTCCATTCCGTGAACGCCTCCGCGGCGAAGGAGCTGAGCAGCATGGGGCAGGTCGGCGGCGATCTTGAATCCAGCATGTCGGTGCGCACCCTGGATTCGCTCACGGTGTCGGTCGATGGGACCGCCATGCTGTACGTGGCGCTCGGATTGTTGGCGGTGATGCTGGTGTGCGTCGCGGTGGCGTGCATGCCGATGCTGCGTAAATCGCCGCGAGACCTGTCGGAGATTCGATGATGAGCATGAATGTGTGGAAGCGTGCCACGTTGGCGATTGTACGCAAGCCGGTACGCAGCGGTATCATCGGTCTGCTGATGCTGATGGTCTTCACGAGCCTGGTGGCGCAGGTCGGAGTCTCGACGGCCCTGCGTACCATGTCCGACGGCATCGGCGCGGGCATGGGCATAGGGTTTACCGTCAGCGCCGGCGAGAATCCCATTAGCGCCGAGGAGGCGAGCCGGTTCTCGCGTATCCCCGGTGTGACGAAGACCGCCTATGCGACGAAGACCTTGGCGCAGGTGGATGGCGCGTGCCCGGTCATGCCCCGGCAGGGCCCCCGATTGGACTCCGATCTGGCCATGCAGGTCAGCGTGCTGGGCACCACCGATTCCTCATTGTCCGACGGAATTCCAGAGCGGCCTGTACCGCCTGGAGCAGGGCCGCCATATCTCGGGCGACGGCGACAATGTGCTGGTCCACCGCGACTTCGCGATGCAGAACGGCCTATCGGTCGGCTCGACATTCCGTCTCCGGCAGGAGGGGCGCAACGCCACGGTGCGTGTGGCCGGGATCTTCTCCGGCAACGTGCAGGCCCAAAGCCCCCTGCCCTCGGACACTTCCGAGAACCTCATCTATTCGGGTAGGCGAGTAGCTTCCGCTCTGACCGGAAACGACCGGATCGACATGATCCGATGCCTGTCGGATAATCCGCAGGACCTGTCCGCGGCTATTGGACGGGCCAAGACCATGGCCGGCGGCAAGTACGACGTCACCGACGATTCGGCCCGGCTCTCCGGCGTCCTGCAATCCGTGCAGACGGTGCGTAATCTGGTGCGCATGGTGCTGCTGTCCGTCTGCCTCGCGGACGTACTGGTGCTGGCGATGGCGCTGGTCTTCTGGATTCGCTCACGCATCCATGAGATAGGCACGCTTCTGGCCCTCGGCATCGACAAGATGCGGATCGTCGCACAACTCGCCATCGAAACCGGACTCATGGCGGCGGTCGCCGCCCTGTGTTCGCTGGGCACCGGCGCCATGCTGTCGGGATACGTGTCTTCCCGACTGTTGCGCGATTCGGGCGTCGCGCCGTTGGAATCGTTGCACGTGGAGGCCTTGCCGCCTGAGCAGACGGTGCTCATCCTGCTGCTCGGATGCGCGGTCATCGCCGTGGCCCTTGCCATGTCATGCGCCGCCGTGCTGTCCAAATCCCCGAAATCCATTCTTTCCTCTATGCGTTAGGAGTCACCAATCATGTCTAACTGTCTGCAACTGGACCATGTCGATTACGCCTACGGCGCGGCGAAGATCCTTGTTCTCTCGGATGTCAGCGCGGATTTCGAATCCGGGAAGATGTATGCGATCACCGGCCCGTCCGGCGCCGGCAAGAGCACGCTGCTGTCGCTGCTGGCCGGCCTGGACGCCCCCTCCCGGGGAGTGGTCCGCTTCGAAGGGGAGGACATCGCCGCATCGGGCTATGCGAAGCACCGCCGGGAGCACGTGTCCCTGGTGTTCCAGGACCATAACCTGATCGACTACCTCACCCCCGAAGAGAACCTGCGGCTGGTCAGCGCCAAGGCCGATATGAAGATCCTCGAGGAACTGGGTTTGAGCCGTGAGGAATCCAAGCGCAACATCATGCACCTGTCGGGCGGCCAGCGTCAACGGGTGGCGGTCGGCCGCGCGCTGGTCGCCCCGGGCCGCGCGATCCTCGCGGACGAGCCGACGGGCAGCCTCGACCCGGAGATGACCGACGAGGTGATTCATCTGCTGCAGCACGCCGCCCATCAGCTCGGCAAATGCGTGATCGTGGTGACGCATTCCAAGCGCGTCGCCAACTCCGCCGATGTCGTGCTGCGTCTCAGGAGCAAGAAACTGACCCGGGCATGACCCACCT
>ENA-OQNM01000779-OQNM01000779.1-human-gut-metagenome-genome-assembly--contig:-NODE-779-length-10967-cov-2.312177_pt1 | contig 10967 bp, 12 predicted proteins | sample MGYA00242632_ERZ504886 | MGnify/ENA primary metagenome ERZ504886 (study PRJEB26092, sample SAMD00036424) | human gut metagenome | host: Homo sapiens | study: EMG produced TPA metagenomics assembly of... | reverse complement strand
ATCGTCCTGCTGTGGCGATCGCGCTGCCGAGCGCGTTGAGCGGCTTGGACGGCGGCGCGTCACGTGTCTTCTCCAATTCGATTCTGGTCGGGGCATTCTGTGTGGTGATTCTCAAGGCACTGCTGATCGACCTGCCGAATCTGATCAATCGTCGTAAAGGAAACAGCGAAGCTGAAGTTCCGTCGCAGATCTGATTTGCTTTCGAATATCAGTATCGTTTATAGAAAGGAATACCGCATATGACATCAATGTCGTTGGGTGCCGACGCGCAGGAAGTCAAGGCAAACGTGCTTGAGTTCATCGAAAAGTATGGTTGCGAGGTCGCTCCGGATGAGGCGTTCGACGCGCTCGCACATAAGATTTTCGCTTTCCAGTTTGCCCATAACATGCAGTATCGCGCGTATTGCATGTCTCGTAGGGTGACTCCGCAGATGTTGTCGGATTGGATGGATATTCCGCCGATGCCGGTGGATGGGTTCAAGATGCTGACGCTCACTTCGGTGCCTGAAGATGATTGCGAGGCAGTGTTCATGACCAGCGGCACTACGCATCCGGGTCAGCGTGGACGCAACTATCATCCTGATCTTGAGGTGTGGGATGCGTCGATGATCGGCCCGTTCCGTCATTTCATCATGCCTGACCGTGAGCGCATGCGTATCGCGGTGCTCTCCCCTGCCTGGGAGATGAATCATAATGGTTCGTTGGCCCGTTATCTGACGCGTGCGGTGGAGCAGTGCGGCAGCGAGGGCAGCGGCTTCTTCTTCCATGAGGATGGTTTGGACTTCGCTGGTGTGGAAAAGTTCCTTGATCAGTCGGTGGCAGACGGCGAGCCGGTGATGCTGATGGGCGCTTCGTCCGCGTATCTGTATCTGCTTGACTATCTTGCCGAGCGGGGCAAAACCTATGCGTTGGCGAAGGATTCGCGTGTTTTCGATACCGGTGGTTTCAAGAGTACGAAAACCGATATGACCGTCGATGATTTGTATGCGAAGTTCCTTGAGGTGTTTGGCGTCGCACGCACGCATTGCGTGAACATGTACGGTATGACGGAGTTGAGTTCGCAGATTTACGATCAGAATCTGCTGTCGTACTATACGGATGGTTCGTCGAATTATCTGAAGGCGACGCCGTCGTGGGTCGTTCCGTGTTCCTCGATCCGGCGACGCTCACGCCTGTCGCCGATGGCGAGCAGGGGGTGATCGCGCATTACGATTTGGCGAATTGGAATTCCTGTCTGGCGATTCTGACCGAGATCTTGGCGTGCGCACCGATTCCGGTTACGAGCTCAACGGTCGTGCGAAGGGTGCGGAGGCACGCGGCTGCTCCATCGCCGTCGACGAGGTGATGGCGGCAAACGCATGAGCGTCATCGACATTTTCCATGCGCCGCGCGGCTTCGTATTTGAGGATTTCGAAACACGCGGCGTTCTCACCGACCGCGGTGAGGTCACGTTGCGTTATCCGGTACTCACGCCTGAGACTGTCCAAGATTTGTGCGAGACAACGCGTTGCAATCGATCGCAGACATTGGCAGCATATTCCGTCGAACACATCGTCGACATCATCGGCGAGGCGGTGGAATTGTGGACGAATCCCGATTATGAGGGTCGCCAGATAGCGGAGTCTCTGATTCCCTCCATCACCGGCTATGACGCGACGATGACGCGTATCGAACTGAAACGTTACATGCGCATGTTCCGCAGACGCGAACTATTGCGTTTTCTTGATGACGAACTGCCAAGCCCGCGCATGCTGGACGAATACCGACCGAACAAGTCCGGCGGATACACGCGCCTGTACGGGCCGGACTTGACATTCCACGTGTTTTCCAGCAATGTTCCCGGCATTCCCGTATGGAGCATGACCATGAGTCTGCTGACGAAAAGCGCGATCATCGGCAAATCATCGTTCGACGAACCGCTGATGCCCGTACTGTTCGCTCGTTCTCTGACACAGATCAACCCGGATCTCGCCGACGTATTGGCCATAGTGCCGTGGCGCGGCGGCACGGTAGAGCTTGAAGACGTGGCGATCGGCGAAGCGAACGCCGTGATCGCCTACGGTTCGTCGCACACCACCGAGGCGATCCGTCCACGCGTGAGCGCGGGCAAACCGTTCCTCAGCTATGGCGCACGCATCGGCTTCTCACTCATCGGACGTGAAGCGCTACGCGCGGACACTCACGTGCAAACCGTGCACCGTATGGCCGTGGACGTGGCCACCTACGACCAGCAAAGCTGCCTGGCGCCGCAAACCATCTTCGTGGAACGCGGCGGAGCCATCTCCCCCGCTCAGACGGCGGAACTGCTCGCCAGCGAGCTCGACTCGCAACAACGCAAATATCCACGATCAACCCCTTCCGACACGGAATCCCTCGCCATCCGCAGGGCACGCTCTCAAACCGAGATGCAAGCGCTGTTCATGACGTCCATGACTCCAGACAGCGCCGCACAGGCCGACCCACAGGCACCGTTCGTCATCGAATCGCCGCAAGGCACCGACTGGACCGTGCTCTACTACCCCAATACCAGCAGTCTCCCCTCGTTGGGGACACCGCTCAACCGCACCATTAACATCGTCGCCGTGGACCAACTCAAACACGCGCTGCCCACACTGAAACCCTACCGCGAGTGGCTGCAAACCTGCGCGATCGCCACAAGCTCATCCAGACTGTTCGCACTCGCGCAACAAGTGGGCGAATACGGCATCGACCGCATCTGCCCCGTCGGAGAAATGAACCGCGCGAAATCCGGATGGCACCACGACGGCGGATTCAACATCCTCGACCTCGTCAGAGCCGTCGACATCGAACGCAACACCGACCGTTACGCCGACACCTTCGACATCGACTACGAATAATCCCAAAGGACCTTACGTGAACCAGCAATCCGAACACCGGACACTCACCGGCAAAACCGCCATCATCACCGGCGCAAGCCGAGGCATCGGCGCCGCAATCGCACTCAGACTCGCACAACTCGGCGCCAACGTGACCATCGACTACCTAAGCAACGACGAACGCGCCCAACACACCAAGCAACACATCGAAAACGAAGCGGACGCACAAGGACGCGTCATCACATGCAAAGCCGACGTGACCGACGAAACCCAAGTCAACGAACTCGCACAAACCACAGCCAACACCTTCGGAGGCATCGACATCCTCATCAACAACGCGCTCAGCCACTACTCGTTCGACCCACGCAACCGCAACACCTTCAGCAACACCAGCTGGAACGACTACGCGACCCAACTCGAAGGATGTCTCAAAGGCACCTACAACACCTGCACGACCGCGCTGCCCTACATGCGACGCCAATCATGGGGACGCATCGTCAACATCTCCAGCAACCTCGTAGACAGCCCGATCGTCCCCTACCACGACTACATCGCAGCCAAAGGAGCACTCATCGGATTCACGCGCTCGCTGGCGCAGGAGGCCGGAGCGTGGGGCGTCACGGTGAACGCCATCGCGGCCGGTTTGACCGTGGGCACGGATTCGAGCCGCGCCACCACCGAAGACGTCCGCGAGCGCATCATCGCGCAGACGCCTTTGGGCAGGCTTGCCACGGCTGATGATATTGCGGGCGGTGTGGCGATGCTGGTTGGCGAGGACGCTCGTTTCGTCACCGGTCAGACGTTGCATGTCGATGGCGGACTCACGATGCGCTGATTACGAACATCCGGTGACAGCCTCGTTCTAGGCTCTATGCCATCGGGCCTGGAATGCAACAACCTGCATCCGAGGCCCGTTTCAATCTGCACACTGTATCCACCCATACCAAGATGGATCATCTAAAACCAATTCGTCAGAGGATTATCGGCATTACAACGAGCAGGCGTCGAAGAAACGCTCGATGACGGTGTCGTTGAGCAAGCGTCCGGTTCGGGTTGGAATCACACGTCCGTCACGGATAACGATAAGGCCTTCGTCTTCCATGGGCTGGATGCGAGCCATATCAACCATGTTTCCAAGGCGACTCAAATCCAGACCCTCACGTATGCGCAGACCAAGCATGATGATTTCTTCGAGGTTCTCCTCGTTGGAGATTCGTTCGCTTCCCGACCATGGCACATTATCATCGTTGATAGCCTGCCCCCACATGCGAGGATGCGCAATATCCCAGCTGCGCAAGCCCGACGATTTGACCGTTTCAGATGTTTCAGCCGACGTGGACTGTTCAACATCCATCACATTGCCGTAATGGCTGTGTGCGCCGGGACCGAGCCCCGCCCAATCAACATTGCGCCAATAGCCAAGATTATGTTGCGATTCATAACCAGGACGTGCCCAATTGCTGATCTCATACCATTCAAGACCGGCTGCGCTCAGTAGATCGTCGGCAATCTCATACTTGGTCGCCTCATCGTCATCATCAGGCGTAGGCAAGGTTCCAACAGCAATCTGACGTCCCATTTTCGTGTTCGGTGCGACGGTCAACGCATATGCCGAAATATGGTCAACACCCAAGTCGATCGCCGTACGTACGGAAACACGCCAATCGTCGAGACTCTCCCCGGCGCACCGTAAATCAAATCCACGCTGGAACGCATGCCGGCAGCATTTGCCGCTGCGATTCCCGCCGCCACATTGGCCGGGGTATGCGTACGATCCAATGTTTTCAGCACGCTTGGCACAGCCGACTGCATGCCGAAAGAGATGCGGTTGAATCCGCCGTCCGCGAGTTCCTTCACGTAATCGGCGTTCACCGTGTCCGGATTCGCTTCGGTGGTGATTTCCGCATTGTCGGCAATGCCCCACGTGTCACGCACGGCATTCAACATGGCGACCAGATCCGAGGCTTTCAGAATCGTGGGAGTGCCACCGCCGAAAAAGACGGTGGCCGCTTCCGGTTCGTTAACGCCATGCGCGATCTGCCAATCATGGACGATTGACATCTCGCGAATCACCATATTGGCGTAATTGCCACGCGAAGCGCCCGCTCCCATGTCGACAGCGGTATACGTGTTGAAATCACAGTACCCACAGCGCCGTATGCAGAACGGCACATGAATGTAGGCTTCGAACATCAGCCTTCGGTTTTCTGGGCGGCGCGAATCTTGTCTTTGGTGTCGCGGTCGTTGCCTGCGTCTCCGGTCGACAATGCGGCGATGAACGCCTCCTGCGGCACCTCGACATGGCCGAGCATCTTCATACGCTTCTTGCCGGCCTTCTGCTTTTCGAGCAGCTTGCGCTTACGGGAAATATCGCCGCCATAACACTTGGCGAGCACGTCCTTGCGCAGTGCGCGAATGTTCTCACGTGCGATAATGCGGGAGCCGATGGCGGCCTGAATCGGAATTTCGAACTGCTGGCGAGGAATGAGCTCACGCAACTTCTTCGTCATCATCACGCCGTAGGAATACGCCTTATCCTTATGCACGATGGCGCTGAACGCATCGACCTTCTCACCCTGGATGAGAATATCGACCTTCACCAGATCGGCGGACTGTTCGCCGTCCTCATGGTAGTCGAGCGACGCATAGCCCTTGGTGCGGCTCTTCAACTGGTCGAAGAAGTCGAACACGATTTCGGCCAACGGAATGCGATAATGCATTTCCACACGGTCGGCGGAAATATATTCCATAGTGCCCATCTGTCCACGATGGTCCTGGCACAAGTCCATAACCGCGCCGATGAATTCCTTCGGAGTGATGATGTCGGCGGCAACCACCGGTTCGACGATCTGCTTGATCTTGCCGTCGGGGAATTCGCTCGGATTGGTCACACGATGCACGGAATTGTCTTCCGCGGTGACCTCGTATGGCACGTTCGGTGCGGTGGAGATCAAGTCGAGATCGAATTCGCGGCTCAGTCGTTCGGTCACGATTTCCATATGCAGCAGGCCAAGGAAGCCGCAGCGGAAACCGAAGCCCAACGCCACGGACGTTTCCGGCTCGTAAATCAAAGCCGCGTCGTTGAGCTTGAGCTTGTCGAGCGCCTCACGAAGTTCCGGATACTGCGCGTTGTCGATTGGGAACAGGCCAGCGTAGACCATGGGCTGCGGGTCACGATAGCCTTCGAGCGGATCGGCCGCAGGCTTGAGCGCGGAAGTGATGGTGTCGCCCACCTTGGACTGGCTGACGTCTTTCGCGCCGGTGATAACATAACCGACCTCACCCGCACCAAGCGCCTTCGTAGGCATCATGTCTGGGCTGATCACGCCGATTTCAATCGGATCATGGGTCATGCCGATACCCATCATGTGCAGTTTCTCACGGGAACGCAACTCGCCATCGACCATACGAATGTAGGTGACGATGCCGCGGTAGGAGTCGTAGACGGAGTCGAAGATCAGCGCACGCGCGGGAGCTTCCGGATCGCCGGTTGGTGCAGGAACGTCGGCAACAATGCGGTCGAGCAGTTCGGTCACGCCTTCACCGGTTTTACCGGACACGCGCAGCACTTCGGAAGGATCGCAACCAATCAGGCCTGCGATTTCCTCGGCATGCTTGTCTGGTTCCGCGCTGGGAAGATCGATTTTGTTCAGTACAGGAATGATGGCCAGATCATGGTCGATGGCCATATACAGGTTCGACAGGGTCTGCGCTTCGATGCCCTGCGTCGCGTCGACAAGCAGCACTGCGCCTTCGCATGCGGCGAGAGCGCGGGAAACCTCATAAGTGAAATCGACGTGGCCTGGAGTGTCGATCATGCCGAGGGTATATTCGGTGCCGTCGAACGTCCACGGCACGCGCACAGCCTGCGATTTGATGGTGATGCCACGCTCCTGCTCAATATCCATACGATCCAGGAAACGATCACGCATCTCACGTTCGGGCACGATGCCGCTGAGCTGCAGAATACGGTCTGCCACCGTGGACTTGCCGTGATCGATATGCGCGATGATGCAGAAATTGCGAATCAACGACTGATCGGTGAAACCGGGCTGGTTATGCTGCTGGCCCACGCCATCCTCCTCTGGAAATATTCGACGCAAACGATTCTAACTGCTAGTATCGGCATGGTGAGTCGCGACACTCCTAAGCCCGTTGGCAATTTATCCGCGCGCCATGTTATCATCATCGTTTGTATGTCCTTATAGAAAACGTCGTTTGGAGAAATAGTGGCAAACATTAAGTCGCAGAAGAAGCGCGTTCTCACCAACGAGAAGGCCCACAAGCGCAACGTGGCCGTGAAGTCCAGCCTGAAGACTGCCGTTCGCGCCACCCGTGAGCTATCGCCGCCGGCGATAAGTCCGCAGCAGAAGCCGCCTACAAGGTCGCAGCTCAGAAGCTCGACAAGGCTGCTGGCGCTGGCGTGATTCACAAGAACCAGGCTGCTAACCGCAAGTCCGGTCTTGCCGTGGCCATCAACGCTCTCTGAGTTTTAGAAGCTCACAGCTAACGAAAATCCCGCAGGTTTTTCCTGCGGGATTTTTTGTTACGCAAATGTCTTCCGTTTAATTACCATCTCACTGTCGCTACCTACGCTTGTCACACTTGCGTTTGTCGGAATCCTTATCAGAATGAATGACCGGTCGTTTCAAATATTTCGCTTCACTTGGCAGATATGTATTATGACGCACCAACGCTCCCGGAAGCTGAATGTCGAAAATCACCGATACCAATCGCATGCTGACCATCAATGCGACGATCAGCAGATCAAGCACCACTTCGGCTGGAAAACTGACGATTCCAGCGTCCACGCCTTTGCAGACAAGCACCGTCAGTACGCACCCCACGGCAGATGGAACCGCATACCAATGTTTGTCACGAATCACCATCGGCACTTCGTTGATGAGCATGTCTCGAATCAGGCCACCTCCAAGCGCGGTGAACATGCCGAGAAAAACCGCGGTCATGCCTGACGTGTGGTACATCATGGCTTTGCTGGTACCGTTGACCGCATACAATCCCAATGCCAGAGCATCCAACGACAGCATGGACCATTTGAGCCTGTTGATTTCGGGATGGCACACCGCGACGGCCACCGAAGCCAGCAGAGCAACGATCACCAGTCCTTTATCCGACACGCCTACCGGTGGCGCGATGCCCAGCAGCACGTCACGGATGATTCCTCCGCCCAATGCGGTGAGCCATGTGGTGACGAGAATCGCGAAGATATCGTAGCCTTTGCGCACGGCGGCAAGTCCGCCGCACATGCCGCAGCAGAACGTCGCCAAATATTCAATCCCCCAAAAGAAGGCATTACTCTCCAACGCCACCGACATGCTTTCCCATCCTTTTCCCTTCCCTCACTTCCCCCACTCTCGGATTTCGCGACTTCCCATCGTACACAATAAGCCGAGGGGCGGGAAACATGGTGTTCGACCGTAGGCTTGGCCGAACGGCCTTGAGTGTGTCGAATACCATGTTCCCCGCCCCTCGGCGGACTTTGAACTATAAGTCAGTCGCGAAAAATCAGCAGACCTTCCACATCCAGTTGTGCGGATCCTCGATCTCGCCAAGCTGGATGCCGAGCAGCTGGTTGCGCAGGTTCACGGTGAATTCGCCGGAGTTGCCGTCGGCAACGGTCACGTCGAACTTCTCGGACTTGAAGCGACCGATCGGGTGATGATGGCTGCGGTACCGCAAGCGAACACCTCGGTGACTTCGCCGGACTTGATGTCTTCGAGCAACTGGTCCAGAGCGATCATGGTTTCGACCACGTCGTGGCCGTTGTCCTGGATGAGCTGAATCAGGGAGCGACGGGTCACGCCCGGCAGAATGTTGCCGGTCAGAGACGGGGTCTCTACGTGGCCGTCCTTGTGCACGACCATCATGTTCATGCCGCCAAGCTCCTCGAGGTAGGTCTTGGTGGCGGCGTCGACGAAGCACACCTGCTGGCAGCCGTGGTCGATGCCGGTGTATTCGCCCAGCAGGGATGCGGCGTAGTTGCCACCGCACTTGGCGAAGCCGGTGCCGCCAGGGCCGGTGCGGAACCACTTGTCTTCAACCCAGATGCTGACCGGCTTCACGCCGCCCGGGAAGTACGGTCCGGACGGGGAGGCGATCACGCAATAATCCACTTCCTGCGGAGCGCGCACGCCAAGGAACGGCTCGGAAGCGAACATGAACGGACGCATGTACAGGGTGTACTCGCGGCGGGTCGGAACCCAGTTCACGTCACGCTTGACGAGGGCGGCCACGGAACCGATGAAATCGTCAATCGGCAGTTCCGGCAGGTACAGACGCTTGGCGGAGTTCTGGAAACGCTCGGCGTTCGCATCCGGACGGAACAGCCAGGTGGAGCCATCGGCATGACGGTAGGCCTTCAGACCTTCGAAGCATTCCTGAGCATAGTGCAGAACGGATGCGCCCGGATCCATCTTCAGCGGCGCATACGGCTCGATGCGGCGGTCTCCCCAGCCTTCGCCCTTGGTCCAAGTCATGTGGGCCATGTTGTCGGAGAAGACCTGACCGAAAGCCGGCTTGTCGATGAGTTCGGCACGCTTGGCGTCGGATGCCGGGTTGTCGTTCGGGAGCACGGTGAACTTCTCGGTGAGCTTGTCAAGCTCTGCCGGATCGTGATGATTCTGTTCAGTCATTCTTTACTTCTTCTTGTTGCAGCCGCCCGAAAGCGGCCCGCGGTTGTTGGTATCCCAGTGCTTGTGGCACCGGTTCTGGTTAGTAACTTTCCCACATCATAATCTCTTTCGATTACAAGCGTTCGCGATATGAGATAGGAAGAAACATCCTGCGAAAAAGTCGCCGCCCTCACGCCTGATTGATGCTCCATAGACTCGGAATGTATTCTGAATTGTTCAAAAAATGACTGTGCCTCATTCCCCAAAACACCATTATGACGTTCAGGTCTCTGACAGCGGGATGTGGGTGAGAATGATGGGGCGAGTAGTTTCGACGTCGTAGTACAACATGCCGCTGTCGCCTATTGGGGTGAGGAGACTTCATGGCGGAAGGCGCTGGAAACGCAGCCTTCCCAACGCTCGTCGCGTTCTGCGTGTTCCGTTCGTCGCTTTCGGTCATGCTGCGATCCTTTCGGGTGAAGCATGCAAGCCAACCCTCCGATGTATTGGCGGATACTCGAAAAAGCAATACCCCCGTCATTAGACGGGGGCAATAAGATTGTTGGCGTCACGATGCTTGTTTCAGCGGCGTTCTCCCGGATTGCGGATCTGCATGGCCGCGCCGTCTTCCATGATTGAGAAGCCGTGCTTCTGGTAGAAGGTGGCGTTCTTGCTTTCTTCCGGCATGACTTCAATATAAAGGTAGTCGCGATATCTCTCTTTGACCATGCCCACCAGGTGGTCTGCGATGCCATGACCCTGATATTCCGGATCGACCAGCACGTAATGCATATAAGCCACCATCTCAGTGTCATCGAGCACGCGCACCAAGCCTACCAAGCGGTCGCCGTCCCATGCGCTGAACACGGTGGACGATCCCATCAGAGCCTTGTACAGACGTTCCGGATATTTGCCTGACACCCCATCCGACGGATCGGAACAGTTGCTGCGTCTGTTCTTTGGTGAACTTCTTTTCATCGGTATACGTGATTCCCATAGTCCCGAGCGTGGTTGCATGCTACGCGCGGACTGAAGCCAGTCTCTGCATTCGGACGTGATTTTGGAATCACGTTTACGTTGGCTCAGGCCAGCCAGTAACCGCACGCAACGGCCATGACGGGCACGACGATCGAAGCCAGCGCATAGCCGATGAAACAAGCGATTTTCCCATTGCGCAGGAGCGTAACCGTCTCGTTCATCATGGTTGAGAACGTTGAGAAACCGCCGAGAAATCCTGTTGCGAGCAGTAGGCGGCAGTCGGGGCTTATGGTGTTCGCCGCGAACAATCCCGCCACCAAGCCGGCAAGCAGACCGGCCACAACATTGATGGCAAACGTCGAAAGCGGGAACGTTTTGCGCCACAATGCCTTGATATACGAATCGCAGATATAGCGTGCGGCCGCGCCGACGCCACCGCATGCGCATACGCCGATCGCAAGCATTGCGCTCATCGAATCGCCTCCTTGTCAGCATGTTCGTCTTTGTTTCGTTCCGCCAA
>ENA-OQNM01000778-OQNM01000778.1-human-gut-metagenome-genome-assembly--contig:-NODE-778-length-10980-cov-2.644246_pt1 | contig 10980 bp, 12 predicted proteins | sample MGYA00242632_ERZ504886 | MGnify/ENA primary metagenome ERZ504886 (study PRJEB26092, sample SAMD00036424) | human gut metagenome | host: Homo sapiens | study: EMG produced TPA metagenomics assembly of... | reverse complement strand
GACCAGGTGTTCATGTATTTTTACCTACATAGCGCAGGTCCGCCGGTTTACAAAAAAGCGGATCATACGTCCGCCGCTTGTGATATTGTTATTTTCATCCAGATCTACGATACCCTGTAAGAAGACCATCCACATCGTCTCCAACATATTCCAATATCTCCGGTATCTTCTTTGTATCCTCCGGAGTAAAGCTTTCATCTGCATCAAGAAAGGCGATCCAGTCTCCTTTTGCCTGGTCAATGGCAAAATTTTTGGCAGCAGCAAAATCATTGATCCATGGAAAGAAAATATCTTTGCCCCCATTTCCCTGGCAATCTCCACGGTACGGTCACTGCTTCCTGTATCTACCACGATCTGTTCACACATAATATCCTTCCCCATGAAAGGGCACGGCGGATATTTTTTCTTCATTTTTAACGATCATACATTGTGAGATGGTTTTTTTCATCATCGGTTACCTTCTTTTAAGTTCTAAAGGACATATCTAAAATAGGGGATCTGCACAAAGCAGATCCCCTATGAGATGCAGAATCAATTTCAAGATTACTGCAGCATGCTTAATACACCCTGAGGCATACTGTTGGCCTGGGAAAGCATAGACTGAGCAGCCTGTAAAAGAATATTGTTCTTTGTGTAAGCTGTAATCTCATCTGCCATATCAGTATCACGGATACGGCTTTCCGCTGATGTAATATTTTCAGAAGTTACCTTCAGGTTGTTACAGTATGCTCCAGACGGTTCTGGGCAGCACCAAGGGTCGCACGGTAAGTAGATACCTTCTCAATTGCAGCATCTATTGATGCCATTGCATTGAATGCATTTGTTGTAGTATCAACTGCGATATTATTAATAGTTAATGCTTCTGCTGTCATAGTCATCTGTGCAACAGTCATTGCGTTGGTAGGATCTGCAGAAGCACCGATGAAGAAAGTCAGGTTCGCACCTCTCTTCGTGTCAGGATTTAAAGGTTTCTCACCGTTGAACTCTGTAGTAGTAGCGATACGGGTAATTTCTTTATTCAGTGCATCAATCTCAGCCTTGATGTTGCCTCTTGCAGTTGAGGTATAAGTACCGTTTGCTGCCTGGGTAGCCAGAGTCTTCATACGCTGAAGCATGGAGTGGGTCTCTGTCATAGCACCTTCTGCTGTCTGGATCAAAGAAAATAACCATCCTGTGCATTGTCAGATGCTTTGTCAAGACCACGGATCTGACTTCTCATTTTCTCAGAAATTTTTAAACCAGCAGCATCATCACCTGCACGGTTGATTCTGTAACCAGAAGATAATTTCTCTGAAGATTTTGCCTGAGCTCCTGATGTGATTCCTAACTGACGATTAGCGTTCATCGCTGTAAGATTGTGCTGTACTACCATTGCCATAATATTTTTCCTCCTTGAATTGGGCTTCAGCATCCATGCTGAAGTAAATTTGTTTTATTTGTGAAATTCCTACTCTGACCGTACGCTTCATTTCGGATTTCACGAAGTAGCATTCTTTGCTTACTTACATTTTATATCGGCATAAGTGAAAGATACTTAACCCCATTTTATTAATTTATTTTTGGAAGAATATTGTATCTGTTCAGAACCAAGGTCATTGACTTAAGACAAGCAGGATTCAAACAGATCACTTGGTCGATAAACTTAAGCCCGCAACGCGCCATCAGACGGGTACGGCATTGCATAGATGGAAGCTTTTTCATCGTTATGGGATGTTTTGAGCAATCAGGCTTTCCCCTCCATTGTGGAAACTCCATCATGGATTCGAAGAAAATCCCTGCATGTCCTGAATACTCTGCAAAGTTGGCATGATACTCATATTGGGTGTCGCGCTGTTCTATTTCGACATTTGATATGATCTCGGAACTGAAATTATGCAGTATAGCACGTGCCCATATCCCCTGAACAATGTACTCATATTTCTTGGAATGAAATGACCTTGAGACATAAGGGATACTTGAGATCACGGAAAGAACCAATTGACCGATATGGGCAGTATTTTATCGTACCCGATATAGAACTGGGCACATACTGGACAAACACTTCCCTGCCAGACGAAACAGTCATTGATCTTTACCATGCCCACGGAGAAAGTGTGCAGTATCACAGTGAAATCAAGACGGACATGGATGTTGAAAGACTCCGTCGGGAAAGTTTGAGAGCAACAAACTGGTGCTGGAGCTGACAATGATCGCATATATATCCTTCGAATCATAGGGCAGGAATCGTTGAAAAAGAAAGATGCTACCCGGCCGGAAGAAAATACATCGCCGAAGAATACGTACGGTAATCAGTAATCTTATGCAGTTTGCGGGACATCTGACAGAACATGCCGGCCGTCTGGTACTGTCCATTGGATAAGGTGTAATCTCTGGCACTATTTCTGATTCAAAAACAACATTTGTAATAGTCGCTGCTGCTGCAACTGTGCCTGTTTCCGTTACTTCCAATCGGGTAAATTGTTCGATTTCAGAAATGTGGGCAGGTATATCTGTCATACGTGAAAAATCTGCACAATTTTCATTAAAAGCATCATGGATGCCCATTTTCTGGAAGGTAGGAATGATGTCGGATTTGTAATCCAACTTGATAGAAGGTAATTTGAGGTCCAGCATACAACTTATACTATCTGATGCGGACAGCCATGCTTTCCAATTGGCTTCACTAAATGTGGCTATGCAGGAGTCAATGGATACACCTTTCTTGGGAAGAATTACTGTCATGGCATACGAATCGTTTCCGTAAGGGAGGGTAGCCATTTCAAACAATTCCGCTTTATGAAAAGCAAACCATTGATCAGACAGGTGCATCATGCTGACCGGATGCTTTTTTCCACCCACAGGATAAAAGTTTTCCTGCTGGGTTTCAGCCGGATCAAAAGGGAAAATCCATCCACCTTTGAAGAACAACGTATTGATGAGAATACAGTTACCTTGTGCTTGATCCAAGATGTGAGGAATACGCCCTTGCGTTTGTTCCTTTGCCCATCGGTTGATAATGCCTGTTGATTTCGGTTCAGAAAAATCCAGGTTCTGTATTTCTGCAAGAAAATACTGCTGGTTTATTTGTTGAAAGGAATCCTTCACAGGTGATTTGTCATGAATCCAGATGGAATTGGCTGACTGAAAGACAGTCGTAGAATCCAATCGAGGCAGATTGCTTATCAGTTTTAAAAAGTAGTTATTGGCCAATGAAGGCTTACTCTTAGAAACGGAAAGTACCGAAGCTATTTCTTCTAATGTTTTTCCTGCAGCACCATTGGCAAGCATCCCTAAATTGAATTGGGCACTCAGAGGAGAAATGAAAAAACTTTGTCCTTTCTCCTGTTCATTCATCTTTTGAAAAAAACTGCAAGCAAAGTCATTACTGATGGATACCATAGGCATCTCTTCTTCCGAAAGTTCCAATGAAGATAATTCTACAAAAGGTTTGTGGGATGAAGTCTGTTGGCAACTGATAAAGATACAGAAACTTATTCCGGTAGCAAATAGTAAGAAGCTTTTCATATCACGTTCTAATTTTAATGGTTACACAATACTGTATTTATCCTGAAGATAATCTTTCAGCCTGTCAAAGCTATTCTTTCTTCCTTACAATGCTCAATGTTTCAGATTCGGGATGCATGACATACTTGCCATTGTAGCAAATCACTTCCCATGGATAGATGGATTTCAGGGTTTCTTTTATGGCAAGTATGAGAGAGCGCTGTTTGTTCTCTGCCAATAAGGTGTCCGGCTTCGTGTAGATGTTATAGACAGATACATCCAACAGCTTCCCATCAGATGTCAGTTTGAAATCTCTTACACTGAACACGATATGTTTATCCTTGTAGTTGGGAAATTGGCTCCACGGAAACAGGCGGCTAAGTTCTTCATGTGCCTCTATCAGTCGCATGCCTTCCCGCTTATCGTTGTGATAGACTTGAGTGCAGAACACTTTCCCTTCCTGAATGGTCAGGATACATTCTGTTTCAAACATACGAAGGTATCCGTCGTGAATGTATTCGATTACTTTCCCTTTGGCCATCCTGAGTGTACCATTGAACCACCGGGCATGGATTTTGCCTTTCCGGTAATAGGAACGGAACACTTGTTTCAGCTGCTTGGCTTCGAGTCTGACATCGGCTTTTGTATCGGTCTCAAAATCGATGCAGTACAATAGCAGTTCACCTTTCTCAATGGCCCACGTAGCTGTATAGCCGCTGCTGTTGGCCATAGAACAGCAGATGTCATCTGGCAAAGACTGGTTTAGTGTCTGGGCTAAAACAACATCCTTTTCAATGGGTTTGTCCAGCAGTATCCATTTCTCCCCTTGGAAGAAAATCCATTCTCCCAGCTGTGCACTGCTCCAAGCCGATAAGGGTGTCAGTAGCAGGGTCGTAAAGAATACAAATCGTCGAAATGTAAATAGTGTTTTCATCAATGGATATTTTTTAGGGTTATTGACCGGACGTTTTTTCATCAGCTGAGGTTTCAGAGGTTGCTGAATTGTCCGAGTTTTGTGTGATGGTAAGATGGATGGGTATTTCTAATGTCTTGGTCTGTTTCCACTCTTTCTCATCATTACTCAGGCGGAATTCGGTCATCATTTGTATTCTTGTGCGGGTGTCCAATAGGGTAAGGTGATAAAGGAGACGATAGCGTCCCGGCTTGTTCGGATGCACCTCTGGATAAAGGGAAGCTGTACGGATACGATATTCGCCTGGTTGAACAAGGTAACCCACACTAAAGAAAAATTGTCGGTAGGCAATTCTCGCCATATGCCTTGTTCGTCCTCGTAAGTAATGCAATATTCTTCTCCACACATGATATTTCGATTGCTCTGGTTGATAAGCACAAAGGATGCTTTTGAGGTTTGTGTGGAATAAACCGGGTATTCCGGCCTTAGTGAAATGCCTAAAGTGTCAGAAACACCCGTTTCAGAATGAGGCATTGGTGATTCAGGTCCTTCAAAAGATACTGCCGGTGAATCGATGATGTGCTTTCTGAAAGCTTGTCTGGCAGCAGGAGTATTCAATTTGAAAGACACTAAAGCGGTATGATTGCCCATTCCCCAAAAGTCCATGTTGGATTTCAGAGGTCCATCGGGTAGCCTATGAAACCGGTTGCTGATAGTGTCCAGGATGCTCCTTAGTTCTTTTTGGGTAAAGGTATGCTCTGTGTCGGCTTCCAGCCGGAAGGCACCGCTCCCAGCGGACGCTTCTAGAATGCGTCTGGCTTTGGCAGTGTCTCCTCGTATCTGAAAGACGGGAAGAGAATCTTCGTAAAACATTCCTTCTACGAAGTCAGGGCATCGGGGACTATCCAAGAAAAGCCCTATGGTATCCACACCGTAGGCTCTGTTTAATGCTTCAATCACTTGCTCACCTGCCTCTTTTTGAGTGATAGCCGGTTGTTCTGCTTTATCAGATAGAACGGTTGAAGTCGATTGGCATCCCGTAAACAGGGCGCATAACAAAAACAGACACACGGAAAATCCATTGCTGTTAGGGTGTGATTGAAACGGAATATGTCGAAATGCTTTCATGACTTGTATGTTTTGAGATTCAACTTATGCCATAGGGCTACCTTCGGAATGCTTGTCAGCAAGGATAACTGACTCGCTGAAAGATGAATGTCGGATAGACCATTTTTCCATACGTCATTTTTCGCCTGCTATTCGATTCTGAATTCAGCCGCCATATACCACTTTTGCCGAGATCCGGAAAATCCGATATCCTTGATGACTCTGTAAGTTCCGGGACGTTTGCATTGACCAATGGACGGAGCCTTGACAGTAAAGGTACGGGTATGCCCTTTCTCCAAACCATATCCTATATCAGTCCACGAACCATTATCGTGCAGATAAATCCATTGCTGCCCTTCTTTGCGGACAATCCAATAATCCTCTCCAAAGAACAGACCTTTGGGATTTTCGTTTGTAAGTTGAACCGTAATAGTTTCTGTTCCTACGGGATAGACCGCTTTTTCGGTCTGCATGGTTACTTGCAGGGTGTCAGAAAAAGAAGGCTTGTCAAATACTACGTTCTCTACAACCTTTCCATGACTGACCGCTGAATAGCTGACCACTTTTCGCCGAAACATTTCCTGATAACGAGGGGTGTTGTTCATCAAGCCCACAAATATGGTATCCCCGTCATCATGTACTATCCAAGTAGTACTGATATTATGGGCAACCGTGTCGCACGGATTAGCAAAGTTCTTGTCCCAATAATCATCAATCAGTTTCCTCAATCTTTTCACTCCTTTTCGGTCCACCAGCTCAAATTCCGCATACGCTACTTCGCCGCCATTAAAGGTCTTATAAATCCGATAGTTACCGGGGCGGTTGGGTATTTCAGAAGTATACAGTTCAATAGTTTGCAAACGATATGGATGGTAATCGGGATGTAGCATCCAAAGTATATCCTCGATAATAGGATTGGTGGGTAAAGGTTCCCATTTCTGCAGGCTTTCATTATAGAAAGCGAGACTGTATTCATCTCCACACGTATACATTCTATGGGAATGGTTATGGATAAAAACGTTCACCTGGGTAGCAGACAGCGGATAATAGGCAAATTCCGTGGTCATGGACAGTGAATCCGGATTCATGCGTTTTCCGGATGGAATATCCTTCGGCATCGGCTGCAAGCCCAAAATGGCTGGTTCAGATACTGTGCTGTCTTCCTTTTTCTTCGGCTCCGTTTCTTCAAGTTTAAAAAGAACCGGCATTGTATATTTCACCTTTACGGGCTTTCCCTTCCATGTTCCCGGTTTCCATGTTGGAAGCATGCTGACAATACGTAAAGCCTCTTTATTCAAAGAAGGCTCCACGCTCTTCAACACTTGAGGCTCTATTACCTTCCCTTTTTCATCTACGAAAAACTGAACGATGACTCTTCCCTCAACTCCTTTCTTTCGTGCTCCTTCCGGATATTGAATGCTGTTTTCTATCTGCTCCATTAATTTCGTCATGCCTCCAGGATACTCTGGATACTGGTCTGGTAAGTGGCAAATAGAATCCTTTGCGGGAATCGGAGCATTTTCCGCTGTCTGTTGTCTGGATTTGTTGGCGCATCCCACCAGCAAAACACAGAGTATAGTTATGAATAGTATTCTCATGACATTCATTTTATTTCAAATTCAGCACTTAATTTTATTTCTTCCCTGTCATTATCTACGGATGTTAATATACGATACCTACCGAGAGCTATCTCATAATGTTCAATAGGAAATTGGAGGCAAAGAAAGTCTGATATAGGACCTATTAATTCGTCGCTATATACAAATTCTGTTACTTTCATTTTGGGTCTAATCCACTTGTTCTTTTCCCATTTTTCCAAAGTCCAATCATAGCCGTAGCTTAATCGAAAATGCTGCGGGTTTAGGACTACGGCAAAAATTAGTTTACTGTCCGGTGTATAATATCCTTGTATCACTTTCATTTGAGTGGTTGTACCCAAATTATAGAAGCCGGCGAGTACCGATTCTGAACTACAAATTACAGTCGTGTCAGCATCAGCTATGTTTTTAAGTATCCTTTGCTGTTTTCTCGGTGCATCCCATCAGTAGGATACTGAGACTAAATAGATAAAAAGTAATTGCTCTCATAGTATACTTTACTTTAGTTCAATTAATTAACCGGTAATTCAAATTTAGATTGGTAAATGCATATCTCACTTTGAGGTTCACTCCATGCTGACGACCCGGCGTTCCATTTGGGCATAATCGAAACAATGCGAAGTGCTTCTTCACATAATGCAGCATCCGCACTTAAAACAGGGTTAGACACTGCGAAAGAATTCGAGGTCTGGGTCACCGTTCCATCTTTATCAATCACCACCTGCATGATTACCCTGCCTTCCAGTTTGCTACGCTTGGCAGTCTGTGGGTACTGTATGTTTTGTCTGATAAATTCCATCAATTTGAGCATACCACCCGGAAACTCGGGCATATGCTGCACGACATCAAACACATCTTCTTCGTCTGGGAGAAACTCATTACCGGAATCATTGGCAGGTCCTATAGGAATAGGTCTTTCTCTGGTTGAAACCTGCTGTGAAGTGTAGGCTTCAAACCATTGATATATGTTGTAAAAGCAAGTCTCATCTTCATCATAAACTCTAATTTTCAAGAGGTAATCACCCGGCTGAGCATTCTTTGGTAAATCAATCCCGATTTCGGCTTCCTTCCCTCTTTCCACCTGAAGGGCCACAGACTCTTTGTCTATGTTTTTACAGTATATTTCATGTAATCTTTTTTGCTTATCCTCCCGATAAAAAATGTATTCACCTTTATACGTAAGATAATGGCTTGTACTGAAAATGGATACATAGACCTTATCGTTTGACAAGGAGCTTGAAATGATTCTAACGTCTTTACTTTTGCTCTTGATTTCTTTATGCGTCCAATCGTCCAAATGAATCTTGACCACTCCTTCTGTATCATCCACTAATAATCCCCATTTCACTGAGGGTGATTTCTTGATAACTGAATCGAAATTTACGGGAGGAATATACTCAATTTCTACAGCTCCCGTATCATTCGGATTACGCTTGGGACCCTCATCAACAAGGACCATATGATCTTCAAGACGGAAGGTTACAGGAAAAACGTATTTTACTTTCACGGTCTCTCCGTTCAGTTTCCCCGGCTTCCAGTCTGGCATCATTCTTACAATGCGGAGTGCTTCTTGGTCTAACAGGGGATGGACGCTGTATGCTACTTTAGGCTGTACAACTTTTCCGTTGCGGTCAATGACACTCTCTATCCAAACTCTCCCTTGTATTTTCTTGTATATGGCAGCAGGAGGATACTGAATGTGGGTCTGTATATATTTTATAGCTTCCTTCATGCCACCCGGATATTCAGGTCGTTCTTCCAATACGGCATAAATTTCTTTATCGGAAGTATTCTTTTTTAAATATAGTAATAAGGTGGAGTCCACTACAATAAACGAGGTGTCGGCTTGGGTGGTAGAACATTCTTTCGTTTCCAACTTCTGTCGTTGCTGAATGCAAGTGGTTGAAAGAAGGCAAAAGGATATCAAAAATACAATACCGCTTCTCATAGGCAAAAACAATTTGTGAAAACAAAGGTATTTCGAAAACATACAATATTCGTAAGATGCTTGGCATCTGCTGTTATTATTATAGTCATCTATATTTCACGCTGATTACATCGGAAGAATCGCGAACAGCTTCTTTGATGTCTGCCAGCCGGAATTCGGTCATGAGCATAATTTTCTGTTTTTTATCGGTTAATTCCACCTCATAGAAGAACCTGTATCTGCCCGGTCGGTTGGGCAGGACATTCGGGTTTAAGTGAGTTTTAAACAGAAATTGTTTTCCAGGTTTGATGATATAGCCAACGCAGTGGAAGTTTGTATTTATGGGAAGAGTTCGCCAGACTCCATGCTGGTTTTCATAAGTAATCCGGTATGGGTCTCCACACCCTATCTCGTGCTCGCTCTGGTTGAATAAAACAAAAGTGGCGGTATGAGCCGTGTATGGGTATGCAGAGAATTCAGGATATAAATGGATGCCCAAAGTGTCGGAAGTGTATCGTTGATTGTTGGGTGTTGGTTCTATGGGTCCTTCAAAACGGATAGCGGGTGAGTCCATGACCTTCTTACGGAAAACGGCTCTGGCTTCCGGAGAGTTTAGACATAAATTTACAACAAGATGATTACCTTTTATGCCCGATTCAGATATATTGCCGTCTAATCGAGTGCCCTCTATTTCTGAACGCGCATATCGTTTTCGCAGTTCATTCTGTATCTTTTGCAGTTCTTGCTCTGTAAACACAGAATCCTTTACACTCTGAGTAGCTACAGGAAGATGGCAGATCGTGTCTTGGGTATGAACGGAGATTGTTTGAGCGCCTTGTGTAATCGAAGCTGAATCACTCTTTACCGCAGGCTGATTGTTGCTGGACGGTTTACCGCTACACCCCACAAGCAACCATACCAAGAGAAGAATCAATACCATTCCTAAAGCTAAATAAAGCATTGTCTTAAAATAGGCAACCTTATCCAGCTCTTCTTTTTCCAAAGTTTTCTGGCGGATATCTTCTATTTTTTCCACCGTCATCTGAGAGAGGTCAGTCTCTTTTCCTGTATCCAATAACCGGTGGTAGGTGTCTGTTAGCCTCTCCCGATTCCGTTTGCGCAACTCTCGATTTTCTTTATCGCGTTGCAACATGTCATTGATGCATCCCAAGGTTCCCATAAGCCATATTTTACAATGATTCTCAAAGGTAACAAATAGAATTAGAAATCAGCTATCCGTTCTTATAAAAAAGCACTGCTTGGCTAATTTCACCCATCATTCCTGTCAAAAATCTGCTTTGAAACATCTTTTTGACGAAAAAATCAACAAATGATTGTATTTTTTCAAATGCAATGCATTATCTAATGATTTTATAGTACCTTTGTCCACAATTTTACCAATCATTTGTTTTATGAGGAAATTTTATACTTTACTATTGCTCATGGCCGTTTCTTGTTCCATCTTTGCACAAGACAGGCTATCCTTGTTCATCAGCAGAGCTAATAAATATGCCTCTGTGGAACTGTCCGACTACCGGAAACGATTGTGCGTGGAGTATAACACGCGCGGCAGTCTTCTGGATGACTATTACAGACAATGTGGACGCGACTGGGGTAATGTCGGTTTAGCCCTTGAAATAGCAAGGACTTCCGGCAAACACATGCGTGACATTTGCCATTATTATAAACGTTATCGGAAATGGAATCGTGTCTTGATTGAAATTGGTATCAGACCGGGAAGCGATTACTACAATCCTTTTATGACAGGATTGATTTTCATAGCAAATATGGCATAAGCACTATTGTTCCTATTGTGACCATCACGACAGATACCATCATAAAAAATACAAGAAATACAAGCGTCATAAATGGGACGACGATGATGATGACGATGATGACGACTGGGACGACGATTAATTTACACAAATACATACCAAATAGAAAAGACTTTA
>ENA-OQNM01000777-OQNM01000777.1-human-gut-metagenome-genome-assembly--contig:-NODE-777-length-10981-cov-2.351391_pt1 | contig 10981 bp, 13 predicted proteins | sample MGYA00242632_ERZ504886 | MGnify/ENA primary metagenome ERZ504886 (study PRJEB26092, sample SAMD00036424) | human gut metagenome | host: Homo sapiens | study: EMG produced TPA metagenomics assembly of... | reverse complement strand
GACCCTTGTCTGCACCGCATGCGCGAATTGATCAAGAAGATGAAACTGTATGAAACCTGCAGAATTCATCTATACATTCTTACGTGAGAAGCTGATTTTCACACCTATTAAACCGCCCCGTAGCAATCCACATCACCTGCTCCATGCGGAAAATGGGACTGGCAGATACCATTATAGCCCTTGCACGCCTTTGCTCCAGTAAAGTCATCGTGCCGGAAGAAGTAGGTTGCTGCGGTTTTGCCGGAGACCGGGGATTCACCTATCCTGAGCTGAACTCGTACGCCCTACGCAAACTCCGCCCGCAAATAGAAGCGTCCGGAGTGAATATAGGCTACTCTAACAGCCGTACTTGTGAAATCGGATTGACAACAAACTCAGGTATCCCCTATGTATCCATTGCCTATCTGGTAGACGAATGTACAAAGGCAGCTGATAATTAGGATTGATAATTAACTTAACACACAAATATTACAATGAACAGTACAAAAGTAAGTAAACGCATCCTTGCACTCGACATTCTCCGTGGTGTCACCATCGCAGGTATGATTATGGTAAACAACCCCGGTTCGTGGGGACATATCTATGCCCCCTTGCGGCATGCAGAGTGGAATGGTCTGACCCCCACCGACCTCGTCTTTCCCTTCTTCATGTTTATCATGGGAATTTCCACATACATTTCCCTGAAGAAATACAACTTCGAGTTCAGCCACGCCGCCGGCATGAAGATACTGAAACGCACCATCGTCATTTTCCTTATAGGCATGGCTATCGGCTGGTTCTCGCGTTTCTGCTATTACTGGGCCTCCGCTCCGGACGACCTCAGTTTCGGAGAGAAGCTATGGGCTTCCGTCTGGACATTCGACCGTATCCGTATTCTGGGTGTCATGCAACGGCTGGCCCTTTGCTACGGAGCAGCCTCCATCATTGCACTAACCATGAAGCATAAACATATACCTTATCTGATAGCCGGCCTATTGACAGGCTACTTCATACTGTTGATGTGCGGCAACGGTTTCGCCTATAATGAAACAAACATTCTTTCCGTGGTAGACCGTGCCATCCTGACCCCTGCACACATGTACAAGGATAACGGCATAGATCCCGAAGGTTTGTTAAGCACCATTCCTGCCATTGCACATGTGTTGCTGGGCTTCTGTGTAGGGCGGCTGATGCTGGATGGCAACAAGTCGGAAGACCGTGCCTCATTTCTCAATTCGCAGCTTATCACACTGTTGCTGGTAGGTGTTATCCTTACTTTCTCCGGTTTCCTGCTAAGCTACGGCTGCCCCATCAACAAGAAAATATGGTCTCCTACCTACGTACTCGTCACTTGCGGACTGGCATCCAGTTTTCTGGCATTGCTTATCTGGATTATTGATGTGAAAGGCTATAAGAAGTGGAGCATGTTTTTCGAGGCATTCGGTGTGAATCCGCTGTTCATGTATGTATTGGGCGGCGTACTTAGCATACTTTTCGGTAGTATCAGTTTCCCGTGGGGAAACAGCAGCATCAGCATACACGGATTCTTATACAATATAGTCCTCATGCCCGTTTTCGGTGAAACCGCCGGTTCCCTTGCCTTTGCCCTGCTGTTTATCGCCATTAACTGGTGTATCGGCTACCAGTTGTACAAACGAAAAATATATATCAAAATATAAGGATTAGGGGTTAGTGATTAAGGATTAGTGATTAATACGTTGCCTATAATTAAGAAACAGTATCACCTACCATTAATCACTAATCCTTAATCACTAACCCCTAATCCCTAATCATTAAACATTATTTATATGATTCTAATAGCAGACAGTGGCTCTACAAAGACCGATTGGTGTGTTGTAGAGAATGGAGTACTTCTCCAACAGATATTCACGAAAGGGACGAACCCTTTCTTTCAGTCGGAAGAGGAAATCAGTAATGAAATAGCAACAGCGCTATTACCTCAGCTGAAGACAAGTGAGCTGGATGCCGTATACTTTTATGGTGCAGGATGCGGATTTCCCGACAAGATAAGTATGGTGCACCGTGCCATAACCAAACACCTCAAGTGTGAAAAATGAAGTGGAAGTCAATACCGATATGCTGGCTGCCGCACGTGGCCTCTGCGGACATGACTCAGGCATTGCCTGCATCATGGGGACCGGCTCCAACTCATGTTATTATGACGGAAAAAGCATTGTCACCAATGTATCTCCTCTGGGATTCATCTTGGGAGACGAAGGCAGCGGAGCCTGCTTGGGCAAACTGTTGGTAGGCGATATCTTGAAAAATCAGATGACACCCGAGCTGAAAGAGAAATTCCTCAAACAGTTCGACCTGACACCTGCTGATATCATCGACCGTGTCTACCGTAAACCTTTCCCCAACCGTTTCCTGGCAAGCTTGTCACCATTTCTTGCACAGAATCTGGGTGAACCTTGTGTACGCGCTCTGGTACTGAACAGCTTTAAGGCATTCCTTAAACGCAATGTCATGCAATATGAAGACTATCAGCATCAAAAAGTACATTTCATCGGTTCCGTAGCCTTCTATTACAAGGAAGTTCTGGCAGAAGCTGCCAAAGAAATGGGTATCCAACTGGGTGCAATCATCAAGAGCCCCATGGAAGGACTCATCAAATATCACAACTGAAAGTGACAAATCGTAAATAGTAAATCGTCAAATAGTAAATAGCCTTATGTTCGTAAAAATCTCAGAGCAACCATCGCTCTACAATGACTTGGAAAAGAAATCAGTCCGTGAAATTCTGGAAGACATCAATACCGAAGACCAGAAAGTGGCGCTTGCCGTACAGAGGGCAATCCCTCAAATAGAAAAGTTGGTAACCCAGATTGTGCCCCGCATGAAACAAGGCGGACGCATCTTCTACATGGGTGCGGGTACCAGTGGACGTCTGGGCGTACTCGACGCTTCGGAGATTCCACCGACTTTCGGTATGCCCCCCACGCTGGTTATCGGCTTGATTGCCGGTGGTGACACTGCATTGAGAAATCCGGTAGAGAATGCCGAAGATGACATTCACCGCGGTTGGGAAGAGTTGACGGAACGCAATATTACAGATAAGGATACGGTCATCGGTATTGCTGCATCCGGTACCACCCCCTACGTGATTGGTGCCATGCACGAGGCACGCGAACACGGCATACTGACCGGCTGTATCACCAGCAACCCGGACTCTCCAATGGCAGCAGAGGCAGATGTAGCCATCGAAATGATTGTAGGGCCTGAATATGTGACGGGAAGCTCACGCATGAAATCGGGAACAGGACAGAAAATGATACTGAATATGATTACTACTTCCGTCATGATACAGTTGGGACGCGTGAAAGGCAACAAAATGGTGAATATGCAGCTCAGTAACAAAAAGCTTGTGGACCGTGGTACCCGTATGATTGTAGAGGAACTCGGACTGGACTATGGCAAAGCCAAGGCGCTGCTGTTGATGCACGGTTCGGTGAAAAAGGCAGTGGATGCGTACCGGATTTAGCTATTACTCACTCTTAAATTCCTTTATTATGAAAGCAATATAGTTTTTTTCTCTTTTCTCTTTGTCTGCAAGCTGCCACCGCGCAACCCTTGCAACGCGTAGCCCCTGAACAAGTGGGAATGGACTCACGCAAGTTGATGTATGCTGACGAAGCGATTGAAACAGCCATCTCCAACAAGGATATTCCCGGTGCCGTACTTGCTGTAGTACGTAACGGCAAGATGGCCTATCTGAAAGCTTACGGCAACAAGCGTATTTATCCCAATGTGGAGCCTATGACTGCCAATACTATCTTTGATATGGCATCTTGCAGCAAATCCATGTCGACCGCCGTATGTACGATGATACTGGCAGAACGCGGCAAGCTCCGTATGCTGGACCCCGTCAGCCTCTACATACCCCATTTCAAGAATTGGGAAAGCGAAGACGGCAAAGAGAAAAAGGTAATCCGCATTGCCGATTTGATGACACACACTTCCGGTCTTCCTCCCTATGCACCGGTAGCCGAGCTAGAAAAGCAGTACGGTTCTCCCAATCCTGATGGGCTTATGGAATATATTGCTACTTGTAAACGCGACTTCAAGCCGCAGACTGATTTTCAATACAGTTGCCTCAACTTCATCACTTTGCAGCACATTATCGAGACTATAAGCGGACAGAGCCTGCGTGACTTTGCACGTGAAAACCTATTTGATGTACTCGGCATGGAGCATACCGACTATCTGCCTTGCCAACGTGATAAGGATGGTAACTGGATTACGATAGTTGACAAAGGAACGAGAAAACAAGGACACAAGGAAAACAACGTAGCCAATTCTCTAATTTTCAATTCGCAATTCTCAATTGAATAACATTGCCCCACTGAAAAGCAACCTAATGGACAAGTTCTCTGCGGACAAGTTCATGACCCGCTGGCACGTGTCATGAACGGAGGTATCAGCGGTAATGCAGGAGTATTCTCTTGTGCTGATGATATTGCCATACTCTGCGCAGCCCTGCAAAACGGAGGTGAATGGAACGGACGCCGCATCCTGAGTCCGCTGGGTGTAAAAGCCATGCGTACTGTGCCACGCACTACCGCCAGTCTGGGACGCACTCTCGGTTGGGATAATTTTACAGCCTATGCCTCCAACAATGGAGATTTGTTTGGTCCTAATACCTATGGGCATACCGGCTACACGGGTACCTCCATCATTATCGATCCGGACAATGACACTTCCGTCATACTCCTTATCAACGCCGTACATCCGGAAGACGGACACAGCGTAGTTCGCCTGCGTTCATTGGTTGCCAACGCTGTGGCGGCTTCCATCTACCCCATTCCGCGTATTTATACAGACCATTACTACTAAACGTTTCCTACAGTTTATGGATGAGCCTGCCATTACAAGCAAGGACATCGTCATGCTTGGCAATAGCCTGACTGAAGGTGGCGGTGACTGGTCTCGCCCGTCTTGGTAAGAAGAATGTACGTAATCGCGGCATCATCGGTGATGAAGTGATGGGTATCTATGACCGCCTGCATCAGATACTTCCCGGACATCCCGCCAAGCTGTTCCTGCTTATCGGAGTCAATGACATTTCCCATGACTTGGCACCAGACAGTATTGTAGACATGATTCGCATGACGGTGGAACGCATCCGGAAAGAATCTCCCGACACAAAACTCTACCTACAAAGCCTACTCCCTTTCAATGAAAGTTTCGGCCGATACAAAAAACTGACTGGAAAGACAGATATGGTTCCTGAAATCAACTCCCGTCTGGAGGCGTTTGCCAAAGAGGAAGGCATTGCCTATATCAATCTTTTTCCACTATTTACAGAGAAGGGAACAAATGTACTACGCAGTGAGTTGACCGGCGACGGACTGCATTTGAATGAGGATGGATACAAAATCTGGGTAAAGGCCATTAAGAAGAAAATATAAAACGAACCAGTCTCCGAACGTCTGCCACACTACCAACAGGCTAAAGAAGACATCTCTCCATTAACTAGATTCCCCCTGCCATAGACATCTATAGCAGGGGGAATTCGTTATATTCGGGGCGTTTCGGCACACACCCTCTTTATCTCATTCGGCAAAGCTAACCAGTTGCAAGTCAAACGTCAACAGAGAGCCTCCGGGGATTGTATTGTAGAATAGGAGCAGTATAATCATTTATACCATATCCGCTTTGATAAGGGATATACAACATCCACCGCTCACCCATCCGCATAAGCTGCAAGGCAGCTGCCCAACCGGCAACGACACCCGAAACTTCAAAATCCACGAATGAATCAAAAACCGTAGGTTCTTTTACCGGAGGAATAGGTATATCGCGGTCAATAGCACTATAACCGTCAAAGCAACCGTCGAATTCTTCGCCATTCACATAAGTCCCATAATAATAAGCATTCACCTTTGAATGATAACCCGTATACAACGGGCGTTCACCCGTCTCATTCTTCACAAGCTTCTTGCAATAGACATACTGAGCACCTTCAGAAGTGCTTGCAGTCGTCTGTATGGCATACAGTTTCCCGAGTTCCATAGCATCGGCCTGCTCTGCTGTGGCGACATAATTCTCGCCAGTCAGCCTTTTTATCGAGTCAACAAAAGCCTCGCCGCGTTCTCTCCAATTATCATACTTTCCAGCCTCTTCCACTTCTTCACAAGAGATAAAAGCACCCACCAGCAACAGCAAGAAAGGCAAAAACAAAGGGACTTTTTCATTTACTATTTTACTATTTACTATTTACTATTTCTAGTTGTTCACGCACCGGTCTATTCCATAACCGCTTTATTGTCAAGGTTTTCTAGCAACGTATGTGATGCTTACACGGTCTGCAATAATATTATTCAGTTCAGAGATAGCCACGCGCTCTTGCTGCATGGTGTCACGATTACGCAGTGTCACACAGTTATCTTCCAAAGTCTGATGATCCACGGTGACACAGTACGGAGTACCAATGGCATCCTGGCGGCGGTAACGCTTACCAATAGAATCTTTCTCATCATACTGACAATGGAAGTGGAACTTCAGATTGTCAATGATTTCGCGCGCTTTTTCGGGCAGACCATCTTCTTTACCAACGGCATTACGGCCAGTTTCACCGGTGCCAGTGCAGCAGGCAACTTCAAGACAACACGGGATTCACCGCTATCCAACGTCTCTTCACAGTAGGAAGCCGACATGATGCTAAGGAACATGCGGTCTACACCGATACTAGTCTCGATGACATACGGGGTATAGCTTTCGTTGGTTTCCGGATCGAAATACTTGATGTTCTTGCCGGAGAACTTCTCATGCTGGGACAAGTCGAAATTTGTACGGCTGTGAATACCCTCTACTTCCTTGAAACCGAAAGGCATCAAGAACTCAATGTCTGTAGCAGCATTAGCGTAGTGGGCCAGTTTGTCGTGGTCGTGATAACGGTAATGGTCATCACCGAAGCCCAGCGCCTTGTGCCATTTCAGGCGAGTAGCCTTCCAACTCTTGAACCAGTCAAGCTCTGTACCCGGCTTCACAAAGAACTGCATTTCCATCTGCTCGAACTCGCGCATACGGAAGATGAACTGGCGGGCTACAATTTCGTTACGGAAAGCCTTACCAATCTGGGCGATACCGAAAGGAATCTTCATGCGACCGGTTTTCTGTACATTAAGGTAATTTACGAAGATACCTTGTGCCGTTTCCGGGCGAAGGTATATCTTCATGGCACCATCGGCGGTAGAGCCCATTTCAGTTGAGAACATCAGATTGAACTGGCGTACCTCTGTCCAGTTCTTTGTGCCACTGATAGGGCAAACGATTTCTTCGTCAAGGATAATCTGACGGAGTTCGTCCAGATTATTATCGTTCAAAGCCTTGGAAAAACGTTCATGCAAGGCATCACGTTTGGCCTGGTGTTCCAGCACACGACCGTTGGTACTGCGGAACTGAGCCTCATCGAAAGCCTCACCAAAACGCTTGGCAGCTTTGGCCACTTCTTTGTTTATCTTGTCATCGTACTTAGCAAGCTGGTCCTCTATCAACACATCGGCACGATAACGTTTCTTGGAATCGCGGTTGTCAATCAAAGGGTCATTGAAAGCATCTACGTGTCCGCTGGCTTTCCAGATGGTGGGGTGCATAAAGATTGCTGAGTCGATACCGACAATATTTTCGTGCAGCAGCACCATACTCTGCCACCAATATTGCTTGATGTATTTTTCAGTTCCACACCCATCTGACCATAGTCATACACAGCTCCCAGTCCATCATAAATCTCGCTGGAAGGGAACACAAAACCATATTCCTTACAGTGTGATACGAGTTTCTTAAAAACGTCTTCTTGTGCCATTTTCTGTTGTATCTAAATTAATTTGAATCTTATTTTCAGCTAAAAAGCGCCACAAAGATAGGGATTTATATCGTAAGTAGGACACAGAGGGTATTAATTTATCTTATTCCACCTTTTGAACGGACGCACCGAAGCATAAAATTACAATTCCCTATTGGTAGGATACGAGCGTTTCTACACTTGAAAATAGATACAAGCAAAATACTTACCCTCATTACTTCCACCTACAAGAAGACATTAAATATTACATTTCACCCTTTCCAACCAGCCGATATGCTTCCCTGACCACTTCCTGCGGATAGCCGCACATCTCGATAATCCGGATGGCATTACGTTCCGTCACCGGTCCCGGCTTCAACTTATAATCAAAAGACAATGTATTGTCGGCAACACACTCACAAAAATGAAACAATTCATATTCGTCCTCAAGTAAGGAAGCCAGTTCGACATCGTGAGTGGAAGCAAACACAATACTGTTCTTGTGCGCCAAAGCAGACAGCACAGCTTTGGCTATAGCTATCCGTTCCACCGTATTCGTCCCCTTGAACAACTCGTCCAGCAGGAAAAACCGCCAACACTCCTTTCCGGCTTCCAGCATCTCTCGAACAATTTGCACCTCCTGCAGAAAGAAACTTTTTCCTTCCATCAGACTATCCTCCAGATGGATAGCAGAATATAATGCAGCATCCAGTAGGAAAACGGGAACTGTGGGCAAAACAAGTATGGAGCACTTGTGCGGAAAACAGGTTAAGTCCAATGGCACGGATAAAAGTTGTCTTACCGGACATATTGGAACCGGTAACAAGGACAGATTTGCCACAGAGTGTAATGTCATTAGGGATAACAACGTTCTATAAGCGGATGATAAAGCCCCTCTGCATGAAATGTTTCACCCTCACCGCAAGCTTCCGGTAAAACATAATAGGGCAGCCCATCCCGGAGCTCGGAAACAGAGCAAAGCACATCCACCAGTCCGAAATAGCGGAAAACCTCTTCAATCTGTTCCTGTTTACCCTGCAATAGAAAGAAAGCCTTGGAAACCGGAATAACTTCCCGCAGAAAAAACACATTCACTATCTCGGTGAAGAAATAAGCGAAAATGGCGATGTCGCTCTCCAGTCTGATACTGAAACGGAAAGTGGAAAGTTTCTTTCGCAACGGATGCAATGCCTGCAAAGTCTTTTGGATATCCCGATGCACGGATGCACACAACGGAATCTGTGCCAACTTCTCCGCTTGCCTGAGCAACTGCCATAACTGAGGAATGGAAAAGAAATAGCCCTGAATCCGAGCCTTGCTGTGATAGTGCAGTACCATGTTCACCAATACCGATGTGCACAAAATCCCCAGAACATAAAGCGAAGACGTAATGTAAACCATTCCCAACAAAACAAAAGGCACGAATTGCAAGATAGTCAGCAAACGGTAAAAGCGGCGGGAATACACGGGATGGGAAATGGAGAACAACGATGCAATGGTATAAGCATCCGGCGTATCCAGCTTCCGCAACTCCGACCGGATTCCTGCACGCAACTCCTTGTCGGCAGAAAGCTTGCGAATCACCTCCTCTTGTTCCGAAATCTCCGAAAGACGGTTGTAATGCAACACGTCGTAAAGGTACTGTCGGCCCACACAAGAAGAAGTACGGTCAGCCCATTCGAAAAAATCATCCAGATTGAGGTCGTCCCAGGTTTTCTGTGACACCAAATGTTCTGTCTCCCTCGCCGACCGGTACTCGTGGTATAGCGATATATCCGAAAATGACTGTTCCATCAAAGAATTATTTGGAATGATGCACAAAAATAATGAAAAGATTGCATTCTATCTAATTTCCTTGCTGCTTTCCCTATATTATGTTTACTTTGCGGATACAAACACTTTTCATTACTTCACCATTAAAATTATAACAAGATGAAACACATTTTTTTCACATTGACACTGTTTTTACTGGCCTTACTGTCAACATCATGCGGAAACAAGAAAGTAGCATATCAGAATCCCCTGCCCATGGCCTTCGGAGACCCATTCCTGCTGAAAGCTTCCGACGGCAAATACTATATGTACGGAACGGGGGGAGTACAGAACGGCTTCAAAGTATATTCCTCCGATGACCTGGTGACATGGACAGACGAGGGTCCCATCTATCAAGGCGGCACCTCCGACTCATGGGCCACCGACTGTTTCTGGGCGCCCGAAGTGTATGAGCGCGACGGCAAATACTACTTATGGTTCAGCGCCAACTGGAAAGAAAATCCCACTAAAGAGCAAGAGAACTTCCGTATCGGTGTAGCCGTAGCCGATAAGCCTACGGGCCCTTTCAAAGACCTGTTCAACCAACCGGTATTCGACCCCGGCTATCCTATCATCGACGCAAACATACTCTTTGACGATGCTACCGGAAAGACCTACCTCTACTACTCCCGCTGCTGCTACAAACATGCCGTTGAAAGCGAAGTTTCAGCATGGGCTAAAGAAAAGGGCTGGTTTGACGAGATTGAGGAAAGTTGGATTTACGGCGTGGAACTGAAACCAGATTTCTCCGGTATCATCGGAGAACCGGTAGTACTGCTTTGCCCACCCCAGACAATGGACGACCCTCAAGCGGAATGGGAAAACCGCTCGGTGACTTCACATGAAGTCAACAGACGCTGGACAGAAGGCTCGTATATCGTGAAGCACAAAAATCTCTATTATATGCTGTACTCTGCAAACTTTTTCGGAGGAAAAAATTACGCGGTGGGTTATGCTACCTCCCAGAACCCCTTAGGACCATTCACAAAAGCTGCCAACAATCCGGTGCTACAAAAGAACACAGAGCAAGGCGGCATCGTGACCGGAACCGGGCATTGTATGCTCATTGATATTCACAACCGACTCTATTGCGTTTATCATGGACGCACCGAAACCACCGGTGACGAACGAATGGTATTCATTGACCCGGCAGAAATCCAAACCGGATGGAAAAACTGGTGGTCCACGGACCGAATACCGGCTCACAGCAAATTGAGCATTGAATGTAGCCAAGCAAACACCGGCGCGTTGAGGCATACAGTTAAAAAAACTATCGTACCGGTTTCCTATAATAGAATTAAATTAGTATTTTTGTCCTGCAACTGAAAAATCAGTAATATCATAGAATAGACAATTCCCGAACAAATATGAGCGAAGATTTTG
>ENA-OQNM01000776-OQNM01000776.1-human-gut-metagenome-genome-assembly--contig:-NODE-776-length-10984-cov-2.736760_pt1 | contig 10984 bp, 9 predicted proteins | sample MGYA00242632_ERZ504886 | MGnify/ENA primary metagenome ERZ504886 (study PRJEB26092, sample SAMD00036424) | human gut metagenome | host: Homo sapiens | study: EMG produced TPA metagenomics assembly of... | reverse complement strand
GCACGGTAAGGATATTACACCATTCTTTGAAAGCGGAGTAACACTGCTTACGGAACCTTCCAACTTTTCGCTGCCAATCTTCACAATGGCCTTGCCGCCGGCAGCCACACGGTCACCGTAAGTATCGGCAATCTCGCCTTCACCTTGAAGTGGCTCAAGTCGGAGATGACGGCAATCTGGGTCCCTTCAGGAACCTGAGCTCCAATCTGATTGTTGATATAAGTAAGGATGGCCTTCCGGGGCGAACGCACCTGCGCGTCATCGAGCGTACGTTTGGTTTCGGCCAGTGTCTTCTGGAACATGCTGAAATCCAATTCCTGCACTTGGTATTCCGCAGCCAACACTTCCTTCTCGTTGGCATACTGCTGCTGTAATTGCTCGTATTCCAGTTGTGCAACGTTGTAGCTCAGTTCTGCTTGGCGCACTTTGTCAGTGGTGCCGGAACCGAGGCTATCGAGGTACTGCTCGTTGCGCAGCTCCACCTTCATGCGGTCAAGCTTCATGGCGGAGACTTTGATTTTCATCTGAAGGTCGGTCAGCTTGGTTTGATTGTCAAGTTTCAGCTGCTTTAGCTTGTAGCTGCGCATCTGCTCTTCGTCCAGCATCTTCTTGTAGTCGGTTTCGGCACTCTGTAAGTCCAGTTTCAGGATAGGAGTACCGACATCCACACTATCGCCACCTTTTCTGTACACCTCCAAAATGCGGGTATTGATGGGCGAGTTGATAATTTCCTCGAATGCCGGAACCACCTTGCCGGAGGCGCTGACACTGACTTCAATCGTGCCCTTGCCTACTTTGGAGAACACAAGATCTTTCTCTTTCACTCCCGCACGCATCAATGAAATGAGTACACTGACCACTACGATACCTGCCACGCCGATAGCACCGTAGCGGATAATTTTCTTATTGCGTTCTTTATTACGCACTTCTTTCGGAATTTCTCTATCCATATCTTTAAATTTTATTGTTTGCGAACATAACGCTTAATATATACTAAATTCATGCCAAAATCATAACCCACTGAAAGTAAGCGAAAAGACAAAAAAGAAGGTAGTCCGTTTCGGTACACCCTGTACATTTCGGTATAGATTCTTTATCTTAATCTCAAACGGTCGCCAATCTCCGGCACGTATTCCGCATCCTTGCGATTCATCTTATAAAGGTTCTTCAGACGAATGCCGTACTTTTGGGAAATGGAGTGCATGGAATCACCATCCTTCACAATGTAGACAGTATGGGGTTTAGCGGCTTTCTTACGCTTTTCTTTCAAGTAGATGATGTCTCCCGCCTCCAGTGTGTATTCTTTATGGAGGTCGTTGTATTTCACCAGTTTCTTCCAGCTGATGTCAAACTCCTTGCCCAAGATCTTGAAGGTGTCTCCATCACGTGCCACAACATAAGCTATATCGTTGGCAATGTATACCTGATGCGGATTGGCCAGCCAGGGCTTCTTTTTCAGTTCCTTCTCCCAATTGCGGGCATCGCGCTTGCTCATGCCACGACTGTCGTACTTATACAGTTCATAATCCTCGATGATGGTTATCAGGCGGTTGGCATACGACGGGTCGGTAGCGTAGCCGGCTTTCTTCAAGCCGCGCGCCCACCCCTTATAGTCCGTAATCTTCAGCTTGAAAAGAAAGGCATAACGTGCTCCCCGTTTCAGGAAATCGGAATGGTCTTCATAAGAGTCTTTCGGATTGCGATAAGCGCGGAAACATTCATTGCGGGCATCGTCATCATGCCTCACTGTCCGTCCGCGCCAGTTACCTCCGCACTTGATGCCGAAGTGGTTGTTGCTTTTGCGCGCCAGCGCGCTGTATCCGGCACCGCTCTCCAACAGCCCTTGGGCCAGCGTGATGCTGGCAGGTATCTTATGACGCTGCATCTGCTCCACGGCAAGGGGGGCATACTGTTTGATATACTCATTGTAGCGAGCATTCCGGCGTTGTGCCTGCACTGTTGTAATGGAAATTAAAAGAAATGCTATGATAGCAGTCAGTCTGAAAATCCGTTTCATGCTTAAAATGTTGAGTTCTGCACAAAAGTCCGTAAAAGAATTGAAATAACCAATCTCTTTCCTATCTTTGTAACATTAATTACAATATAACCCTTTACCTTATGAAAGAATTAAATATCGAAATCGCCGTCAAGATATACGACTATGAAGAACTGGATGCCGCCGACCGCGAACTGATGGATGCCGCCCGCGAGGCTACCAACCGCAGCTATGCCCCTTACTCCCACTTCTCGGTAGGAGCTGCAGCCAGACTGGCAAACGGTATTGTAGTGACCGGCACCAACCAGGAAAACGCCGCCTACCCTTCCGGGCTGTGTGCAGAACGCACCACCCTATTCTATGCCAACTCCCAACATCCCGACCAGGCGGTAACCACCCTCGCCATTGCCGCACGCAACGAGCACAACGAGTTCCTGGAGTCTCCCATCCCTCCCTGCGGCGCCTGCCGGCAAGTGATGCTCGAAACGGAGAAGCGCTTCAAGCATCCCATGAGGGTGTTGCTATATGGCAAAAAGGGAATCTACGAGCTGAAGAATGTGGGAGAATTACTGCCACTCTCGTTCGATGCTTCGGCCATGAAGTAACAGAACCAATAAAGTATTAACATCGTGTCTGCAGGAAATTAATTTCTTGCAAACACGATATTAACTTCTTGACGACACGATATTAATATCGCAAAAACCTTTGTTATTCAGTGGAAATCATTACCTTTGCACCCACTAACCAATTAATTCCACCGATGAGAATATCCGACTAAAGACAACACATTTCGGTAAACATCACTATCAACATGCTTTTTCAGACTGAACGCTGAGCATCACCTATATAGATGTTTAGCCAATACTGTGTTTGTCTGTACCTCTCCCCTTCGAGAATTTCAATTTCGGGGAATGCTTGCATCTCCCCTATCATTCTTACTTCTAAAAACACAGTAGAAACTTATGAGCTTTATCATTAAAGACCTTAGCTATATCCATACGGATAAAGAAATCTTGTTTTCACACATCCACTTGAGTATCAACTCCGGAGATAAAATAGCCCTGACCGGAAATAACGGTTGCGGCAAGTCTACCCTCATGCGTATTTTGGCAGGAGACTTGTCACCAAGTTCGGGAACGGTGCTACGCCCCGAACATCTGTACTACGTGCCCCAGCACTTCGGACAATACGACCGGCAAACGATAGCACAAGCTTTGGGAATCAGCCACAAGCTGTCCGCCCTACATGCCATCCTGAGCGGTGACGCTGCCGAAGCACATTTCAATACGCTCAACGATGACTGGACCGTGGAAGAGCGCGCCCAAGCCGCCCTCGACAGTTGGGGACTGGGCGGCATCCCGCTTTCCCGCCCGATGGAAGGACTAAGCGGCGGCGAAAAGACCCGCATCTTCCTGGCAGGCATGGAGCTGCACAACCCGACAGCCATCCTGCTGGACGAACCGACCAACCATCTGGACGCGGACGGACGGGAACGTCTGCATAACCTGCTACGACGAACATCGGCCACCGTACTCGTCATCAGCCACGACCGCACGCTACTGAATCTGCTGCCTGCCATCTGCGAACTCTCCTCCCAGGGTTTGACGTATTACAGCGGAAACTACGACTTCTACAAAGACAAAAGACCCTGCAACAGAACGCCCTTACCCAACAACTGGAAGAGAAACAGAAAGCCCTGCGCCTTGCCCGCAAAGTGGCACGCGAAGTAGAAGAGCGCAAAGCCAAACAGAATGTGCCGGGGAGAAAAAGCCTCCATCAAAAAAGGGATTCCCCGCATCCTAATGGGAGGACTGAAAAACAATGCGGAAAACAGTAGTAGCAGACTCAGCAGCATACATGCGGAGAAAGCGGAAAAGCTGCAGACGGAAATGGCAGGTATCAAAAGTTCACTGTCGCAGACGGACAAGCTGAAAACAGACTTCAACGCCTCCCATCTGCATACGGGCAAGATTCTGGTTACGGCAAGGGACGTCAACTTCCATTATCCCAACTATCCCAACCATACAGCCTCCCCCACAGAAACACCCCACACGGAGACGACTGCAAAGAGCCTCTGGGCTTCTCCTCTCACCTTCCAGCTAAGAAGCGGCGACCGCCTCAGCTTGAAAGGAAAAAACGGCAGTGGAAAAACAACCCTGCTGAAACTCATCATGGGCGAATTGCACCCCACCGACGGAGTGATGGAGCGTGCCGGCTTCACCTCCGTCTATCTGGACCAGGAATACTCCCTCGTCCGTAATGAGCGCAGCGTACTCCAACAAGCAGAAGCCTTCAACCACCGCCACCTGCCGGAACATGAAGTGAAAACCATCCTCAACCGCTATCTCTTTCCCCGCGACGTGTGGAACAAGCCGTGCAGCAAACTGAGTGGCGGCGAAAAGATGCGTCTTTCCTTCTGCTGCCTGATGATTGCCGACAACACCCCGGACATGTTCATTTTGGACGAACCCACCAACAATCTGGACATCGAGAGCATAGAAATAATAACGGCAACGATACGCAACTACGCCGGCACCGTAATTGCCATCAGCCACGACCGGGAATTTCTGAAAGACACCGGCATCGAACGGGAGATACTTTTGGAATGAATCAGTAATTTAGGTAACAACAACCGTAATTTGTATACTGCCGTTCTCATAAAACCGGCCTATTTTTGTAGCACGTAATCATTTACTAACTAACGAACAACGAATATGAGCAAAAAAGTATTAATCCTCTCCTCCAGTCCCCGCAGGAATGGAAACTCCGACCTCTTGTGCAACGAATTCATGCGCGGTGCCGCAGAAGCCGGACATCAAGTAGAAAAGATTTTCCTGAAAGACAAGCACATCAACTACTGCACGGGATGCAGCATATGCAGCATGTACGGCAAACCCTGCCCGCAAAAGGACGATGCCGCCGAAGTGGTGGAAAAGATGATTGCCGCCGACGTCATCGTCATGGCAACTCCCGTATACTTCTACACCATGAGCGCGCAGATGAAGACACTGATTGACCGTTGTTGTGCACGCTACCTTGAAATAAAGAACAAGGAGTTCTACTTCATCATCGCCGCCGCCGAAGAAAGTGTCCCCATGATGGAACGTACCATTGATGGTTTCCGTGGCTTCCTCGACTGCCTGGAAGAGCCCAAAGAATGCGGCACCATTTATGGCGTGGGTGCCTGGAAGGTAGGCGAGATAAACGACAAGCCTTCCATGCACGAAGCCTACGAGATGGGGAAAAAAGTATAAAGAACGAATACTAAACATTTATGCTACGTACCATCAGACTGACCCTTGCCGTCATCTTCTTTGCATTCATCACGCTGTTGTTCCTCGACTTCACGGGAACACTGCATGCCTGGTTCGGATGGATGGCGAAAATACAATTCCTGCCAGCCGTACTGGCACTGAACATCGGTGTAGTACTGTTTCTTGCAGTGCTGACCTTGGTATTCGGACGCATCTACTGCTCCGTCATCTGCCCGTTAGGAGTATTCCAGGATATTGTTTCCTGGCTCTCCGCCAAACGGAAGAAGAACCGTTTCCGCTATTCGCCTGTACTGAAATGGCTACGCTACGGTGTGCTGGGAGTATTCGTACTTGCCATTATCGGCGGACTGAACTCTTTTGTCGTGCTACTGGCCCCTTACAGCTCATACGGGCGCATCGTTTCCAGCCTTTTCTCCCCGCTCTACCAATGGGCAAACAACGGACTGGCCTACCTGGCCGAACGTGCTGACAGCTATGCCTTCTATGAAACGGATGTATGGATGAAGAGTCTCCCTACCCTGCTGATTGCCACGGTCACTCTGGTGGTCCTCATCGTGCTGGCATGGCGAGGCGGACGTACCTATTGTAACACCATCTGTCCGGTAGGTACAGTGCTTGGCTTCCTCTCGAAGTATTCCTTGCTGAAACCGGTAATTGACACAAAGAAGTGCAACAGTTGTGGACTTTGTGCCCGTAACTGCAAGGCATCGTGCATCAACATCAAGGCACACGAAATAGATTACAGCCGTTGCGTGGCATGTATGGACTGTATCAGCAAGTGCAGGAAAGGTGCCATCACTTACACACGCCGCAAGCCGGCCTCCGCTGCAGTCTCTCAGGAAACCTCCGTGGCACCGGAGCAGGTAAACGACGCCCGCCGCGCATTTCTCTCTACAACCGCCGTGTTTGCTGCTACGGCAGCCCTCAAGGCACAAGAGAAGAAAGTGGACGGTGGACTGGCTGTCATCGAGGACAAAAAAATCCCCGAGCGCGCCACTCCCATCACTCCTCCGGGCTCACTGAGCGCCCGCCACTTTGCACAACACTGCACAGCCTGCCAGCTCTGCGTATCGGTATGCCCCAACCAAGTGCTCCGTCCTTCTTCGGACTTGACAAAACTGATGCAGCCGGAAATGTCTTACGAACGCGGTTACTGCCGCCCCGAATGCGCCAAGTGTGCGGAGGTGTGTCCTACCGATGCCATCCATCTGACGAACCTCGCCGAGAAATCGGCCATCCAAATCGGTCATGCCGTATGGATTAAGGAGAATTGCATCTGCATCACAGACAAGATGGAATGTGGGAACTGTGCCCGCCATTGTCTGGCCGGTGCCATACAGATGGTTCCTTCAGACCCGGAAGACGAAGCCTCCATCAAGATACCGGTAGTCAACGCCGAACGCTGCATCGGATGCGGAGCATGCGAAAACCTTTGTCCGTCGCGTCCGTTCAGTGCCATTTATGTGGAAGGTCATGTGATGCACAGAACTGTCTGAAGCAGCTTTATCACCCAAATATCCATTTATAATTTCAGTCCTATCACAATGAAAGAAGACAATAAGAACAAGATAAACCGCCGCGATTTCTTCAAGCTCGCCGGTGCAGGAACGCTTGCCTCGGCAGCAGCCCTGTACGGCTGTTCGGGCAACAAGAACAACGGGGAGAGCGAATCGGCCGCGCTGGGCGAGATACCAACCGACAAGATGACCTACCGTACCAATCCCAACACGGGCGACCGGGTTTCCCTGCTAGGATACGGATGCATGCGATGGCCCACCCGCAAACGCACCGACGGGAATGGAGACGAAATAGACCAGGAAGCCGTGAACGACCTGATAGACTATGCCATTGCCCACGGAGTGAACTATTTCGACACCTCCCCCGCCTATGTGCAAGGTCTGTCGGAGCGCGCCACGGGCATTGCCTTGAAACGCCATCCACGGGAGAAATTCTTCCTTGCCACAAAGCTGTCCAACTTCAGTCCCAGCACGCACAGCCGCGAAGAGTCCCTTGCCATGTATCACCGCTCCTTCCGCGACCTGCAAGTGGACTACATCGACTACCTCCTGCTGCACGGCATCGGCATGGGCGGCATGGAAGCCCTCCGTTCCCGCTATCTGGACAACGGCATGCTGGACTTCCTGCTGAAAGAGCGCGAAGCCGGACGCATCCGCAACCTCGGATTCTCCTATCATGGAGACATCGAAGTCTTCGACTACCTGCTCTCCCGCCACGACGAACTGAAATGGGACTTCGTACAAATCCAGCTGAACTACGTAGACTGGCGGCATGCCAAAGAAGTGAATACCCGCAACACGGACGCCGAATATCTGTACGCCGAACTGGTGAAGCGAAACATCCCGGCCGTCATCATGGAGCCGCTGCTGGGCGGACGCCTATCCCGCCTGAACGACCACTTGATGGCACGTCTGAAACAACGCCGCCCGCAGGAGAGCGTGGCTTCCTGGGCCTTCCGATTTGCAGGTACTTTCCCCGATGTGCTGACCGTACTGAGCGGAATGACGTACATGGAGCATCTGCAAGACAACCTGCGTACCTTCTCCCCGCTTGTTCCATGTACGGAAGAGGAGTTTACCCTACTGGAAGATACCGCCCAGCGAATGCTGCAATACCCCACCGTGCCGTGCAACGACTGCAAATACTGTATGCCGTGCCCCTATGGGCTGGATATTCCAGCCATCCTGCTGCACTACAACCGCTGCATCAACGAGGGCAACGTGCCGCAGAACAGCCAAGACGAGAATTACCGCGAGGCACGCCGCGCCTTCCTGATAGGCTATGACCGCAGTGTTCCCCGTCTCCGCCAAGCCAACCGCTGCACCGGTTGCGGCCAATGCAACCCGCACTGTCCGCAAGGCATCGACATCCCGGCGAAACTGCAGGAGATAGACCGATTTGTGGAAGCGCTGAAGCAGGAAACCCTTTAACAGACTTACCTTCAACCCTGGTTGTCCATTTTAAGGATTACCAATCATATACAGATTCTTCTTTTTGTATAACTTTGCAAAAAGAACCATAGATAAACGATGAATAAAAAGATTTTAATCGCAATTTTAATAAGTATCGCCCTTCCGGGTAGTATGCTGTCCGCACCTGCCGACAGCCTCCGGCTGAAAAGCTACAAGCTTGATGAAGTCGTGGTGACCGGGACAAGAAATGAAACAGACATCCGCCACCTGCCAATGACCATCTCCGTAGTGGGTCGTCGGCAACTGGAACAGACCTACCAGCCCTCCATCCTGCCTACACTGACCGAGCAGGTGCCCGGACTTTTCACCACAAGTCGCGGCATCATGGGCTACGGCGTATCCACGGGAGCCGCAGGAGGCATGAGCCTGCGCGGTATAGGCGCCGGGGTAAATGCAGCCGGAGGACCTACAACCAGCCTGCTGGTGCTGATAGACGGACACCCGCAATACATGGGCTTGATGGGACATCCCATCGCCGACGCCTACCAGAGCATGATGACCGAACGGGTGGAAGTGCTGCGCGGTCCCGCCTCCGTCCTCTACGGGTCCAATGCAATGGGCGGGGTTATCAACATCGTCACCCGCAAGATGCAGGAGGACGGGGTGAAAACCAATGCGCAGATAGGATACGGTTCCTACAACACCCTGCAGACGGAAGTCTCCAACCGCGTAAGAAAAGGGCGTTTCAGCAGCGTGGTGACCGGCTCGTACAACCGTACCGACGGACACCGTGACGACATGGAGTTTGAGCAGTATGGCGGCTATGCCAAATTGGGATACGACTTCAGCAACACCTGGAAGCTGTGGGGCGACGTGAACATCACCCGCTTCAACGCCTCCAATCCCGGCGAAGCCGACAATCCGTATATAGACAACGACTCGCGCATCACACGCGGCATGACCTCCTTCGCACTGGAAAATCGTTACGACCGCACTTCCGGCGCCGTGAGCTTCTTCTACAACTGGGGCCGGCACAAGATTAATGACGGCTACCACCCCGGAGGAGAGCCCCAGAAGTCGCACTTCAACTCCAAAAGACCGGATGCTGGGCATATCGTGGTATCAAAGCGCCACGTTCTTCACCGGCAACCGCCTGACCGTAGGTTTCGATTACCAGCACTTCGGCGGAGAGTCCTGGAACAAGGTTGTCGCCATCGACGAGGCAAAACCCGGACAGCAGATTGGCGACCATATCCCCGGTGTGGACAAGCAGATGGATGAATTTGCAGGCTATGTGGATTTCAGGCAGGACATCAACAGCTGGCTTTCACTGGACGCCGGTGTCCGCATAGACCACCATTCGCACGTAGGCACGGAATGGATTCCCCAAGGGGGACTGGCTTTCCATCTGCCCCGGCAGGCGGAACTGAAAGCAATGGTGAGCAAAGGATTCCGTAACCCCACCATCCGGGAGATGTACATGTTCCCTCCACAGAACCCCGATTTGAAAGCGGAGAGCCTGATGAACTATGAACTCTCCTTTACGGGGCAGCTTTTGGGAGGGGCCATGTCCTATGGGGTGAACCTCTACTACATCAATGGGGACAACATCATCATGACAGACCCTGCCCTGCGCAAGAACGTCAACTCCGGAGAGATAGAGAACTGGGGCGTGGAAACCAACCTCGGCTACCACATCAACCGCCACTGGCAGATAAACACCAACTACAGCTGGCTGCACATGGAGAATCCGGTACTGGCTGCTCCCGAGCACAAACTTTATGCCGGTGCGGACTTTACGCAAGGACGTTGGGGCCTGTCTACCGGTATACAATACGTGAAGGGGCTTCATACCTCAGTCACCCCGGGCAAGGAGAAGCAGGAAAGCTTCGTACTCTGGAACCTGCGTGCCAACTACCGTCTGTGCAGTTTTGCCGACGTCTTCGTCAAGGGCGAAAACCTGCTGGCACAACGCTATGAAATCAATGCAGGCTTCCCCATGCCGAAAGCCACGGTGATGGGAGGCGTAAATATCAACTTTTAATACTGTCGCGAAGGAGTATACTCCGCCCGATAGATATGGTCGAAGAATGGTGCCCACTCATTGTCCGTGATGCCAATCTGCAGACCGTAGAAGTGTGTACCGGCTTCCCGACAACGGCGAATCTCCTCCATAAAGGCAGGTGAAGAATGAGGAATCTTGAAGTCGCTGACCCAAAGCACATCGGCATTCATATACTCCTTGCCTTCTTTGAGCAGGCGGAACGTGGCTTCCAACATGCGGGTGGCATCTGTATCCCCGCAAGCTGTCTTTGAGAAGAATTCGAGCAGCCTTGCCCGCTCTTTCCTTACGTCAATCGGATGAATGGAGACGGAAAAGGCTATCAGAAAGCAGTTCCGCCGTTGACGGTTGGCTATCTCCAGGAGCTTTATCAGCAGAGAGTGAGCAATCTTCTCCGGCTTGCCAGCCATGCTTCCCGAGGTGTCCAGACAGACAATCATCGGACCTTTGGGACGGGCGGGCTTGGTTTCGATACGCCGGGCAGGCTGCATGATTTCCGATTTATAACGGAAGGTCTGGAGCTTGCGAGTAAGGTATTTGTAGACGAACAAATCTTCCAGTTCACTGTCGGCGGAATGGGCAAGCTCAATGGGAAGCAGAGCATTGAGGTCGTTGCCGGTGCTGATGCCCAGGATGTCACATTTGGAGGAGTGCTCCATTTTGTAGACGTTTCCCTCGGCAACGCGGATTTGCTCACGTCCTCGTTGTCTGCCATACGCCC
>ENA-OQNM01000775-OQNM01000775.1-human-gut-metagenome-genome-assembly--contig:-NODE-775-length-11000-cov-7.421043_pt1 | contig 11000 bp, 9 predicted proteins | sample MGYA00242632_ERZ504886 | MGnify/ENA primary metagenome ERZ504886 (study PRJEB26092, sample SAMD00036424) | human gut metagenome | host: Homo sapiens | study: EMG produced TPA metagenomics assembly of... | reverse complement strand
AAACTCGTGTGCGTTGTGCTTTTTTTATAGCTAACAGGAAAATGAGTCCGTACCAAGCAATATTCAAGCCCTTCAATTCCGAAAAGATTTTCTATTGCATATCGGTTCAAATCCTTGTTTTCTCGCTTTTCTCAGTCTACCCGCAGCATACGGTAACCGACGCCGATATGTGTCTGAATGTATTGCGGACCGTCCTTTTGCGGCTCCAGCTTTTTGCGCAGTGTCGCCATAAACACCCGCAGAGAAGCAATATCGTTTTCCCAGCTGCTGCCCCAAATCTGCTGCGTGATATAGGTGTGCGTCAGCACCTTTCCGACATTATGAGAGAGCAGACACAAAAGCTTATATTCAATCGGGGTCAGGTGCAATTCCTCCCCATTTAGATAAGCGCAGCCGGCGGCATAATCGATTTTAAGCTTGCCGTTTTGGAAAACGGGTGAGTCGGCGTCGCCGCTTGCCTGAAGCAGCAGCAGGCGTCTTTGCGTGACCCGAAGGCGTGCCAAAAGCTCCTCTATGGAAAAGGGCTTTGTCAGATAGTCGTCCGCCCCGGCATCCAGCGCCGTGATTTTGTCTTTATCCTCGCTGCGCGCACTGATCACAATAATGGGCATATTTGACCATGAGCGGATGCTTTCGATCACCTGTGTGCCGTCGATATCCGGCAGCCCCAGATCCAGCAGAACGATATCCGGGTTATGGGAGGTCGCTTCTATAATAGCGCTGTGTCCGTTCTCCGCGGTCAGGTAGTGGTAATCGTGAGCCTTTAGCGTTGTTACGATCAGATTGCGGATAGGGCGGTCGTCCTCCACGACGAGTACAAGGGGTTTATTCATTCAGAGTCACCTCGCTGAGCGGTAAAGTAAAGGTAAATATGCAGCCGTGCGGTACGTTATCCGTAAGTGTCAGCGTTCCACCGTGCAGCTCTACAATAGATTTACACAGGGTAAGCCCGATCCCGAAGCTTCTGCGGCTGTCTGCGACGGTATTTTTTCCGGTGTAAAACATCTCAAAAATATGCGGTTTCATATCGTCTGCAATTCCGTTTCCGTTATCGGCGACTCGGATCACGGCATCCCTGCCCTGTTTTTCCGCACTTACGCAGATCTCGGAGCCTTGTTCGGTATATTTCAAAGCATTATCAATAAGGTTGACAATGACCTGCACGATAAGCTGTGCGTCCATACGGGCAAGGATCAGATCGTCGCACCTTACCGTCACCTTGTGTCCGACGGATTTTTTCTTCAAATGCGAAACGGCTTCGTTGACCACTTCGTCCACAAGCTGGTCGGTAAGCTCCAGCTTCAGGCGTCCGTCATTCAGCCGTGTAACATACAGCAGATTTTCCACCACGCCGATCAGCCATTCGGAATCGTCATAAATATCTTTATAGATCTGCTGCTTGGTTGCTTCGTCCAGGCAGTTTCCGTTATGCAAAAGCGTGTCCGCATTACCCGAAACGGAGCAAAGCGGCGTGCGCAGATCGTGTGAGATCGACCGCAAAAGGTCGGCGCGCAGCTGCTCGCTTTTTGCAAGATCTGCCGCCCGTTCCTTTTCGGCGGCGTTGTGAGCATTATCCATTGCCAGCGCACATTCGTTCACAACCGACAGTACGATGCTGCTCTCAAATGAATCGGGCTTTTCGGGTTTCATCGGTATCCCAATTACACCGTAGACTCTGCCGCCTGCACGGATCGCAAGATAAAGACATTCGGATTTTCCAAACTGTGCTGTCGCTGCTCCTGCACGGTGACCGTTTTGAAGCACCCATTCTGCGGTCTGCCGCTCTGCATCGCTTAGCAGCTTTTCAGCGTGTGTATCCTTTTTTTCGGCATACAGCCGCCCGGACAACATTCCGTTTTCGCCTTTCGTATAGGCAACAATACTGCGGTCAAGCAACCGCGAGAGCTGCATACAGGTCACGCTTAAAACATCATCGTTGCTTTTTGCTTTTTGCAGCAGACGGTCAGTGTCAAACAGCACCTGCACACGGAACGCGGAGCGAGCCGAGAGCCTTGCATGATCTTTCAGCTTCGAGGCAAGCGTGCCGGTGAGAACGGAAGACGCCAGCATAACTGCAAATGTAACGGGATAGCCTACGGCATAGGTCTGAAATGACAACCTGGGTTCGGTAAGGAAAAATCCGAACAATACAACACTTAGAAGTGAGCCTGCTATACTGCAAAGGTATCCTTTGGTCAAAACGGAGATCATCAGCACACCTAAGATGTATACCGTAACGATATTGGTATCGGGAAAGTCGAGATGGTCAAACAGAAACCCGATCGCCGTACATACGGCAAGCGCCAGGACGGTCACGGCAATATCCCGCAGCGACGGTATCTCTGCACCAAAGAACAGACGGCGTCTGTGCGACTTTGTGTAGTTCAGTGCGTCGGGAATAATATGAATGTCAACATCGGGGGCGGAGGAGATCAGCTTTTCGGTGAGAGTCGGTCTTCCGAACAGCCCTCTGCGTCTGGCACTGCTTTGCCCGATCACGATTTTTGTGACATCGGAAAGCCTGACATATTCCGAGATCTGCAGCGCTACATTCTCGCCGTGCGTCATAACGATCTCGGCGCCGAGCCTTTGTCGCGAGCTGTATGTTCTGCGAAAGCCGGACGTGATCCTCATCATTTATGACCGTATCCGTCTGCACATAGATGGCGGTAAATCTTGCATGAAGACCTTAGCCATCTTTGCGCGGTGTGTATGATCCTTGCATTGGACGGCGAAGAGGATAGGCAGACAAGGATATGCTCGTCTGTATCGAATTTTGACTGTTCGTTTGACTTTCATCGGTTTCACGCCTTTTATTTATTATTATACAGTAAAACTGTAAAAAAATCTACCGCAACCTAAAAATCATTCTTCTGCCCATCGAAAAGAATAATATCGACATTTCCGTGCGTTTCACGAAAACGGCGGATCTCACATAATATTTCACTTTTCGGACAGTCCATGCGGCAGCAGGACTTTGGAAGGCTCGCAGGATTCGTTTTCCTTTAACAGTGCCTTTCTGTTTTCTTCAAGAAATCGATCCAGCCTGCTCATAAGATAAAATCCGAAAACAAATACGGCAAGCAGGCTGACAATCAGCAATAGCTCAGCCATCCTCATTCACCTCTGTTAAATGCGAAAACACTTTTGCAGTTCTTTGTAAGCACCGAGAACCAAAAGAGTGATCTTGTCCGTAAAAACGGTTTCCGGTGAAACTGCCATATTGATTTTTCCGTTCTCCTTGGTTGCCATAATATTGATGCTGTATTTTCTGCGTATATCCAGTTCTCCGACGGTTTTGCCGATCCATCCCTTCGGCACCTCTACCTCAAAAATGGCATGACCCTCATCAACCTCAATGTAATCCCGAATGTGGTCGGCGGTGTACCGAATAGCAGCCCAATTTGCTACCTGTTTTTCCGGGTAAATGACCTCGTCCGCTCCGTTCCGCAGAAGGAATTTTTCCTGCACATCACGCTCGGCACGGGATACAACTAATTTTGCGCCGAGTTCTTTCAGCAAAGAAGTGGTTTCCAGCGAGTTTTGAAAATTTCCGCCGATGGTGACAATGCACACATCAAAGTTTCCGATGCCGAGCGACCTTAAAAACTCCGTGTTTGTGCTGTCGCCGATCTGTGCATTGGTGACGATCGGCAGACTTTCATTGACTCTTTCTTCGTTGATGTCTACCGCCATCACCTCGTGTCCGAGCTTATTCAGCTGCAAAGCAATATGCCTACCGAATCTGCCGAGACCTATTAACAATATGTTTTTCATAATATAGTAACTCCTTTATCCAACTGTGATTTTTTCGAGTGGCAGCTTTGCTCCGCTCTGATTTTTGTTGGAAACCGCCGCGTAAATCAGGGTAAGTCCGCCGACTCTGCCGAGATACATCAAGACGATCAAAATAAGCTGAGAAAGAACACCGAGTTGCGGTGTGATTCCAAGGGTAAGCCCGACCGTTCCGACAGCGGACGCCGTTTCGTAAAGGCAGGTGCTAAGCGGCAAACCTTCTGCCGTGCTGATAACAATGCCGCCGACAAAAAACAGCAGGAAATACATTACGGCAACGGCTGCGGCGTTTTTCACTACCGAACCGTCAATGCGCCTGCCGCAGACTTCGGCATCGTCCTTTTTGCGACAGACGGAGAATGCACTCAGAATCAGAACGGCAAGCGTGGTCGTTTTCATACCGCCTGCCGTGGAGCCGGGCGAGCCGCCGACGAGCATGAGCAGGGTCATAATTGCCTTGGAAGAACCGGTCATAGCGGGAAGATCAGCGGTATTGAAACCGGCGGTTCTCGGTGTGACAGACTGAAAAAGCGACGCAAGAATCCTTTCGGCGAGCGGCAGCCCCGTAAAATCGCAGAAGAAAAAGAATACTGCGGGAGCGATAATGAGGATTGCCGTTGTTACTAATATGACCTTACTTTGCATACGGTATTTTTTGAAATGCCACTTGTTTGTGTAAATATCGTCCCAGGTCAAAAATCCAATACCGCCCACAATAATTAAAAGCATAATTGTAATGTTTATCGCCGGATTTCCTATGTATCCCGTAAGTGACGGGTATTTGTTTTCGGCGGTGCCGAGTATGTCAAAACCGGCGTTGCAAAAGGCGGAAACCGAATGAAACGCCGCCATCCAAATTCCCTTAATACCGTAGTTTCCGCAAAATGTCGGCAGCATGACGATCATCCCGATAAGCTCGATCAAAAAAGTTCCCCGCACAATAAAACGAGTCAGGCGGACGATCCCGCCGACCTTCGGGGCAGAGATGGCATCCTGCATGGTACTGCGCTGCATCAGCGATATTTTCCTGCCGGACAGCATAGCGAAAAGTGCCGCAACTGTCACAACACCGAGCCCGCCTATCTGAATCAGCAGCAGTATTACCGTCTGCCCGAAAGCGGACCAATAACTGCCCGTATCCTGTACGACCAGCCCCGTAACGCAAACGGCGGAGGTCGATGTGAACAGCGCCTCGTGAAACGGCGTAACAACTCCGGCAGTCGATGAAAACGGCAGCATCAATATCAGCGCTCCAAGCACTATGACGCCGGCAAAGCCCAAAACGATCAGCTTAAAGGATGACAGCCGCTTTTTTCTATGTATAATTTTAGGCATATATACTTCTCCTGTTTCTACTTGTTTACAAAGAGTATACCGTGAAATATAAAAAAACAGTGTAATGATTCGGCACTCTGTATTAAGATTACATTAAGGCGCTCATTCTTTAAAAAAACAGCGCAGAGCATAGCAAACGGCATAGAGAAAGGCGGATCCGTTTGTAACCGTTGTGCGGCTTGAAACAAAGCTCAGAGCCACTCTCACAGAACAACAAAAGGCTCTGTTCGAACAAATTAAAAAACGGATGTAGAAATTACGACCGGAATGAGCTACAAGCGTTCACAAACGGATTTCGATTTGCATCGCCGCTAGCGTTTCAGGCTTTTCTCCAGCAGTATCAAAGCAACTCATAAATAGCTATATATAAATGTAAAAGGATGTTCCGTTTGGAGCGTCCTAATTTTTCCTTGCCTATGTTTTATATTTGTGTTTTGTTTTTCTTGGGATTGTCGGGCATATCAGTCATTTTTGACATTCTCACAAGCATTTCTTCTATGCCTTTTCTTCCTCTGTCTCTGTCGTCAATATTCATAACAACACTAAAATAGTAGTGTCACAATGCGTGGTACTCCTTGATTTTATGCGGATATTTAGAAATACTTAAAAATCGTAACGCAGGATTTCACAGTTTTTAACACCGAAATCTGCATACTCCTCATTTGTCATATCGTTAAAATATGAGTTGACAACTCTTGCAATGCCGTTGTGTGCAACTAAAATACAAACCTTTCCGCTTGCTTTCACATCATCAAGCAGATTGTAAATTCTTTGTGCAAGGTGCAGCATAGACTCTCCGCCGTCATAACGGCTGACGAAATCTCTTTTGGCAATGCGAAATCCTTCGCCGTCTCTTGGCGTTCCCTCATATTTTCCAAAGTTTTGTTCGGTCAATCTCGGCTCTGCTTTTGCAGGAATTCCCGTGATTTCCGAAATGTGCTTTGCGGTTTTTTCGGCTCTCATAAGCGGAGAATAGAGGATGATATCTGCTTTTATATTCTCTGAAAGAATTTTCTTGCCCGTTTCAACAGCCTGTTCATGACCTTTTTCCGTGAGGTCAATATCCGTTGAACCGCAGATTTTATTTTCAACATTCCACACGGTCTGTCCGTGTCTGACAAAATACATATGTCCCATAAGCGTTCTCCTTGCAGTTTCTCTGAACACTATTTTAATTGAGCCGACAGTGAAAATCAAGTTACAAACCAAATTTTTTGCAAATAAATTGACAGTGGCAAAGTCAGCTGATATATTTGATATGTACAGTTCAAAATTAAAAACGGAGTGATTTGTATGAAGAAAACTTTGATTGTAATAGATATGCAGAATGATTTTATTGACGGCAGTCTCGGTACTGATGAGGCTGTGAAAATTATGCCTAATGTACGCAAAAAGATTGAAGAATACCGTTCAAACGGTGATGAAATTATTTTTACAAGGGATACTCACGGTGAAGATTACCTAAGCACTCCCGAGGGCAAAAAACTGCCCGTTGTACATTGCGTAAAAAACACTCACGGCTGGCAGATTGCAGACGGACTTGATGTTCCCGATGCAATTCATATTGACAAGCCGTCATTCGGCTATACTCATTGGGATAAATTCTGCTTTGAAAAAATCGAGCTTGTAGGACTTTGCACCGATATCTGCGTTGTGTCAAATGCGTTGATTCTAAGGGCACTTTTCCCGAACGCAGAAATCAGCGTTGATTCGGCTTGCTGTGCCGGCGTAACCCCCGAAACCCACAATTCCGCCCTCGCAACAATGAAAATGTGCCAGATTGATGTGGTGTGATTTAATAATAAAATATATTGTGATTTTAAGTTCGTGATATTGAATATATTAAAATACTTTGCGATAATTACTTGGTAAGGAAACGGTGGCGGCTGTTTCGACTCCCTTATCAGAGAGGGAGTGATTGCGTAGAATACATAGCTGTGATAATCATCTTCACATTTTTTATTGTGTTCACCATAAAGAAATAACCGCCCTGTGTCGTGAACAGAGCGGTTAATCTTTAATTAATTTTTATTGCTCAAACTTGCGAAACAGCTAAAGCCGTTTCCTTACCTATATATTATCATTGATGAACAATTATGTCAATAAAAAACTTTAATTTCGGTTGACAAGAGATTGAAGTTTTATTTTTTGTATGAAGCTACTCGGAAAGTTCAAATATTCTTTCTATAACAGCTTTGAAAAATGGTAAATCTTTTTCCTGCTGATAATCCATATAACTCCAATGTGTGATATATCTCCATTTTGAAATCAACAATGATGTGGCTGTGCTGTAATCCGTATGTTTCAGCATTTTTTTTAGCTGATTGTAAATCGGTAATATTTAAAATGTTTTTGTTATTATATTCATATTTTGAATCATTGAAACTGCCTAATTTAAATCCCATTTTTACCAAATCATTACCGAAATTCATTTCAAAATCATGAATATCCATAGAATTATTGATGAATTTTTCGTAGTATGGTTTTAGCACCTTAGCGGTATTTTTTCTTCCGTTTATGTATGAAATAGGATTTTGCGTCATATTTACTAAATCGGCAATGTTTTTGTTTATGTAAATATTCGGCTTATTAACTGCTTGACAGGTGCAGTATTTGCGATTTTGACCTTGAAAGATTTTCTTTGCACAATCGTGGATAGAATGGAGTTTCCACACCTGAAGAATACCACTTCATATTTTCATAAACTCCGACAATCAGTCCGTGATTTACAGCAATAAGATAGTCGCAATTTTCTGCTCGTTTGGTGTCGATTATCCAATGACCTCTCGCACATTCCATAACTTGGCTGTCTGACATATCGTATTTATAAAGTGAATTTATTTTAACAATTAAAAGATTGCGGAAAATATCTTCTTTTGAAAGAATTTCGGCACCGTAAATTTTTTCAAAATCTTCAGCTGTAATAACAGGTGCTGTGTGGTGTCCCGAAACTACATTAGTCAGTGATTGAGAGTCAATGTAGTTCATTATATTTATCAAAGACGATTCGGCAACGAATGCCTCTTTTTCCGAAAGACCATATGATATAATTAGTTTTTTGATTTTGTTACCCGATGAGAGTATTTCTTTTATACGATTCGACTTATTTGAGTTATCGAGTTTTTCTTCGTGTTGAAAAATACGGTTGTTAATTCCTTTGCCTATGTAAAAAATTTTGTTATCTCTTGGATCTGCAAGGGCATAAACATAGTAACCTAATTTTTGTTTTACCTTATCGGAAAAGCCATTCATAAGCAACATACCTTTCAGCTTAATTTATTTAATGATACCATAAATGTTAAATACGGTAAAGCGTTGTTTTGTGTACTTGATTTATACAAATACGGTCGAGAAAATTCGGTGTATTGTTTTACGCCTGTCTTCCCGACCGCATTTTTTATTATTACCTATTTTTAAAAATCATTCTTCCATTTGCTTGCCGAGGAATGCGGCGGCGGTTTGTGCAAGCTTAATTTCGGCATTTGTCGGGATTTTGGTCTGTTCGCCTGTGAGCATAACTACCGCACCCGAAACATCTCCGGCAGCGATAATCGGATAGATTACCGATGCATAATGTTCAATGCCCTCAATCGGCTGAATATCGCCGAGCGTCTGCTGTGTTGCCGAATAGGTTTTGCGATTTTCCATATATCCCTCAAGCACGGTTGTTACCCTGCGCTCAAGAAATTCACGCTTTGAAACCCCTGCGGCGGCGATTACATGGTCACGGTCTGTTATGATTGTCGGCATTGAGCTGATTTTGGCAAGCACATCTGCGTATTGTGACGCAAACTCCGCAAGCTCTCCGACAGGCGAATATTTTTTAAAAATAACCTCGCCGTCCGTTGCGGTATAAATTTCGAGCGGATCGCCGCCACATAAAACGTTGACACCGAAAGCCTTGTCCCTTTGGTTACGCACCTTTTGGACTATTGTGGCTTCTAAGCTACTCTCGATGTCCCACTTAAAATTTACGACTTTTCCTCTGTAACCAGCTTTTTCAAGCTCGTCCTCCGTTAATGTTCCCGATTCAAGCAGCATTTGAATATCGGACTTTAACTGAATGTCAATTTTCGATTCGTCGCCGTCGTGAATGATTATTTTATCAATAATAATTGACAAATCGCCTTTGTCAAGCTTTTTCTTATTGACAATATCTCTGAAAATCTCAATAGCGTTTTTGGCAATTCGATTAACCTCAATTGTTTGATTTCGGCGTTCAACCATTAAAGCCGTCTGCTTTTCCAAGCCTTCAATTTTTGATATGAGTTCGTTTTCCATATCCTCATAAGCTTCCTCAATCATATCTCGCTGCTCTTCGTCGGCTTTCATAATATCTCTGATTTTTTGCTTTTGCGTTGCCTTGTATTCCTCTTTTGCCCTTGCCAAATCTACCTGCAAATCCGCAACGCTGTCTGCGTTTGATTTCAAATCGTCCGCTTCGTTTGCGATATTCTTTTCGAGCTCGGCAATCATCTTGTCGGAGGTTTTCATAATTCGCTCAACATATTTTTTCAAAACGGTATCAAGCACATCAACTCTGATATGATGAGAGGTACAGCCTTTAAGCCCACGCTTATGATAAGTTCCGCAGGTATATGCCGGCGCCAAATCGGGTCGGCTCATTGAAAACATCGGACTTCCGCACTCGCCGCAAAACAAGAATCCGGAATAGTCGTTATCGTATTTTTTCGTTCCACGGTAATTGTTTTTTGTCCTTGTTTTAAGCTGCTGCTGTGCTTTCATAAATTCTCTTGTGGAAACTATCGGTGTATGATGATTTTCAAAAACTATGTTTTCCTCAGCGTTGAGCCTTTTATCGGGTCCGTTAATTCGCTTGCGTGTATATTTTCGCTGGCGAAGTGTGCCGATATAAAAATCGTTTTGCAAAATTCCGCTGACGGTCGGTATAGCCCAAACAGGCGAAGCCTTAAGCTTAATATCAATCTTTTTCTTATTTAATTCCGCCATCTTACGCTTGCGTTCGATTTCAACCATTCGAGGGGTTGGAATTTTTTCGTCTGTCAAGGTGTTTGCTATTTTCTTGTATCCCATTCCGCCGTTATACATTTCAAAAATCCTGCGAACAACCTCTGCACAGGCTTCGTCAACCTCGTAGGTCATATTTTTGCTGTCAATCATATAGTAGCCGTACGGAACGGCACAAATCCAATCGGCGTTATTCTGACGCATTTCAACAACCTTTTTAACCTTTTTGGAAGCGTCGGTAACAGGCATTTCGTTTAGTAAAAATCGCACCTGAATATTATTCCAATCGTCATATGTCGGATAATCTATTCCGTCTCCGATTGATATAATACGCACTCCTGCATCACGCAAATCCTCAAGTTCAACAAGTCCCTTGCTGTTCCTACGGGAAAAACGGGACAAGTCCTTAATCAAAAGAATATCGTAATCACCACTCATAAGCAACGGGCGCATTTTCATATAGGATTCACGCTGCTCAAAGGTATAACCCGAACGGTCTCGGTCAACATAATAATCAACTTCTGCGTCGGGAAATCTTTGCTTTAAGTACGCTTTTATAATTCGTCTTTGGTTTTCAATAGAGGTATTATCTCTGTCTTTTTCGGTATCAACCGAAATACGCATATATGCCGCTATCTTCTTACCCACAACATCACCACCAATATTATATTTGATTTATGTTCTGCTTTATGAACAACATTGTAACATACTTGTATATAGAAATCAATAAAATTTGAAGAATGTTTATGAAAGTTAATATTATGTACGGCAGAAATAATTCTGCCATTTGAACGAGCTTATCGTTCCAAGTCTTTACTTCGTTTGCGAGCTCGTTCTCTTGCCATAACATCTCTGTTATGAAGCAATAATTCCGTTGTGTT
>ENA-OQNM01000774-OQNM01000774.1-human-gut-metagenome-genome-assembly--contig:-NODE-774-length-11023-cov-4.412812_pt1 | contig 11023 bp, 10 predicted proteins | sample MGYA00242632_ERZ504886 | MGnify/ENA primary metagenome ERZ504886 (study PRJEB26092, sample SAMD00036424) | human gut metagenome | host: Homo sapiens | study: EMG produced TPA metagenomics assembly of... | reverse complement strand
TGAATATGGACTGTTCGCTCCGAGCAACGGGCCGATTGCCGCAAGGCAATGTATGAAACGTGCGTCCAAAGTAGACCCGGGCAACAGCTGAGTTGAGAGATTTTCATTGAAGATCCCTCAGTTGGTTGTTCGTCCGGCTAGTTTTTTAGCCTTCAGGTAGCCTGCTACCCGTAAAAAGGAGCAGGCTTTATGTTTGTCCGTTTTTCGTGGATGCCCCAAGCGGCTAGATATCCGTAGCAACTCCGAGTTTTCGACTTCTCACGCTTTATCGAAAATTTGGAGGTCACACATGAGCTTTGATCCGAATGCTATTGGTAACCGTATTTTTACTTTGCGTACAAATGCGAAGTTATCGCAGGAAAAACTTGCTGAAAAACTTGGTGTTTCCCATCGACACCTCGGCGATCTTGAAAGGGGAAGCTCCAATGGCTCTGTAAAAATCCTGATCGATATTGCAGAATACTTCCATGTCAGTATGGATTATCTTCTTTTGGGTCGAGATCCTTCTAGGAATCAGTTTCAAAATGAACTGCAAGCCGCTATAGATCATCTTGAAAAAATCAAAGGTCTTTTATAATCACTTCAACAAGAAACGCTCCTGCCAGTTTTACACCGGCAAGAGCGTTTCTTGTGTTATTCAAAAATATCGGCAAGGGTAAGCAGCTGTACTTCTCCGCGTTCCTGTGCCTGAAGTAGTCCGTCCGTAAATCCGCTTTTCGAGAAAATGTAGTAGTGGTAGTTTGTTCCTTTCCCAAAGACTGCTGCATATTCCCGAATCAGTTCCAGTTCGTCCAAACCGATTTTTTCATTACGGTATTCTCATATCGTTTATTTAACTTCCGAAGTTCCTCATCGCGGCAGTAAAATCGGCTCATTTTGTTCCCTCCCCAAAGTGTATTTATCGAATTTATATACTCGTAAGTTAGTTTCTTACGAGTATAATACTTCATTTCTTACATAAAGTCAGGAAATATATTTTTGACGGCTCATCGAGAAATAGGAACGATACTTCCTATTTTCCTCAAAAATTGTGAACTCTGAGTTCCTGTTCATTTCGTTCCGCATCGGTTACAATACAGCCATAGCTTCGGCAAGCGTTCAAAGCAGCCCTCAAGCTATCCCGCCCCTTGAAAATTGAACACGCATTCTTCAGTCACGTTCCTGTGATGATGAGCCACGTCCGTAACAAATGCGATGATCTCCCACTGAGGGAATGAGCGGTAGGTTGACGGTAAATGGATGACAGCTTCTCCATAGCTAAGAGCCATCACAGAATAATGATACTTCTGCCTTCGGGCAGCTCGGTGAGAACCACGGAGAGGTGAGAACCCTATGGATTCGGTACGCTGCCGGACGGCTGAAAGATTTCCCACACGAAAACAGAGTTTTCGGTTTCCGGGGATGTCGGGGACAAATACGGAAAGGTATAGAACTATAAATCACAGCAATTTGCTGTTTGAGATAGTAGGGTGGGCTGTGCGAGCAGCCCACTGTTACATATACGGATAGAAAGGAGAAATCAAAATTGGCCACACGAGGTAAAAAAGAGAAAGAGTATCCGCCTATGCCCGCAAACTGGATGTACAAGCGCGGGGATGTCTACATGATGGATCTGAATCCTTACAGCGGTTCCGAGCAAGGCGGCATCCGACCTGCCATTGTTGTCCAAAACGATGACGGTAATTTTTATTCCAATGTTCTTCTGGTCGTTCCACTGACAACACAGATCAAAAAGCGAAATATGCCAACGCATTTTATTCTGCACAATCGTTTTTTGAGTGCGCCATCTATGGCGATTTGCGAAAGCCCGCGCCCCGCAGATAAATCCAGAGTGTTAAGCTACCTTGGGCACCTGTCCAAATATGAAATGCGGCAAGTGTCAGTGTGTCTGCAATACAGCTTTGGGTTCATTGGATACAAGTCATTCCGAAAATACCTTACGGCTCCTCCGCAGGAGGATGTTCTCGCCGCTGCAAAAGAGCTGCTCTCCCAGCAGTTTCAGAATCTTCGGGTGCTGAACAGTCAGCCCCCTGCTCTCGCCAAGCACACAAAAGGCGATCTACATAGCATTGAGCAGATATCGGAAAGGATGCTCTCCACCCCGACGGAATCTTCTGTTGAGTTCATGGTTGCAGAACTGGATGATGCGCTTCAATCGCTTATGTTCCGCTGGAATATCTGTTATGAACGGTATTCCGCTTTCCGCTTATCCGATAACGAAAAGAAGAAAATCGGTTCGATTATCCAATCAGGAATTGATTTTCTGCAAAAAAAGAAGGAGGTTCCTTTATGATGAACGCAGTTGTAAAACCTTACCATGAAATGTGCCTGAACAGCAGTGAGCTGATCGTGCCGCGCGACACTTATCAGCGTGCTCTTCACCCCGCTCGTGTTGCCCGTATCGCAAAAGAATTTGACGAGCGGGTTGCCAATGAGCCGAAGATCAGCTTCCGGGATGGTCACTACTATGTGATGGACGGGCAGAACACCATCGCTGCCCGGAAGTTCCTGAACGGTGGTGATGATCTGCAGATTCGCTGCAAGGTCTACTTTAACATGACCGAGCAGGAAGAAGCCCTCCTATTTGCACAGCAGACAGGCATTTCGGAACGGCTGAGTGCAGGGCAGAAGCTCCGTGCCCTGATTTTTGCAGGGGAGCCTGCTGCCGTTGCATTCCAGCAGGCCACCGAATTGGCTGGCGTTCATCTTTCTTTTGAAGAAGGCCGGGGCAAGCAGCGGATCAGCTGCATCGCAACCGCCTATCACGAATTCATCCGGCTTGGTCCTGAACTGTATATCGAATCCCTTGATGTTTTGCTGAATGCGTGGGACGGAGAACCTGATTCCATGAGTTCTGCAAATCTGCTCGGCATCTGCCGCTTTGTAGAACTGTACCACTCCGAATACAGTAAAAGCCGTCTGATTGCCAAACTGCGGCAGGTCGATGCATTCACGATTTTTCGCCTTGCACGAACCGCAGGCGTAAGCCTTCCCGGCAAGACGAAGTACCTTCAGCAGGTCTATACTATTTATAATGGTGGCAGCCGCCGGGCTGCATTGCCGCTCAAGTTTTAACTTTAAGTATATTTAACGAGGTATTATCCAATGATTATCCATGAAGAACCTTCGCCCAACTCGGTTTCCTCCCCTGTTTCCACAGCAAAGGACAGCCGCTGCTATACCGTAGAAGACCTGATGGAAATGCTGCTCCTGAGCCGTCCCACTGTCTACCGTCTACTGAAGCAGAACGAATTCCGCTGGTTCAAGGTAAGCGGCGCTTACCGTATTTCCAAAGCCAGCTTTGATGCATGGCTCAATGATGGCACTGTTGAACGCAATCCTGCTGTTTGACATCCTCAACATTTCACGCGAAATCTGCTATTCTTTAGCCGGGATGAGAAATCCCGGCTAAACTTTTACATAGATAGAGAGGTGTCTTTCATGGATGATATGCGGAATACTTCGGCTCCCTTATACGGAAAAGCTGAACCTGCCACTACCAAAACCACCATGTCGGTTCGTGAGATGCGGCAGCTTCTCGGCCTTGGCAAAACAGACAGCTATTGGCTGCTTCATAAGAATCTCTTTGAAGTCATTCTGATAAACGACAAAAGGCGTATCGTTATTTCCAGCTTTGAGAAATGGTATGCCAATCAGGTCAAATATCATAAGGTCAATGGTTCGCCACCGGGCGAGGAACTTTGCAAACGGTCCTATTCCGTTCCTGACGCCGCCGAGATATTGAAGGTGAAACCCGAAACGATCTATACACTCATCCGACAGGGCAAGTTGAAAACAGAAACGGCAGACTTCTGTATGAGAATTCCCAAAGAGGACTTTGAACGGTGGTACCGATCACAAAGCCGCTACCGCACAGCAGCCGACCGTGAGCGTGACCGGGAGATTGAAGCGCAAACCATCTCCATCCCGGAAATGGCAAAACTACTCGGTATCCCACGCAAGAATGTTTATGGGATTCTTGATTGCAAAAAATACCGAGATTGTTTCGTCATTGAGCGCGTGGCCGACAGGCCGCGCATTACCAAAAAAAGTTTTAAGGCATGGCTTAAAAGCCAATCTACATACCAACTTCAAAAACCGAAAAAAGAAACGCATGAGGAGCCGCCGCTAAAACTGCAATGTCCCAAGAATGGGAAATACTACAGTTTTCAGGAAATTCAGGCTTTTTACGGAATCAGCCGCCCAACACTTGACTCGTGGGTTCTCAAAGAAGGAATTCCAACGATGAAGTTGGGAAGGGTAAAACGCATCCAAAAAGATGCTTTCGATGAAGTTCTGAAGTCCAAACGTAAAGTAGAGGAGGATGTATAATGGCTAGCATTGTCAAACGCAATAACCGATACTGCGTTGTCTATACCTACAAACACACTAATGGAACGCTAAAGCAGAAATGGGAAACCTTTACCGACCTTGCAGATGCCAAAAACCGTAAGAAAGAGGTCGAATACAAAGAATCCGTCGGTACCTTTGTGGCACCCCAGTGCCGAACTCTAAAAGACCTGCTTAAAGAATACGTCACCCTGTACGGAAGAACCAAATGGGCACTTTCAACCTATCAATCAAACACTGCACTGATTTCAAACTACATAGAACCGCTTATCGGCTCAATGAAGCTGCAAGATCTCACCACCCGCGTAATTGAGGGATATTATCAGCGGCTGCTTAAATACGAAGCCGTTGACCCTATGTGTGGAAAGCGTCAGCATCAATACGTTTCTCCCGGCACGGTTCGTTCGGTTCACAAAATTTTGAGAAGTGCCTTTGAGCAGGCTGTAAAGTGGGAACTTATGGAAAAGAATCCCTGTATTTATGCCACCTTGCCCAAATACACTGCAAAGAAGCGTGATATCTGGACTGCCGAGACCCTGTTCCATGCCTTAGAAGTCTGTGATGATCCACGGCTCCGGCTTTGCATCAACCTCTCCTTCTCTTGTTCCCTGCGCTTAGGGGAATTGCTCGGTCTGACATGGGATTGTGTGGATATCTCCCCCGAAAGCATTGAAGCCGGGCGAGCCTCCATTTACATAAATAAGGAATTGCAGCGTGTAGATATTGCTTCGCTGAACGCCTTGGAAAATAAAAATGTCATCACTCGTTTTCCCTCGCTGAGTTCCCGCTGCACCACGGTCCAGGTTCTGAAAAGCCCTAAAACAGACAGCAGTATCCGAACCATCTTTCTCCCCAAAACAGTTGCTGAGATGCTTGTCCAATATAAAGCCGAGCAAGACATGACAAGGGATGCACTGGGCACAGAGTACGCTGACTATAATCTTGTGGTCGCCGGCCCGCTGGGAATGCCGACCGAACAATCCACCATCAACGGTGCATTGAAGCAGCTGATTGAGAAAAACAATCTCCCCAAAGTGGTTTTCCACAGCTTCCGACACTCCAGCATTACATACAAGCTCAAGCTGAACGGCGGCGATATCAAAGCCGTGCAGGGCGATTCCGGTCATGCACAGGCTTCGATGGTCACCGAGCAGTACGCACACATTCTGGATGATGATCGGCGTTTGAACGCACAACGATTCGACGATTTCTTCTATCAGCATCATGGTGCAGAGCCTGAAGTTCTCCCTCGCGCAGAGCAAGCCGCTCCCAAAGCCAGCCCAGTCGATACAGATGCGGCAGCAGCTCTTGCCAAACTGCTGGCTGACCCCTCTATGGCTACACTCATTAAAAATCTTGCAAAGAACCTATAAACCTCTATACATAAGCAGCGGCAGCTTTCCGATTTGGAAAACTGCCGCTGCTTGTTTTATGATGATTCAGTTTCTTTACGGGCTTTTGCCTTAGCTTCTTCTATATCCATCTTCAACTGATGGGCAAGCTGCACTACATAGTCGAGTGAAACTTCATAGTCTTCTGCGATTTTTTCTGCCGGCATCCCATCAAGAATACGGGAGATCACAATGTTCTGGGTGGCTTGTTTTCTCGACTCCGCAATCATTTCCTCAATAGAGGGGCAATGCTTATTATGCATCCAATTCAAGTAATCCAAGCGTTCAGCTTCTATCCGTGATAGAAGCCTGACTGCATAGAAATTGTCGTCTACTTCGAATCGAACTTCCTCTCCGGGTTTGACTTCAAGTTTTTCCAGAACCGCATCTGGGAGTTTTACAGTTCCATCTTCACCGACTACAATATTAAATTTCTTTTCCATTGCACACTCCTAAGATCACGCAAAGTTCCTTGCATCCAGTGCCTTTATTCCCATAAGAATACCATAAGACCCTTCTTTTTACAAGACAATGCACATTTCCAATCATACTGTTACATAGGCCAGAGTTTTCTCTCAGAAGGCTCTGTCTTTTTCTATTGAAAACATTTGTCCATCACACCAGTTACGGCTGTATGGACTGGTTCACGAATGCTAAACAAGCAAATATCCGTAGGGAAACGTACACTTTCCAGCTAATGAAAGGTGGGCATTTTACAATGAACCTTCCACTTTTCATTAGCTCTGCTAATTTTCTGCTAATGAAAAGCCTTTTACTCGTTTTATTTCGGGGGTTGTGTTCTTTACTCGGATTGACAGCACAACAAAAAATCCATTGATAAAACGTCACTTGTTTACCTACTTTTGCCTAGGATTTATGGCTTCAGCCCCTACTCCTAAGGGGAAGGCCGCAGGTTCGACTCCTGTCCGGGACATGATATAAAACAGCGGCAGATTTCCGTTTTCGGAAAACTGCCGCTGTTTGTTTTAAGAAGATGCCGCTATCTTGCCGGCCAGTTCTTCCATCTCATCCATCGAAAGATGCACATATCGTACATTCTTATCCTTACATCGAGATCCAGCCCAGAGCATTGGCCACAGAGCTCACCAGAATGATGGCCGCGAACACGGGGCACAGATAGCGGATCATAAAGTTGAAGATTTTTTTTCCGACGGAACGGTTTCTCGTCGGCGGTGACCTCCGCTTCGATCTTTTCCACCCCGATGACCCGCGACACCAGCAGGCAGGTGGCAATGGCCGCAATGGGCATCATGACCGAGTTTGTCAGGAAATCGAAGAAATCCAGGAACTGCATCCCGAACACCGTCACACCGGCCAGAGGACCATAGCCCAGCGCAGACAGACTGCCCAGTGCCACCATAATGACGCCAATGCAGCCGGTCGCTTTCTGGCGGTTCCAGCCCAATTCATCCTCAAAGGTGGAAACGGCGCTCTCGGTCAGAGCAATGGAGCTTGTGACCGCAGCAAAAAGGACCAGAAGGAAGAACAGCACGCCGACAACGTGGCCGAACCCCATGCTCTCGAACACCTTGGGAATGGTGATGAACATCAGCGAGGGACCTGCCTGCAGGGTATCCGGGTCACCGCCGGAGAAGGAGAACACTGCCGGAATGATCATCAGACCTGCCATGATGGCAATGGCCGTATCAAAGACCTCGACGTTCTCAGTGGATTCCTCAATGGAAACGTCCTCTTTCATGTAGGAACCAAAGGTCACGAGAATGCCCATGGCAATGGACAGCGAGTAGAACATCTGCCCCATGGCGGTGACGACGGTCATCCAGGAAAAATTGGCCACGTTGGGCACCAGGAAGTACTTGACGCCTGCCAGTGCACCCGGACGGGTGACCGAGTAAACGGCAATGATCACCGACAGGACCACCAGAACCGGCATCATCAGCTTGGACACCCGTTCCACACCATTGCGTACCCCGGCAAAAATGATGACCAGCGTAAAAATGGTAAAGATGAGGAAACACACCTCTGCAGACAGACCGCTGGAAATAAAGCCGGAAAAATAGCCGTCCTGTGCCAGCTCACTGCCGTGGCCGCTGACATACGCGGAAAGATACCGGATGACCCAGCCGCCAATGACCGAATAATACGGTACGATCAGAATGGGGATGATGGCATTGATCCAGCCGCCTAACGCCCGGCCCTTGCCCTTACCAAAAGAGGCATAGGCACCCACCGGGCTCTTTTTGGTCATGCGGCCCAGAGCCGTCTCTGCCACGATCATGGTATAGCCAAAGGTGACAGCCAGCAGGATGTAGACCAGCAAAAAGATGCCGCCACCGTACTTTGCTGCCAGGTACGGGAAACGCCAGATATTGCCCAAACCCACCGAGGCACCTGCTGCGCTGAGCACGAACCCGATCTTGCCGGAAAACGCACTGCGCTTGGATTTTTGAGTTTCCATAGTAATGATTCTCCTATCCTTTTATTCAAAACAGAAAGCCTTTTAAGTGTAGCACAATCCCGGCCCGAACACAATCGTTTTGCCTATTTCCGTCGAAAGATGGCAGCACTGAGAAAGGGCCTCCCCGGCTTGCGCCGGAGAAGGCCTCTCTCATTTGGCTAACGATGCATATATGGAAGAAGGAGAATCACATAACCAGATAGCCGCCATCCACAGGGATGATGGCACCGCCCAGGTAGTCGCTGGCATGAGAAGCCAGGAAGATGCAGCAGCCCTTCATGTCATCGGGGGTGCCCCAGCGGTGAGCGGGAATGCGCTGGGTCAGCTCGTCGTAACGCTGCTGGGTGAACTTGGGGTTCTTCGGGTCGGTCAGGGCAACGTTCATTTCGGTGTCCATGTAGCCCGGAGCAATGGCGTTGACGTTGATGCCGTACTGCAGCAGGTCGTTGCTGAAGGCCTTGCACAGCTGCATCACGCCGCCCTTTGCAGCGGAGTAAGCGGGCACGGTCTTGCCGCCAAACCAGGAGCACATGGAGGCGATCATGATGATCTTGCCGTAGCCCTTGGCCTTAAAGATGTTGGAAGCAGCACGGGACAGCCAGAACACGGAGTTCAGGTTGGTGTTGATCACATCATCCCAATCCTTGTCCGGGAACTCGTTGGAGGGGTGACGGCGCTGGATGCCGTGGGCCGGCACCAGGATGTCCAGGTCGCCCAGCAGCTCGACGCACTTGTTGAACGCTTCGTTGCACTGGTCACGGTCGGACAGGTCCGCCTTGACGCCGTAGCACACAAAGCCGCGTGCCTTGAACTCGTCGGCAACCTGATAGACCTTGTCGGAAGTGCCGATGATCGCCACTTCTGCGCCGGACTCCATCAGGCCCTCTGCCATGCCCTTGCCCAGGCCGCGGGTGCCACCGGTAACGATTGCTTTCTTGCCGGTGATATCAAACAGACTATTAACCATTTTTATGCCTCCAAAACAAGATGTTCTTTACAGTTTCTTACGGAGTCTGCAGCGCGCCGTCCATGCGGCGGGTCTGCGTCCAGGTCGTTACGGTATTTTCGCAAGGGTACTTCTCGGCTTCCTTCTCGATCAGGTCCACGCCAAGGCCGGGCTTGTCGTTTGCGTAAACGTAGCCGTCCTTGTACTCGGGCAGACCGGGGAACACCTCCAGCAGAGCACCATGGGGTCCCTTCAGCTTCTGGATGACGAAGTTGGGCGGCTCAATGCCGGACCACTCCTGCACGCCGAAGTTCGGGGCAGCCAGGTCGATGTGAACGTTGGCTGCATGAGCCAGCGGGGACATATCACCGGGGCCGTGCCATGCGGTGCGCACGCCGAACTGCTCTGCAAAGATCTGCAGCTTGCGGGCGGGAGTGATGCCGCCCACCTGGGTGATGTGCACACGGATGTAGTCGATCAGGCGCTCGGTGATGAGGGTGCGGTACTCGTAGGGGTTGTTGAACAGCTCGCCTTCCGCGATGGGAATGGAAGAAGCGTTCTTGATCTGGCGGATGTACTCCACCTGCTCCAGAGAAACGGGGTCCTCCAGGAAGGTCAGGTGGTAAGGCTCCAGCTCCTTGGCCAGACGGACGGCATCGGCCGGAGCGATGCGCTCGTGCACATCGTGCACCAGGCCGATCTCATCGCCCATCTTGCTGCGGATGCCGTCGAACAGTTTGACGGTATCACGGATGTAGGCATTGCCGTCCAGATACACGCCGGGCTTTGCGCCCACCGGTGCACCGGCCGGGGTATGGCCGTACTCGCTGCCGCCGTAACCGCCGCACTGGCAGCGGATGGTCTTGACGCCGATCTCACGGTACTTGGCGATGTTCTCACAGATCTCAGAGAGATCCCGACCATCCACATGGCGATACACCGGCACGCCCTCGCGGCACTTGCCGCCGAACAGCTGGTACAGGGGCATGTTGGCCATTTTGCCTTTGATGTCCCACAGGGCCATGTCCACACCGGAGATCGCATTGTTCTCGATGGGGCCATTGCGCCAGTAGCCGTTCTGGTGCATGAGCTGCCAGATGTCGTTGATGTCCGAAACATCACGGCCGACCAGCAGCGGGCGCAGATATTCTTCCACAACCATCTTGACGGCCAGATGCCGGTAAGCGAAGGTACCGCAGCCCAGGCCATACAGGCCCGGCTCGCTGGTTTCCACCTTCACCACCAGAAGGTTGATGCCTTCCGGCGCTGTGCAGATTACCCGTATATCACGTATGGTCACTGCCATTTTACTATCCTCTCTAACTTGCATTCTAGGTTTTTAACCCTTATAATCTTCCAGATCATGGATAGCCTGATAGATCATCTCTTTTGTTACAGGATAAGGTGTATGGGTCATTTCCTGATTTGCCATTGTTGCTTCAAGGACATCCTCTAACTTGTCATCCTTTTCCAGCTCCAGATCAGCCAGGCATACAGGCAGGTCAATAGACTTATTTACTCCATAAGCCATTTTCAGCTTATCCCAGTCCTTATCTACCATAAGATTTACCAGTGTGCCGTAGGAAACCACCTCACCGTGAGATGTTTCTTTTCAATGTGCTCTCTCTTGGTCAGGCCATAGAATAAAGCATGTGCAATACCGCCATTGTAATCTGGATGAACGGAAACAGATACAACACCCGGGGAAACAACGATATTAAAAATGGTGTTTCCAGTTCTTCACTGTTTCTCCTGCCTTTGCATCATCCATTGCCTTCTTTGTCATCCTTCACCCATTGGATAGAAGCACACTCTGTCCTGCTGTGATACCAAACTCACTGCCAAAGCTTAACTCTCTCCTGCCTTTGCTAGCCAGCTGGACTCTACATGCTTTCG
>ENA-OQNM01000772-OQNM01000772.1-human-gut-metagenome-genome-assembly--contig:-NODE-772-length-11041-cov-2.502107_pt1 | contig 11041 bp, 10 predicted proteins | sample MGYA00242632_ERZ504886 | MGnify/ENA primary metagenome ERZ504886 (study PRJEB26092, sample SAMD00036424) | human gut metagenome | host: Homo sapiens | study: EMG produced TPA metagenomics assembly of... | reverse complement strand
GGTCATTTCTTATGCAAGCGTTGCGGAAAGATTTATGACTTGGTATGCAACAACAACATCAAGAAAGTGGTAGACATGGATATGGACGGACACGACGTGCAGGAAATCCACTACTACTACAAAGGCATCTGCAAGCATTGCATGGAAGAAGAACGTTTAAGAATAACGAAGAATAACTAATTCAACTAATTAAAATCTGAGAGAAAATGAAAAAATTTAGATGTACAGTATGCGGTTACGTATACGAAGGAGATGCAGCTCCCGAAAAGTGCCCATTGTGTAAAGCTCCCGCAAGCAAGTTCGTAGAAGTTGAAGAAGCAGTAGCTGGCGGTCCGCTGGTATTTGCTGACGAACATGTTATCGGCGTAGCCAAAGGTTGCGACGACGAAATGATTAAGGACCTGAACAACCACTTCATGGGTGAATGTACAGAAGTTGGTATGTACTTGGCAATGAGCCGTCAGGCTGACCGCGAAGGCTATCTCGAAGTTGCTGACGCTTTCAAGCGCTACGCATGGGAAGAAGCAGAACACGCTGCTAAATTCGCTGAATTGCTGGGTGACTGCGTATGGGACACCAAGACTAACCTCGAAAAGAGAATGAACGCTGAATCTGGTGCTTGCGAAGACAAGAAGCGTATCGCCACTCGCGCTAAGGCTTTGAACCTCGACGCTATCCATGATACCGTTCACGAAATGGCTAAGGACGAGGCTCGTCACGGTAAAGGTTTCGAAGGTCTGTACAACCGCTATTTCAAGAAATAATCCGATACTTTTATAGTAATGTGATGAAAAGGGACTGCTAATTTTAGTAAGTCCCTTTTTTATTCTAACTTTTTCACTTTTCAATGTCACGTTTGTATTTCCCATTCGTCTTATCTGTGTAAATGGAACTCAAAGAATTCAAAATAACCGTTCTCCCCTCCGTGCCAAGCTGCTGAACTACGCACGGAAGTTGACCGACGAACCGGAAGATGCAGAAGATGCCGTCCAGGAGGTGCTGCTCAGGCTATGGAACAAAAGGCTTGAACTGGAACATACCGGAGCATCGAAGCATTTGCCATGACGTTGACGCACAACATCTGTATAGATATGTGGCGCTGCAAACGCAACGACAACCTATCTCTCGACATTGTGCAGGCGGCATCCCCCACCGGAACACCGGAACGGCTGTTGGAAATCAAAGATGAAATCCGCTTGATGCACGAAATCATCCACTCGCTGCCCAATCTTCAACGCACCATCATGCAGATGAAGGACATCGAAGGATACGAAACGGACGAAATCGCCGAAATCACGGGATGCGGACCGGAAGCCATCCGCAGCAATCTGTCAAGAGCCCGGAAGAAAGTGAGAGACGTTTACCTGCGAACCATACAAAAAAGAAAGAAAGGAGAAAGGAACCATGAAGATAGATGAACTGCTGGATAAATATTTCGAAGGGGAAACCTCCTGCGAAGAAGAACGTGAACTGCGCCGTTTCTTTACAGAAGAGGAAGTGCCGGAGCACCTGCAAATGTACCGCCCCCTATTCGCTTATCTGAACCGGGAAGCAACTTCAATGGCGGAACCGACAGAGGAAAAATCCGTAACAACAGAATCGGCAAAGGAAGTACCCACACAGCGGAAGCCTTCCCGTCTCTATCGCACATTCTATGCTGTCAGCGGCATTGCCGCCGGATTGCTCCTGCTTCTTGGGGTAGCCAAGATTATATTTCCGCTTTCCGGTGTTCCCGAAAATTATGTCGTCATCGACGGCCAGCGGTATACAGACGAGAAACTGGTGGAAGCCAAAGCACTGGAAGCCCTGCAGAATGCCAGCTTCACAGATGAAGATTTAAGCAACTTACTGTTTCAACACTAATATAACAAGGTTATGAAAATATCTATACTGATTTGCATACGTAGTCTGTGCCTCTTTTCCCTGCTGATTTGCCTGCCAGCCTTTGTACATGCACAAGAGAGACTGCAAATAGCCGACCTATTCAGCAAGTATGGCGAGCAAAAGGACGTGACCAGGGTAGAACTGAACGGCAGTATCCTGAAATCTTACCGCATGACTACCTACAAGAGCCTTGTGTTCAAGAATGTATCCCCCTATCGCCGGGAAATTCAGCAGGCCATTGTACACGACAAGCAAGATAACGCAAAGAAGGCGCAGGAGGTAATGGAAAGCGGTGTGCTGCGCAGCGCTTATTACCAACTGAAAGAGGTGGAACGCAATGGAAAGAAGCTGAACCGCTACATCATTTTCAAGATAGGAAAAGACTCCATGGGCACTTTGATTTACATAGAGGGACTGCTCAGTGAAAAGGAAATGATGGATATGCTCTACAAATCGGAATAACACTAAAAACACTATACGATATGAAAACCAGAATTATGATTTTGGCCTGCCTGCTTGCTGTGCCGGCCGGCCGCATGGCAGCACAACAACAGACTGACCCTGAACAGAAAGCTACAGTACAGACACAAGGAGACTCCATCATCATCCGGAAAGGAAAAGGAGACATGCGCATCAAGGTGTACGAAGAGCAGTTGGAAGACGGCGAGAAAAAAGAAGTGCAAATCTACGAAGGAGTCTATCTCGAGAAGGTGGATGCAGACAAGCGTACTTTCCTCGATGCCCTGCCATTCATCCCCCAAAAGAGAAGGTACAATGCTTACGAACCGCACTGTTCCGGTCTATTCATCGGCTACAGCCGGCTGGCTGACGACTTCCTCTCCTTCGGAGCAAGCGACAAGATGGGACTCGACTTATCCAAGTCATGGGAATTCGGCTTCAACATCCTCTCCGTATATCACAACTTCAAGAAGAATCCGCATTGGGGAATCAACCTGGGAGTCAGCTGGGGATACCGTTCTTTCAATATCGACGGTAACTATGCTTTACTAAAGGAAAATGGAACCAGTATTTTCACCGCAGGAAATGAAGAGACCAGCTACAGCAAAAGCCGTCTGCGCCATTTCTTCTTCCGCGTACCCTTATTGATGGAATGGCAGCAAAGAGTGGGAAGAAACAAAGTGTTCTTCAATGCCGGTCCCGAATTTGAGATACGCCACGGTGTAAAATCATTCTCACACATCAATGGAGGCAAGAAGAAAACCGTAGGCAAAGGTATGTATGTGCAGCCCGTCGGCATAAACCTGCTGGCACAAGCCGGTTATGGTAATATCGGCATTTACCTGCGCTACTCCACATACGGATTATTCCAAAAAGACAAGGGACCAGAAGTATCTCCCTATTCATTTGGCGTGGCATGGTATCTGTAACCCCTCCCCTATAACACAAGACTCCCCGAAATGTATTTGTACATTCCGGGGAGTTCTTTTATACCCTAAGGTATTGACAATGAAAGGTTATCTGCAATGAAAATTGTTCTTCTAAAAACGCATGCCCAATGTAAATAGCACTTTACTGCGAGTGTTGGTAACTTCTGTTGTTGGCGGTGTTACCAAGCCATTTATATCATTATAAAACGGATAGAAATCAGATTTATAAGTATCGAATTTATAAGCCAAATCCGCATAAAACGAAGAAAAGCGATAACCGATACCTAAAGTGAAAGTATTCATCGATTTGCTATTGGCAAAATCCGTATCTGTATTTATAGAGTTGGAAGGCAACTCCTTAATAGCATCCTTTTTATAGGCTGCAGTACTGTAATTGTAACCGGCACGCAAAGAGAAAGCAGGTATAGGCTTGTATTCTGCTCCTAAACGAAGCGTACTTACCCCTTTCATGTTGAAGTCAGCTTGCCTCGTTTCCCATGCCATCTCGTCACCTTCAGGATATTTGAACTTCATGCTTGAGTAGTCTTCATATTCATATTCAGCCCCCAAAGCCAGATTATTGCCAACCGTATAACCCAAACTTGCATTAAATACCCACGGGGTTTGCAGCTTGAAATCACGGTCCATGTCTCTACCGCCCAATGCAGAATAAGTATCCACAGTGGTACGAGTACGAGTTTCATCCCCAGCTTCATTCGGTAAAAACAAATCCGAAGTCAGCAACGCCCCCGTAGTATAAGTCAGTTTGTAATAAGTAGGAGTATGCACAGCCAAACCTATACGAAGCGGAGAATCCTCAATCGGCCGGAAGATGGCACCGAATTTGAAGTCGAAACCCGAACCGTGTATACGATTAAAGCTCTCCAAGGAGTAGCCTTCCTCATAAATCTGCCCGTCGCCCTCCCATTTGTAGGCATACATTTCATCATGGAGAGAATACTTGTTGTAATCTACATCGTAAGCACCCAGAGTAACACCAAAGTAAAAACGGTCATTTATATTGAAGGAGATATTGAAATCATATTGGTCAATACCGCCACGCTCACGCGATAAGAAATAAGCATCCGCTTCGGAAGGAATATAAGGAAGATAAGTATTATAGTCCTCACTTTCTATATCTTCAAGAACAAGTGCACCTTGATACCCCATAGTCCCCAGCCATCCAGCATAATTATGTTGATAAATATCCTTGCGACCATAGTCCAAATAATCTCCTTGATCCGGATAATCATATTGAGGACGATGATAGAACGCATAAGCTGCATCCGTAGCCTGTTGTGCCATACTACGCACTTGAGATACATATTGATTATCTATGCTTCCCATCAACCCCTGCATCGTCATATTCTTATAGAACGACTTCGACTTATGATAATTGAAACCGAAATTCACATATCGCAAAGGAGTATGATTACCTATCTTCGAAGCTATCACAAAGCCGGCATTATCAAAACTCCAGCGACTTTTATTCATTTCAAATTTATTGCCTACATAATTGCTTTCTGTACCCGTCATTGAATAGCCAAAGGTAAGCATAGCATCATTGCTACGATAAATACCGATACCGGCAGGATTGGTTCCTATGGTAGAAATATCACCACCCAATGCTCCCATAGCTCCGCCCATTCCGACAAACGGGCGGTTCCATTCAATTCCTTCTGTGCAATATTCGTTGCATCATATATTGTCTGTGCCCCTGCGCCTACAGCTGTAAACATAGCAAGGGCTATCATGGTTATCTTCTTCATAATTCTTAGTCTTGTTAAATTAAAACATGCTTATACTTACCTTCTTCTGGAACCACCACTGGAACGACTGACACCGCCGCCACTTGAGTAGCTGGAACGTGAACCACCACCGGAAGAAAAGCTGGAAGAAGAACGGGTGCTACCGGACGAACGTACAGGAGCAGAATATGAACGACTACTGCTACGATTGTTGTCATTGGAGTAGCTGCGTGTCGGTGCGGCGCTTGAACCTCTGTTATAAGTCGATGAAGTCCTGCTACGAGTGGAAGTTCCAACAGAAGAGCGTACACCGGAAGAACGACTGCTACGAACTCCTTCTACGCTACTATTATATGAGCTACTACGCGTACTGCTTGGACGGGTGTAAGTGGAACGGCGGGTAGAAGCCGCACTCGAACGGTTTACACTTGAGCGAGTTGCAGAAGAACTTGAACGAACTGTAGACGAACTTCTTGTACCTACCACCCGACGGGTTGACGTACCGGTACTGCTACGTCTCACTTGACCGGAAGCAGTACTGCTACGACGTACAGCCTGCCCTCCATTTACAGCAGAAGAACGGCGGGAAGTAGAGGACGATACTCTGTTTCCGGCATAAGAGGAACGGCTCGAACCATAAGAACGTCTATTGGTATATGCATTTCCCCAATGGCCACTGCCTCCATGATACCATCCAGGATAATAGTGGTGGTGGTGGTAATGATGATGGTGTCCCCACCAACCACCGCCGTACCAGCCGCCCCAGCTGAAACTCCAACTCGGACCGTACCAGCTGTTCCATCCCCAGCCATAGTAAGGATAGCCGCCCCAACCATAAGAGTTATAGCGCCAGTCCCACCACAAACGATTGGTAAATGTCGGGAAAGCGTATGCATACAGACCATCGGTGTACACGTTCCAATCCCAGGAATTCAAACCATAGACCACATCCCAATACAGTGGGCTGCTGATGCTGATGGCATAACGGGGATTGCGGAAACGGATAATACGGGTAGCATACTCGTAATCATCCTGCGAACCCTCGAACTCACCGTTCACCCATTCGCCGTCCAGGCCGTCATCTTCTTTTTCATTGATGTAAAGGGTATCGTTCTCCATCACGAAATCATTGTCGCGGGAATCGTAACGACGGTTATATTCGTCCACATCGCGGATTTTCCCCTTACGGTCTTTTACTACAACAGTAGTGCTTCCCGGCGATGAATAAATAGTGGTCGGCGCATTCGACTTTACTACAATCTCTTCTACGGGAGCAGCTACTTTCTTCTCCCGCTTCACTTCTTCTTTTTTCTCTTCCTTATTCTTGGAAGGAGTGTAGTACAGGTCGTCATCTATACTTTGTGCCACCAGTGTCCATGGGAGGCACAAGGCAAAAAGCGATAAAAAAACAATCTTTTTCATATTAGTTTGGTTTATGGATTTTACGTTTATCTATTTCTTCACGTCACAAAGATAACGCCGGATTTTATCCCATACAGCAGATTTTCCCCAAAGATTTATAGGGAATTCCCTAAATACCCTATCATTCAATAAATCAAAGGCCCTGCCGGATAAAAAAAGAGCACGTTCGTTTTATTCTACCCCCGGTTTGCATTATCTTTGCAAAAAGATAAACAAATATACGCAGAAACAGGTTTGCTTCTAAGAATCATATTCTGTATTTAACAAACAATCATATTCCGATGAAATATTTAGAATTTACATTCCGCACCGTTCCGTGTACAGAAATAGTCAACGATGTACTTTCCGGCGTCTTGGGCGAAGCCGGCTTTGAAAGTTTTGTCGAGCAGGCCCACGGCATCACCGCTTACATACAGAAAGAACTTTATAGCGAAACCGTCCTCAAAGAGGCACTTGCCGACTTTCCCCTGCCCGACACACAAATAGAATACAGTTATGTGGAAGCCGAAGATAAAGACTGGAACGAAGAATGGGAAAAGAACTTCTTCCAGCCCATCGTCATCGGAGACCGCTGTGTCATCCACAGCACTTTCCACAATGATGTTCCCCAAGCTGAATATGACATCGTCATCAATCCGCAGATGGCATTCGGCACGGGACACCACGAGACCACCGGCCTCATCATCGGCGAACTGCTGGACAGTGACCTGCAAGGCAAATCACTGCTCGATATGGGTTGCGGAACTTCCATCCTTGCCATACTGGCACGCATGCGTGGAGCCTCTCCTTGTACAGCTATCGACATAGATGAATGGTGCGTGCGCAACTCCCTCGAAAATATAGAATTGAATGGAGTGGATAACATTACAGTATCCCAAGGTGATGCCTCCTTTCTGGAAAGCAAAGGTCCGTTTGATATGGTTATCGCCAACATCAACCGTAATATCCTCCTGGCAGATATGAAGCACTACATAGCCCGCATGAATCCCGGTGCGGAGCTGTTGATGAGCGGTTTCTACATAGATGACATTCCCGTCATCCGCGAAGAAGCCGAACGCAACGGGCTGCACTTTGTCCACCACCGTGAGAAGAACCGATGGGCAGCGGTGAAATTCCAGAAATAATAAAGGTCTATACTAAGAAGCTAAAGGTCAATATCAGGAAGCTAAAGTTGACCTTTAGCGTTCTATACAAGGAGTTTTCAACGTAAGCTCCAAAAGTTCCTCCATCGTACCATTAAAGACGTTCAAATCCACCTCTTCTTCGATACCGGGCACAGTGCCTACATCGGTGTGCTGCCAAAAGTGCCACTTGCCCTCATAGCGCACGGAATCTACATAATAATGGGCTATCCAATAAGGATAAGCATTGAAAATGGAATCGCTGAGATAGCGTTTCTTGAATTTATAGGAAGTATAAAGAATGGGCTTTACGCCGTAATGCGCTTCTACCCTATCCAGCCAAGTCTTGACTGCCGCTTTAAGTTCCTGCGGTGACTGCTTGCCGGTAGTCTCCACATCGAGTACGGGAGGCAGGTCTCCCTTTGCCAGCTGCACGGTACGGATAAAGAAATCGGCTTGCTTGTGGGCATCGGTCTTAGGGATAAAATAATGATAGGCACCACGGATAAAACCGTATTTACGCGCTTGGCCGAAGTTCTGCGTAAACGTATCGTCACCATGATCGCCGCCTTCGGTAGCTTTCAGAAAAATAAAGTGAATGGGAAATTTGGCTTCTCTATTATGTGTCAGGAGTTCCCAATCTATCTTTCCCTGATAGTGGGATATGTCTATGCCATGCACCTCATAGTTGCAAGGCATACATACACCGTAACCTTTCTGGCCATAACAAGGCTTCCAGCGATAAGCATAAGGACGAATGAAAAACCAGTAAAAGCCGGTAGAAAAAACAAGAATGATACAGACCGCCAAAAGATTGCGCAACCATACGGGCATGGTACGCGGCTGCGTTTTCTTCTTGCTCCGCGAAGAGGAAGAACGACGGGCGGCAGTAGTTTTACGCCGGGTATTTGTGGAGGTCTTGGTTGCCATGAGTAAAGGAAAAGAAAGGGCGGAATGAACCGCCCCTCCGTTTTATTGTCAACTTGTTGATGCGTCAACTTATTTAGCCTGCTCCAGCTGCAAAGTTTTCGTAGCCTGGTCGCAAACTTCTGTCGGACCGAAGTACTGGATAGGACCCGGATATACATAGTCTGTTTCAATAGCCCAACGTTCACGCTGTGCGGCGAACGCCTTGAAAGGAGCACCGTCCAGCTTCACCAGAGCCTTCTGGATAACCGGCTTCATTTCACCGTGGCGACGTTCCATGTTCATCATCATAGTGATGGGCACACCGCCTGCAATCCATTCTTCGGCAGGAGCAGTCGTGTTGCGTACAGAAGACATGTAACCGGTCTTTCCGTTAGCAATCAATGCAGATGCTGCATAACCCAAAGAGTAGCAGTAGTCAGCGTCGAAGTTAGACGGAGCAGCGCAACGTCCTTCGTAACCGAAGAAGTGGTGCTGTGCAGCAAACTTGCCTACGAACTTGCCCTCTTCTTTCCACTGAGCCAGCTTAGTGCCAACCATTTCGGACAGCAACTTTTCTGTTTCAATCAGTGATACCTGTACGTTTCCGTGCGGGTCGCGGTCCAGAGACAACTGGCGAGCCACGCCTTCGGGCAAGCTTGCGTAGATGGCCGCATTCTCCGGAGAAAGTTTACGGATGATATAATCGCGTTGGTGAGATTTCTTAATTTGAGCAAACTCTTCTGCATTGGCAGCAAGGAAGTCGTTCAACTCAGCAATCAGACGCTTCATGGCCGGGATGAATTCAACCAATCCTTCGGGGATAAGAACCGTACCGAAGTTGTTACCCTGGGCTGCACGTTCGGCAACGACCTTGGCAATGTTGGTCACAATATCGTCCAAAGACATATCCTTCGCTTCAACCTCTTCAGAGATGATACACATATTGGGCTGTACCTGCAATGCACATTCCAAAGCGATATGAGAAGCCGAACGTCCCATCAGCTTGATAAAGTGCCAGTATTTACGGGCAGAGTTACAGTCACGTTGGATGTTGCCGATTACTTCAGAGTAAGTCTTGCAAGCTGTATCGAAACCGAAAGAAGTTTCAATCATATCATTCTTCAAGTCACCGTCGATGGTCTTGGGGCAACCTATTACCTGCACGCCATAATTCTTGGCAGCATAATATTCAGCCAGTACGCAAGCATTGGTGTTGGAGTCATCGCCACCGATGATAACCAATGCCTTGATGCCGAGTTCCTTCAGGATTTCATAACCTTTCTCAAACTGTTCTTCCTTTTCCAGCTTTGTACGGCCCGAACCTATGATGTCAAAACCACCCGTATTGCGGTATTCATCAATGATGTCAGCAGTCAGTTCCATATAATTATGGTCAACCAAGCCGCCAGGACCCAGAATAAAGCCATACAATTTGCTGTCTTTGTTCAGCTTCTTGATACCGTCGAAAATACCGGAAATCACATTGTGGCCGCCGGGAGCCTGTCCACCGGAAAGGATAACACCCACGTTCATTGCGGGGAAGTTAACCGCCTCATCGGTAGTTTCAAACTTAATCAAAGGCATTCCGTACGTGTTGGGGAACAATTTCTTGATTTCTTCCTGGTCAGCAACAGACTGAGTAGCTGCGCCTTCTGCAGCCTTAACAGTTCCTTTCAGCGCTTTCGGAAGTTTGGGCTGATAGGCAGCCCTTGCAATTTGCAATGCACTTTTAGTCATTTCTCTTAATTATTTAAAGGTGTTAGTAAAGTTCCGTTTAAAAGCGTCGCAAATTTCGCTTTTTTTCGTAAGATATGCAAACGAGAAGCCGAAATAATGTATAAAATGACATTTATCGTTTTTTATCCTAAAATAAAAAGGAGAAGAAAGCAATTAACTGATTTATTGTGTTATCTTTGTCGCAAAGTTTGAGTTACGAGTCGTTATCGCATTGTTCTTCTTTTAATATACAACTATTATTAGGCGGTCTCTTCCATAATTATTCTCCATACTCCAATTTAATAATTACAATTAATTAAAATTTCAAATGAACATTTACATTTCAGGTTTAAATTTCAGCACAACAGACGCTGACTTAAACGATTTATTTTCAGAGTACGGAGAAGTTTCTTCTGCAAGAATCATTACAGACAGAGAAACAAGAAGATCCAGAGGTTTTGGTTTCGTAGAATGCCGGACGATACAGCAGGCCAGAAAGCCATTGACGAATTGAACGGTGCTGAATTTGACCACAACAAATCTCGGTAAACGTGGCACGCCCCCGCGAAGAAGACCTTCCAATGGCGGCAATCGCGACAGAAGAGGCGGTTACAACTCTAGAAGATATTAATATTCTTAACTACTGACAGAAGCAGGAGGTGTTGTAGCAATGCCCCCTGCTTTTTTTATAACTAAAAAATAAAAATACATGGCCAAATCCATCTCCGCAGACAAGCGTGAAAATGAGAAGAAAAGACTCGCCCGACGGGCTGAAAAACAGAAAAAGAAAGAAGAAAAAAAGCTATCCAACAAAGCGAGCAGCTTTGAAGATATGATTGCCTATGTTGACGAA
>ENA-OQNM01000769-OQNM01000769.1-human-gut-metagenome-genome-assembly--contig:-NODE-769-length-11069-cov-2.552915_pt1 | contig 11069 bp, 9 predicted proteins | sample MGYA00242632_ERZ504886 | MGnify/ENA primary metagenome ERZ504886 (study PRJEB26092, sample SAMD00036424) | human gut metagenome | host: Homo sapiens | study: EMG produced TPA metagenomics assembly of... | reverse complement strand
GAACGTAGAACTACGCCTAATGACCCGCAAACGGTGGAGAACCCAAAACTTTGTTAAAGATTTTCGGCGGACAAGGCACCATCAATGTCAACTCATGGGCACCGGACAGCAAACGCATAGCCTTTGTCAGCTATCGAATTAACTGATATGACTTGATGATTTTCACTCCATTTTTTACTAACTTTGCCCGACTAAAGATGCAGTAAAACAAAATGGAAAAGAAAAAGAAGAAAATCATTATCGGAACATTCGTTACACTAATTCTTATTGGAGCAGCTTGTGCAGGAACAGTATACTACTATCTGTTTGCCCCGCAATTCCATCCGCAAAAGACAGTCTATATCTATATAGACCGCGACGACACCGCTGACTCCATATATAATAAAGTGAAACAACAAGGCCATCCCCGAAGCTTCACCGGCTTCCGCTGGATGGCCCAATACAAGAAATATTCCGAAAACATACACACCGGACGCTACGCTATCCGGCCGGGAGAAAACGTATATCACGTATTCAGCCGTCTGTACCGCGGATATCAAGAACCTATGAACCTCACCGTCGGCAGCGTACGCACGCTGGACCGCCTGGCACGCAGCATAAGCAAACAGCTCATGATAGACTCCGCCGAAATAGCCGGACTGATGAACGACTCCGCATTCCAACAAAAACTGGGATACACCAAAGAGACCTTGCCCTGCCTCTTCATCCCCGAAACCTACCAAGTCTATTGGGACATGAGTGTGGAAGAGTTCTTCGAAAGAATGCAGAAAGAGCACCAAAGGTTCTGGAACCAGGAACGCCTAGGCAAAGCCACCGCCATCGGAATGACCCCGACGGAAATCTGCACCCTTGCCTCCATCGTCGAGGAAGAGACAAACAACAATCCTGAAAAACCGATGGTAGCAGGGGTTATATATCAACCGCCTGCACGCCGGCATGCCCCTGCAAGCCGACCCTACCATCAAATTTGCCTTGCAGGCCTTCGGCTTGCGGAGAATTACGAATGGCCATCTGGCGGTAGAATCCCCCTACAACACCTACCTCAATACCGGATTGCCTCCCGGCCCCATACGCATCCCCTCACCCAGCGGGCTGGATGCCGTGCTGAATTATACGAAACACAACTACCTCTACATGTGTGCCAAAGAAGGACTTCTCGGGCACCCATAACTTTGCATCCAATTATGCCGAGCACATAAAAAATGCAAGAAGATATTGGGATGCATTAAACGAAAGAAAGATTTTCAAGTAATCTGCTGATAAAATAAAAGCAAAATCCTATATTTGCGTCAAATATTAATCCATGACTAACACTTAAATATTCAGATATGAGCAAGCAACTCTTACTTGGCGATGAAGCCATTGCACAAGCTGCATTAGATGCCGGACTTTCGGGCGTATATGCCTATCCCGGCACTCCTTCTACGGAAATCACCGAATATATTCAGATGGCACCGGTTACTGCTGAAAAGAACATTCATAACCGCTGGTGCTCTAACGAAAAAACTGCGATGGAGGCTGCCCTGGGCATGTCCTTTGCAGGCAAGCGTTCACTAGTGTGCATGAAGCACGTGGGTATGAACGTGGCTGCCGACTGTTTCATCAACTCTGCCATTACCGGCGTAAAAGGTGGTCTGATAGTCATAGCTGCCGACGATCCCAGCATGCATTCCTCGCAGAACGAGCAGGACAGCCGTTTCTATGGCGACTTCTCCCTCACTCCCGATGTACGAACCAAGCAACCAGCAGGAAGCATACGACATGGTATACAACGGATTCAGCTTCTCCGAACAGACCGGCGAACCCATCCTGATGCGCATGGTTACGCGCCTGGCACACTCCCGTTCCGGTGTAGAGCGCAAGGAGCAACAACCGCAGAATGAGATTTCCTTCAGCGAAGACCCACGGCAGTTCATCCTCCTGCCGGGTAATGCACGCAAACGTTACAAAGCATTGCTGCAACGCCAGGACGAATTTATCAAAGCTTCTGAAAACTCCGCTTACAACAAATATACCGACGGTCCCAACAAAAAGCTGGGTATCGTGGCATGCGGCATCGGCTACAACTACCTGATGGAAAACTATCCCGAAGGCTGCGAATATCCGGTACTGAAAATCGGACAATACCCGTTGCCCAAGAAACAGCTGATGCAGCTGGTAGAAGCATGTGACGAGATTCTGGTACTGGAAGACGGACAACCGTTCGTAGAAAAACAGCTGAAAGGCTATCTGGGCATCGGCATCAAAGTAAAAGGCCGTTTGGACGGCACTCTTTCACAAGACGGAGAGCTGAACCCGGACAGCGTGGCACATGCCGTAGGCAAAGAGAACAAGGCTGAATTCAGCGTTCCTTCTCTGGTAGAGATGCGCCCGCCCGCTTTGTGCGAGGGTTGCGGCCATCGCGACATGTACACGGTGCTGACCCAAGTATTGAAAGAAGAATATCCCACTTATAAGGTGTTCAGCGACATTGGTTGCTACACGCTGGGAGCCAACGCTCCGTTCAACGCCATTAACTCTTGCGTGGATATGGGCGCCTCCATCACCATGGCGAAGGGTGCTTCGGATGCCGGTCTGCATCCTGCCGTAGCCGTTATCGGCGACTCCACCTTCACCCACTCGGGCATGACAGGGACTGCTGGATTGCGTCAACGAAAACGCCGACGTCACCATCGTCATCTCCGACAACGAAACCACCGCCATGACCGGAGGACAAGACTCTGCCGGCACCGGACGTTTGGAAGCCATCTGCGCCGGCATCGGTGTAGCTCCCGAACACATCCGTGTCGTAGTTCCTTTGAAGAAGAACTACGAAGAGATGAAGCAAATCATCCGGGAAGAAATCGAATACCACGGCGTATCCGTCATCATCCCCCGCAGAGAATGTATCCAAACATTAGCACGCAAAAAAAGAAAACAAGTAAAGCCATGAAAAAAGAACATCATACTTTCCGGCGTAGGAGGACAAGGTATCCTCTCCATCGCCACCGTAATCGGCAAAGCAGCCCTCAAGGGCGGACTCTACATGAAGCAGGCAGAAGTACACGGCATGAGCCAGCGAGGCGGTGACGTGCAGTCCAACTTGCGCATCAGCGACCAACCCATCGCCTCGGACCTTATCCCCACAGGAAAATGCGACCTCATCATCTCCTTGGAACCGATGGAGGCGTTGCGCTACCTCCCCTTCCTCAGCCCTGAGGGTTGGCTGGTGACCAATGAAGCTCCCTTCATCAACATTCCCAACTATCCGGCAGAAGAAGACATCAAGGCCGAAATCAACAAGCTGCCGCATAAAATCATGCTGAACGTAAACGAGGTGGCAAAAGAAGTCGGCTCTCCCCGCGTAGCGAACATCGTACTGCTGGGCGCCACCATCCCCTTTCTCGGCATTGACTATGCAAAGGTGCAAGACAGCATCCGCGAAATCTTCCAACGCAAGGGAGACGCCATTGTAGAGTTGAACCTCAAAGCGTTGGCTGCCGGCAAAGAGATTGCTGAAAAACTGATGTAAACTATAATTGACTCTAAATTTCAACATACCATGAATAACAAATACTGGGAAGAAGAGATTGAAACGATGCCCCGTGAGCAGTTGCGCGAACTACAACTGCAACGGTTAAAAAAGACTGTCAGCATTGCCGCCAACTCTCCCTACTATAAAAAAGTATTCCAAGAGCATGGCATCACTGCCGGCAGCATCCGGTCTATAGAAGACATACGTAAGATACCGTTTACCACCAAGGCTGATATGCGCGCCAATTATCCTTTTGGATTAGTAGCAGGCGATATGCGTGAGGACGGAGTACGTATCCATTCTTCCAGTGGCACTACGGGCACGCCGACGGTCATCGTACACTCCCAACACGATTTGGACTCTTGGGCAAACTTAGTGGCACGCTGCCTCTATATGGTAGGCATCCGTAAGACGGATGTTTTCCAAAACAGCTCCGGCTACGGTATGTTCACCGGAGGACTGGGCTTTCAGTATGGAGCCGAACGTCTGGGTGCACTGACTGTTCCTGCCGCTGCCGGCAACAGCAAGCGCCAGATTAAGTTCATCACCGATTTCAAGACTACTGCCCTACATGCCATTCCCAGCTATGCCATCCGTCTGGCCGAAGTATTCCAGGAAGAAGGTATAGACCCTACCAGTACAAGCTTGAAAACGCTTGTTATCGGTGCCGAACCCCACACAGACGAGCAACGTAGAAAGATTGAGCGCATGCTTGGTGTCAAAGCCTACAACAGCTTCGGTATGACTGAAATGAACGGTCCCGGCGTAGCCTTCGAATGTACCGAACAAGACGGCATGCACTTCTGGGAAGATTGCTACCTGGTCGAAATCATTAATCCGGAAACCGGCGACCCCGTACCGGAAGGTGAAATCGGCGAACTGGTACTGACAACCTTAGACAGAGAAATGATGCCGCTTATCCGTTATCGCACGCGCGACCTTACCCGCATTCTGCCTGGCAAGTGCCCTTGCGGACGTACCCACATCCGTATAGACCGCATCAAAGGCCGTAGTGACGACATGTTCATCATCAAGGGAGTCAACATCTTCCCCATGCAGGTGGAAAAGGTGCTGGTACAATTCCCCGAATTGGGCAGTAATTACCTCATCACACTTGAAACGGTTAATAATCAAGATGAAATGATTGTAGAAGTTGAACTCAGCGACCTCTCTACCGATAACTATATCGAGCTGGAGAAGATTCGCAAAGCAATCACCCGTCAGTTGAAAGACGAGATTCTAGTAACCCCGAAATTGCGGTTGGTGAAGAAAGGCTCCCTACCGCAGAGCGAAGGAAAAGCCGTCAGGGTAAAAGACCTGAGGAACAACAAATAAACCGTAAAAACCTCTTTTCAAAACAGACCATCTGTTCACCCGATACAGATGGTCTGTTTTGTATAAACGTATCATCTATCTTCCCTTGATACATCATCTGTTTCAGCATCACGTATCATTTGTTTCACAATCACCCACATCCGCATAAAAAGAAAGAGGAACGGGTTATCCAGACAGATTACCGTTCCTCTTTTATAGAAAGCCGCACCGATGATGTGATGAAACTCCGTATGACATGATTTGAGTGCTCCTCCTCTTTGTAATCCACCGACTCAAGAGTTACCCCGAAGGGCGTGGCCCGCCATTGAGAAGCGAAGCTTGTCTCGGTATTTCATAAAAATTGATGAGTTTCCCGATCCAATCAATGCGGCTATTTTTTCTATAACAAAGGTAATGAGTTTCTATGAAAGAAACAAGTAAAATCAGCAAATTGTTTCAAGCCCTTTTAATGTTTTAACCCCTCCCAAGACTATCAGAAAACAAAAAGTGCTGACTACCAAAAGAGTAAATCAGCACCTCGTAGTTTATCTGCTAACTGTTTTTTATGTCAGCCTTTGCTTTAGCAACGATAGCCTTGAAAGCTTCCGGATGGTTCATCGCTAAATCAGCCAACACCTTGCGGTTGATTTCGATACCGGCTTTGTGCAAAGCGCCCATCAGCTTAGAGTAAGACATACCTTCCAGACGAGCGGCAGCATTGATACGCTGAATCCACAAAGCACGGAAGTTTCTCTTCTTGTTCTTACGGTCACGGAACGCATAAGTCAAACCTTTCTCCCAAGTATTCTTGGCAACGGTCCAAACGTTCTTTCTTGCACCAAAGTAACCTCTGGTCAATTTCAAAATTTTCTTTCTTCTTGCTTTAGAAGCAACATGATTTACTGATCTTGGCATAGTTTTACTTGTTTTTGAATGTTAGCGCCGTTACTTCACGCAGCGGACTTAAAGCTAATGCATTCGGTTAATAACTTTAATACTTTTGTACGCTTTTCAATTACTTCATTGCTAAAAGCTCTTTCACCTGGCTTACATCTGTTGTACTTACAAGTGTAGAGTAGCACAAGTTTCTTTTCTGCTTCTTAGTTTTCTTAGTCAGGATGTGACTATGAAAAGCGTGCTTTCTTTTGATTTTACCTGTTCCGGTAAGAGTAAATCTCTTTTTAGAACCGGAGTTAGTCTTCATCTTTGGCATCTTTTTTAACTTTTTAATTATTAAATTATATGGCAACGCACTATACCTATGGCGTTACTCATTCTTTATTCTCCTTCGGTTTCAGCCGACGCGGCCTTTGGCGCATCTTCTGCAGGCTTGGGAGCCACGTTCTTCTTCGATGCCGCCGCTTTCTTCGGAGAGAGCTGGATTGTCATTCTCTTTCCTTCCAGAACCGGCATCTGGTCTACCTTCGCATAATCTTCCAAGTCATTGGCAAAACGGAGCAGCAGCACTTCTCCTTGCTCTTTGAACAAGATAGAACGACCTTTAAAGAATACGTAGGCTTTCACCTTATCGCCATCTTCCAAAAAGCCTTTGGCATGCTTCAACTTGAAATTATAGTCATGGTCATCAGTCTGAGGTCCAAAACGTATTTCCTTCACGTTTACCTTCACCTGCTTTGCCTTTTGCTCTTTCTGACGCTTCTTTAACTGATAAAGAAATTTAGAATAATCAATAATACGACAAACAGGGGGTTGTGCATTTGGAGAAATCTCCACGAGATCCGCTTCATGTTCTTCAGCAAGTCTTAAAGCCTGCGCTATCGGATACACTTTTGGTTCTACTTCATCGCCCACTATGCGGACTTCTTTGGCCCGGATTTGTTCGTTAATCCGATGTTGCCCTTTTAAGCTGTCATTCTTCATTAAATAACGTTTACTTCCAGTTTGTTTCTTATTTACTATTCCCAAATTAATGTTTTATGTTAAGTAAAAGCGATCTTTAGAACATCTAATATATGCTATGCTTCTACAATTGGGCGCAAAGTTACCATTTATTTATCATATTCTGAACTTCTTCGTTCATTTTTTTGGCAAATTCTTCAAATTTCATGGTTCCCTTATCACCTTCTCCCTGCTTGCGGACAGCAACTTCCTTGTTTTCAGCCTCCTTTTCACCTACAACCAGCATGTACGGAATACGCTTCATCTCATTGTCACGAATCTTACGACCAATCTTTTCATTGCGTTCATCCACAATGGCACGGATGTCATATCGCTTCAAGTATTGTTTCACTTCATGCGCATAGTCGTTGAACTTCTCGCTGATAGGCAGAATAGCGACCTGATCAGGAGTCAGCCACAACGGGAATTTACCAGCTGTATGCTCAATAAGCACAGCCACGAAACGTTCCATGGAGCCGAACGGAGCACGGTGAACCATTACGGGACGGTGCTTCTGATTGTCGGCACCGGTATATTCCAGTTGGAAACGTTCCGGCAGGTTGTAGTCCACCTGGATGGTACCCAGCTGCCAACGGCGACCAATGGCATCCTTCACCATGAAATCCAGTTTAGGACCATAGAAAGCAGCTTCTCCATATTCTATTTTTGCCTTCAACCCCTTTTCTTCACAAGCTTCGATAATGGCACGTTCTGCTTTTTCCCAGTTCTCGTCACTACCGATATATTTTTCGCGGTTCACCTTGTCGCGCAAGGAAATCTGTGCCTCGAAGTTCTCGAAGTCCATAGATTCGAACACGATGGAGATAATGTCCATTACACGGAGGAACTCATCCTTCACCTGGTCCGGACGACAGAAGATGTGCGCATCATCCTGCGTAAAGCTACGTACACGTGTCAGCCCGTGCAGCTCACCACTCTGCTCGTAACGGCAAACCGTACCGAACTCTGCCAAACGCAAAGGCAGGTCTTTGTAAGAACGGGGTGAGTTCTTGTAAATCATACAGTGGTGAGGGCAGTTCATCGGTTTCAAGAAGTACTCTTCCCCTTCTTCCGGTGTATGTATGGGCTGAAAGGAGTCCTTACCATATTTTGCATAGTGTCCGGAAGTGATGTAAAGCAATTTGTTGCCGATGGGCGGACACATTACTTCCTGATAATCGTAACGGGCCTGGATGCGACGTAAGAAGTCCTGCAAGCGGATACGCAGTGCAGTACCTTTGGGCAGCCACATCGGGAGTCCCTTACCTACGGTGTCGGAGAACATGAACAAGTCCATCTCCTTACCGATTTTACGGTGATCGCGCTTCTTTGCCTCTTCCAGCAGAACAAGATACTCATCCAGCATCTTCTTCTTCGGGAAGGTGATACCATAGATACGGGTCATCATCTTACGGTCTTCTTGTCCACGCCAATAAGCACCGGCGACGGAAGTCAGCTTAATAGCCTTGATAGGAGCTGTGGTCATCAAGTGAGGGCCACGGCACAAATCAGTAAATGCACCCTGCGTATAAGTTGTGATGTGACCGTCTTCCAATTCGGAAATCAGCTCGCATTTATAAGTTTCTCCACGGTCACCAAACATCTTCAAAGCATCTGCCTTGGCAATGTCTTGTCTGACAACCGCTTCTTTCTTAGCCACCAGTTCAGCCATTTTTTTCTCAATGGCCGGCAGGTCAGCTTCCTTGATAGTCGTTTCACCCGGGTCCACATCATAGTAGAAACCGTTTTCGATAGCAGGACCTATACCGAACTGGATGCCCGGATAGAGTTCCTGCAAAGCTTCGGCCAGCAGGTGGGCACTGGTATGCCAAAAGGCATGCTTACCCTGCTCATCCTCCCATTTATAAAGAACCACTTCAGCGTCTTGCATGATAGGACGCCCCAAATCATAAATTTCTCCGTTCACGCCACAAGCCAGCACGTCTTGTGCCAATCGCGAACTGATGCTTTCTGCAATCTGCAGTCCCGTTACTCCTTCGTTATATTCACGAACAGAGCCGTCTGGAAATGTTATCTTTATCATAGTTTATATGTATATTTCATTTTTCAGAACGCAAAAATAGCTAATTCTTTTTGATATTCTATTTTTTAGCAAAAAAATGTTATTCCCGTGTATCTGTAAACCTCTTTATGATATTATAGGCCGACACAATGCCCAACTCTCCGGCTTTACTCAAATCAGCAATACCTTGTTTGTTATTCCCCAGGAAGATGTGCGTCAACCCACGGTTAAAGTATGCTTCAGCAAAATCGGGGCTCAGCTCAATCGCCTTGTCATAATCCGCCAAGGCGGCACGGTAATCCTTCAGCAACGAAGACACATTGCCACGGTTATAATAGCCATAAACAAAATCAGGAGCCAATTGGATAACGTGGTCCAGGTCATTCTTCACAACTTCATAATCGATGGCCGTCACTTCAGGCTTCTTCATTTCCGTTGTACCCGAAGTGGCGCCTTCACTCATTGTGGCTTCGGCCTTTTTATATTCCAGTTGCTTATAACGCACCAAAGCACGCATAAAGTATGCCGGAAAGAAAGTGTCGTCCAACAAGATACTCTTTGTAAAGTCATCTATGGAACTGGCAAAATCCTGAACCAGATAGAAGTCCAGACCTCTCATGAAACGTTTCTTAGCGTTCTTCTCGTCAGCCACCATATCAGACGTATGAGCGTCTATCAAAGCAAAGTGGAAGCGTACTTGTTCCTCCGTCAGCGGAGCTTCCATATTGGTGATGCGCAGTGGCTTCGGGAACAGTTTCGAATGGTTCAGTTCCTCAATATACTTATGATAATGTACGATACGCTTCACATCGCTCAGTTTCTCATAATAAGTCAAAGCATACATCGGCTCAAGCTTGATGGTCACATTCCGGTCTTGTACACGTCCACGATAATCGCTCTTATAACGCTGGTCAACTTCCGAATCGTCCGCTATTACAATTTTCCGATAATTTTCCATATTCTTGTCGGATTTCTTACGGGTCTTCCCGCCATCTCCATTGGAGTTCCCCGAAGAATTATCCGCAACATCCTTACTGTCGCCACCTTCCTTTTTGTCACCGGAAGAAACACCGTTACGCTTGTCTATCTGCATCTTCATGATTTTGAACTCATCCTGCTCGGCTCCTTTACGGTCGCCAATCTTTTTACGGGCTTCGGCACGCTGATAATAGCCGGCCATAAAGTTAGGATATTCTGCAATCACTTTGGAATAGTCACTGATAGCTCCCCGGTAATCCCCCGTCTGCGCACGTAACAAACCACGATTGAAAGTGGCCATCATATTATCCGGTTCCATCTTCAACACAAAATCAAAATCCTCTATCGCCCGGTTGTCATCGCCTACCTGGGCACGCAGCAGACCGCGGTTGTAGTGCCCGAGAAAATTATTCGGATCAATATCCAAAGCCAAATCATAGTCACTCATGGCGCCTCTCAAATTATTCTGATGGAAACGCGCCAAGGCACGGTTGATATAGTTACCGGCATTCTTTGCACTCAGATGGATAGACTGGTCCAAATCAGCTTCAGCCTCTTTATACTTTCCCTGCTGGAGACGTACAATGGCTCTTGCCCCCCATCCGTCCGGGTCATAACGGTCCATATCAATAGCTTTGTCAAAATCACGCAAAGCTTGTATCGTATCGTTCTGTTTCAGGGAGACTTCCCCGCGCATCAGATAGGCACGCGTATATTTGGGGGCAATTGTCAGAAGCGTACCCAAATCTTCCTTAGCCGCCTCATAATCTTCTTTCTGAATATGGCAAAGGGAAAGATTATGCCAAAGCACCACATTCTCCGGATCGTATTTGATAGCGGTTTTATAATCTTCAATCGCCTCGTCAAACTTGTTCTGACGGATACGTGCCAATCCTCTGATCTGGTAAGCACCTACCACAAAAGGATTTCTTTGAATCGCAGCATCACAATCACTCTCCGCTCCCTGATAGTCATCCAAATTGATTTTTGCCAGTCCACGGAAGAAATAAGGCTCATATAAATAAGGTTTCGCGTTGATTACCTGATTAAAATATTGGATAGAAAGCACGTAATCCTCAAAATACAATGCATTCCGAGCAATGGTCATCACCCGTTCCGTATTGATTTGCGCATACAACAATGTGGGTAACAGCAAAATAGCTGTCAGTATTTTTCTTATCATCTTGTTTTATAAATGCTTGTAAACGAAACAAAAGTAACGTTTTTCGTTTACTTGTCGGGATTAGCGGAACACTTTTTATATTTTTTGAGCCTTTTATACCATATTATATGGTTGACTTATTTCTTTACGGTTTTCACCTTATAAGTGCAGTGTGCCTT
>ENA-OQNM01000768-OQNM01000768.1-human-gut-metagenome-genome-assembly--contig:-NODE-768-length-11080-cov-2.436593_pt1 | contig 11080 bp, 12 predicted proteins | sample MGYA00242632_ERZ504886 | MGnify/ENA primary metagenome ERZ504886 (study PRJEB26092, sample SAMD00036424) | human gut metagenome | host: Homo sapiens | study: EMG produced TPA metagenomics assembly of... | reverse complement strand
TGTTGAAATGTAAATTCCTTGCAAAATCATCGGCCATACCTGGAAACATAGTGGTAATCGTTTAAATGTTATAATTGGACACTATAAATTTAATGATTTTATCGCTATATCTCTAATTGTCAGAAAAATATATTTATTCTTATTTCGAATTCACGTTAACTTATGGGTATACCCCGACCGGACACCGGAAAGCGAAGCGGACATCTTCATCTGTCAATCTTTGGATGATAAGGCGCGAAAGAGACTGAGCCAAGGAGGGAAGATACTGCTTATACCCGACCACAAAGCCATTGAAGAACAGAGTGTAGGCGGACTTTTTACTCCTGACTACTGGAACTATGCCATGTTCAAAAGCATTTCGGAAAATGCCGGCCGCGAAGTTTCGCCGGGCACCCTCTCCTTGCTGATGGACGAGAAACATCCCTTGTTCCGGCAGTTCCCCACCGAGTGCCATAGCAACTGGCAATGGTGGAGCATCGTACGCCATGCCCGCCCCTTTATTCTGAATGCTACGCGCCACGAATACAAGCCGCTTATCCAAGTAGTAGACAATGTGGAACGGAACCACAAGTTAGGCTTGCTGTTCGAATTTGCCGTAGACAACGGTAAGGTATTGGTTTGTATGAGTAACCTCGAAGCAATTCGCCACACTCCGGAAGGAGGTCAGCTGCGCAATGCCATTTTAAGCTATATGAAGTCGGCTGAGTTCTCTCCCACCGAGACGCTGACCTCACAGCAGTTGCAGCACATATTAACAACCGAGGTGAAGAAGCAAGACATTGTCGGCGTGAAAAACCAGTACGGATTACGACGTACAGCCAGAATAAAAATAAGTATGAGAAGTTTCATCATAATTCCACTTTTCCTCGGCTGTCCCGTCATTTTTCAGTAGCTTTGCAAACTTTAATACAGCAAGCAACTCATGAAACTTACCCTTATACGCACCGCTCGTGAAACCGGCAAAGAGACATTCAGCACATGGCCCAGCGACACCTTGATGGAGAAGATGAAAACCGAGAACAAAGCCGGACACATATCCGCCTTGCGCAGCCTCATTCCCCACATCACCGGAAGCAACGGACACTACCCCTGCATAGACAAACTGCCACGCATCTGCCCTGCCGCAGAATATGCCCGCAGCAAAGAGGGGGAAAGATACCTGAAAACCTATAACGGACTGGTACAGATTGAAGTCAACCACCTGGCCAATGCCGTGGAAGTGGAGCAAGTAAAGCACCAGGCGGCCCTGCTGCCGCAAACTTTTGCCGCCTTTTGCGGAAGCAGCGGACGAAGCGTAAAAATATGGGTACTGTTTGCCACCCCCGACGGTTCGCGCCCCAGGCAGGAAGAAAAAATCAGGCTGTTTCATACCGCTGCCTACCGGCTCGCCGTAAACTGTTACCAGCCCCTGCTCCCCTACCCCGTCACGCTGAAAGAACCTGCCGTGGAGCAAAGCTGCCGCATGACGCTCGATGACCGTCCCTATTACAATCCGTCTGCCGTCCCTTTCTGTCTGGAACAGCCTTTGTCCGTGCCCGACGAGCCCACCTTCGGCCAACGGAAACAGACCGAAGCAAACCCGCTGATGCGTATTGCCCCCGGCTATCCGGCCTCCCAAACCTTCTCCATCCTCTTCGAAGCCGCCCTGAACCGTACCTTCGAAGAGCTGGAAAACTGGAAACGGGGCGATGACCTACGCCCCCTGCTCTACCTGCTTGCAGGGCATTGCTACAAAGCCGGCATTCCCGAAGAAGAGGCAGTACGCCAAGTCATGATGCACTACTACCGCGAAGCGGATGAACAGCTGGTGCGCATGACCCTGCACAACCTCTACCGCGAATGCAAAGGCTTCGGCACCCGCAGCAGCATGACCCGCGACCAAATCACCGCCTTCCGCCTGGAAGAATTCATGAACAGACGCTATGAGTTCCGCTGGAACACCGTGCTGGGAGAATTGGAATTCCGCCAACGGGACTCCATACACTTCCACTTCCGCCCTGCCGACCAGCGGGTAAGAAGCAGTATCGGACAGAATGCCCTGAAAGAAGGAATCAGCGTATGGGACAGAGATGTGGCACGCTACCTCAACTCGGACGCCATTCCCTTGTACAACCCCATCGAAGAATATCTGAACAGCACCGGACATTGGGACGGCAAGGACCGTATCCGCGCATTGGCCGACCTCGTCCCCTGCAACAATCCGTACTGGCGGGAACTCTTCTACCGCTGGTTTCTCAGCATGACGGCGCACTGGCAAAACATCGACCGCCAGCATGGAAACAACACGTCTCCCCTGCTGGTCGGGGCCCAAGGCTATCGTAAAAGTACCTTCTGCCGCATCCTGCTGCCACCCGAACTGCGCTTCGGCTATACCGACAGTATCGACTTCAAAAGCAAGCAGGACGCAGAGCGGAGCCTCGGCCGCTTTTTCCTGATAAACATCGACGAATTCGACCAAATCAGCGTCAATCAGCAAGGTTTTCTAAAGCATCTGCTGCAGAAACCCGTGGCAAACCTGCGCAAGCCTTACGGCACCGCCATCCAGGAAATAAGACGCTACGCCTCCTTTATAGCCACCAGCAACCAGAAAGACCTGCTGACAGACCCCAGCGGCAGCCGCCGTTTCATCTGCATCGAAGTCACCGGCCCCATCCATACCAATGTCACCATCAACTACCGGCAACTCTACGCACAAGCCATGGATGCCATAGCCAAAGGTGAACGCTACTGGCTGGACGATTCCGACGAAGCCATCTTGAAACAGACCAACCGGGAGTTTGAACAGCCCACACCGTTGGAACAGCTCTTCCTCTGCCACTTCCATCCCGCCGAAAATGAAGAGGAAGGAGACTGGATGACCCCTATGGAGATTCTCTCCTTCTTGCAAACCAAGACCAAAGACCGGCTGTCCATCAATAAAGTGGCTCTGTTCGGACGTGCACTCCACAAACTGGGCATCAGCAGCCGCCGGAAGACAAGAGGAACAGAATATCATGTAGTAGAAAAAAGAATAATCCTGCCAATTAATTTGCTTCTACTTTCGGTTTGCGCTATCTTTGCGTTTCAAATCAAGAAGATATAGAAAAAAGAAAGTCAAGTGATATTCGACCGGAATGCCGTAGAGTTTGTGACCGTAGCCGCCGAGTTCTGCAAGTTTCTGGAACAAGCGGAAGGGGTGAAACGTTCCGCATTCGTCGATACCTCCTTAAAAATACTTCCGCTGCTCTACCTGAAGGCCTCCATGCTGCCCGAGTGCGAAACCATAGGAGACGAGGCGCCGGAAACATTCGTCACCGAAGAGACCTATGAGGTACTCCGCATGAACCTCGCCAATATCCTTGGCCGAGAAAGACGACTACCTGGACGTATTCGTATCCGACATTGAAGTATAGTGACCAGCCCATCACCAGGAACATTTCCGAAGACTTGGCCGACATATACCAAGGACATCAAGGACTTTATCTTCGTATTCCAGCTGGGTTTCAACGAGACGATGAACGATTCGCTTGCCATCTGCCAGGAAAACTTCCGCCTCCTTTGGGGACAAAAGCTTGTCAACACCCTGCGTGCCCTGCACGAGGTGAAGTATGCGCGAAGGCGAGGATGAAGAGGAGGAAACCGCAGACTTTGAATATTAAATTATGGTTATCAAAAGAACAATAGATAAAGAAACAGTGAAAGACCTGCCCAAAGCCGCCTTTCCGGGACAGATACATGTCGTACAGACACCGTGGGAAGCGGAGAAGGCAGTTGCCTATCTGAAGTCCTGCCCGTTGCTGGGCATAGACAGCGAAACCCGTCCATCGTTCACAAAAGGACAGATACACAAGGTGGCCCTGCTACAGATTTCCTCAGAGGAACATTGCTTTCTGTTCCGCCTCAACCTGACGGGACTGACTCTGCCGGTTATCACATTGCTGGAAAACCCAAGCGTAACGAAAGTAGGCCTTTCCTTGCGGGATGACTTCATGATGCTGCACAAACGCGCGCCCTTCGAACAGCATGCCTGCATCGAATTGCAGGAATATGTCCGCGCTTTCGGCATCCAGGACAAAAGCCTGCAGAAGATATACGCCATCCTCTTCGGGGAAAAGATTTCGAAAAGCCAGCGCCTTTCCAACTGGGAAGCCGAAACCTTGACCGAACCGCAGAAACTGTATGCCGCCACCGATGCCTGGGCATGCCTCAACATCTACAACAAGCTGCAAGAACTGAAACGGACAGGAGATTTTGAGATAGAAGCCAATAATAATGTGGTAATGTGATGCACATTATCACATTATCACATTAATCACATTATATATATGTACAAAGTATACCTTAAACCCAATAAAGAGGAGTCATTAAAGCGTTTTCACCCGTGGGTGTTTTCCCGGCGCCATCGCACATTTCGACGGAGAGCCCAAAGAAGGGGAAGTAGTTGAAATCTATACATCCAAAAAGGAATTCATAGCCAAAGGGCATTTTCAGATTGGCAGTATCGCCGTACGCGTACTGACCTTCCGCCAAGACGAAGAAATCAATGCGGACTTCTGGAAACGCAAACTCAGCATAGCATACGACATGCGCCGCAGTATCGGCATAGCCGGAAACCCGACAAACAACACCTATCGCCTGGTGCACGGGGAGGGAGACAACCTGCCGGGGCTGGTTATCGACATTTATGCCCGTACCGCAGTGATGCAGGCACATTCTGCCGGCATGCACCTCGACCGCATGGCCATTGCCGATGCCCTTACCGAAGTGATGGGCAGCCAGATTGACAATATCTATTACAAATCGGAGACGACCCTTCCCTTCAAGGCCGACCTCTATCCGGAGAATGGTTTCCTAAAAGGCGGCAGCACGGACAATGTAGCCATGGAGTACGGCCTGAAGTTCCACATCGACTGGCTGAAAGGCCAAAAGACCGGTTTCTTCGTAGACCAACGCGAGAACCGTTCGCTACTGGAACGATATGCCAAAGGCCGCAGCGTACTGAATATGTTCTGCTATACCGGCGGCTTCTCCGTATATGCCATGCGTGGAGACGCCAAACTGGTGCATTCCGTGGACAGCTCCGCCAAAGCCATCGACTTGACCAACAAGAATATAGAACTGAACTTCCCGGGTGACACCCGCCATGCCGCCTATGCAGAAGATGCCTTCAAATACCTGGACCGCATGGGCGACCAATACGACCTAATAGTTCTTGACCCTCCTGCTTTTGCCAAGCACCGCGATGCCCTGCGCAATGCCCTGCAAGGCTACCGCAAACTCAATGTCAAGGCTTTCGAAAAAATCAAGCCCGGAGGTATTCTTTTCACTTTCTCGTGCTCGCAAGCCGTCAGTAAAGAAAACTTCCGCACAGCTGTGTTTACAGCCGCTGCCATGTCCGGCCGCAGCGTACGCATCCTGCACCAACTGACGCAACCTGCCGACCACCCGGTAAGCATCTACCATCCGGAAGGGGAATACCTAAAAGGGCTGGTTCTATATGTAGAATAAAGGAAAAGAAGGCCTCATCGGCTTTCTTTTCTTAAATAGAGTTAATAAAAAGCAGAAAAACGTCAAAACAGTATGTTATATAACATAAACCGTGTATATTTGCACTGTGTTTTTCATGGTATTAGATTTAAGGTTAATAAAGATTGGGTGTCTGGGATAGATACCCTTCTTTTTTATAATACATTCCTTCCCAAAATCCATCCCTCATTAATCTCTTTCGTTGAAGAAAAAGCCGTACAGAACTTGTTTTTCTCCTAGTCTCATTGTACATTTGCATCTATTACATAATTTAAAATATAAAAAGCTAATATTATGAGCATCAAATTCCGACTCACTGCCATGCAATTCCTGCAATTCTTCGTTTGGGGAGCATGGCTGATTTCATTAGGTGGTTACATGGGCGGTACGTTACATTTTGAAGGCGGACAAATCGGAGCAATCTTTGCAACCATGGGTATAGCCTCACTGATAATGCCTGGACTGACCGGTATCATCGCCGACAAATGGATAAACGCCGAACGCCTTTATGGCATACTCCACCTTATCGGTGCCGGTGCCCTGATTTATGCTTCCACTGCCACTACGTACACCCACATGTACTGGGCCATGCTGCTCAACATGCTTGTTTATATGCCCACGCTATCCCTGGCCAACACCGTGTCCTACAATGCGCTGGAAAGATATAAAATGGATTTGGTGAAAGACTTCCCCCCCATCCGTGTATGGGGAACGGTAGGCTTTATCTGTGCCATGTGGGCTGTGGACCTTACCGGGTTCAAGGCAAGTGCGGCACAACTCTATGTGGCAGCCATCTCGGCAGCCATGCTGGGACTTTATGCTTTCACTTTGCCAGCCTGCCCCCCCATGCGCAGTGAAGGAAAAACGATGCTCTCCGCTTTCGGACTGGATGCACTGGTGCTGTTCAAGCGCAAGAAGATGGCTATCTTCTTCTTGTTCTCCATGCTGCTGGGAGCCGCCCTTCAAATAACAAACACATACGGCGACCTTTTCCTGGGTTCGTTTGCTTCCATACCCGAATATGCAGATTCGTTCGGTGTGAAACACTCCGTCATCCTGCTCTCCATCTCGCAAATGAGTGAGACGCTGTTTATCCTTGCCCATCCCCTTCTTCCTGAAACATTTCGGAATCAAGCGTGTTATGTTAATCAGTATGTTTGCATGGGTATTCCGTTTCGGGCTTTTCGCCCTCGGAGACCCGGGAAGCGGACTTTGGATGCTCATTCTCTCGATGATTGTCTACGGCATGGCATTTGACTTTTTCAATGTATCGGGCTCGCTGTTTACAGAAATGGAGGCACATCCCAGTATCCGTGCCAGCGCACAAGGCTTGTTCTTCATGATGACGAACGGTGTGGGAGCCATCATCGGAGGTTATGCCAGCGGAGCCGTGGTGGATGCCTTCTCGGTATATGCCGAAGGCGGAGGACTGGTAAGCCGCGACTGGACACCGGTATGGTTTATCTTTGCAGGATATGCCTTAGTCATTGGTCTGTTATTTGGAATAGTATTCCGCTATAAGCATAATCCGGAGAAAATAGAGAAAAACTGATTGAAAATCAGGTTGATTTAATAGGTATGAATAAGAAGAAGATAGAACTACAAGTACTAAACATTTCCAACAGCCAGGCGCAAGCGGGCGCCTATGCCCTGGTACTGGGTGAAGCGGGCGGCGAGCGTCAGCTTCCGATTATTATAGGTGCCACCGAAGCACAAGCTATGGTCATCGAGATGAAAGGTATTGTACCGCCCCGTCCGCTGACCCATAACCTATTCGCTTCCGTTCTTGAAGTGCTGGGCGTAAAACTGATGCGTATTCTTATCTATAAAGTAGACAACGGAGTATTCTACTCTTACCTTTATATGAAAGCCGAAGAAACCATTCTCCGGATTGATGCGCGTACCAGCGACGCCGTTGCCCTGGCATTGCGCATGAATGCCCCTATCTTTGTCTACGAAGACATCCTCGAAGCAGAATGTCTGAAAACCGTCGAAGGTTCCATCGACCCGATGGAAAGCAGCGAACCGGACAAAGACGAACTGCTGCAGGAAGACACGATAGGCATACTGAAAACGGCCCTGCAAAAAGCAGTCGATGAAGAGGACTATGAACGTGCCGCACAGCTAAGAGACCAGATTAACCAACTCAAGAACAATTTGTAATATGCACGTATTCTATACCCCCGACATACAAGCCCACGCAGAGCTGCCCGAAGAGGAAGCCGCACACGCCGTACGCGTCTTGCGCTTGCAGGCTGGAGACGAGGTCATGTTGACAGACGGAAAAGGCTGCTTTTATCGTGCCGAAATCAGTACGGCTACAAACAAGCGCTGTCTGGTGAATATTCTGGAAAACCTTCCGCAAGCCCCTTTGTGGAAAGGTCATCTGCACATTGCCATGGCGCCTACCAAGAATATGGACCGTACAGAGTGGTTTGCCGAGAAAGCGACGGAAATAGGGTTTGACGAACTGACATTCATGAACTGCCGTTTCTCGGAACGGAAAGTCATCAAGACGGAGCGCATCTCCAAAATTCTGGTTTCCGCCATCAAGCAGTCGCTCAAGGCACGCCTGCCCCAACTGAATGAAATGACAGACTTCAACAAGTTCATCACACAGCCTTTTCCGGGTCAGAAATTCATCGCCCACTGTTATGAAGGCGAAAAACCGCTTTTGAAGGATATGGTACATCCCGGAGAGGATGCCCTCGTACTAATCGGTCCCGAAGGAGACTTCAGCGAAGAGGAAGTCCGGAAGGCGACGGAAAACGGTTTTATCCCCATCAGCCTGGGAAAATCAAGGCTGCGCACAGAGACGGCGGCACTGGTTGCCTGCCACATCCTCAACTTACAGAATCAATGATACTCACTAAAACAAAAACTATATGAAAAAGAACCTATTCTTCCACTTCTCAGTACTGGCAATGCTCATCGTGCTGATAAGCGCTTGTTCGTCCAAAAAGTCGGAATATATCAATGTGATTCCCTCCGATGCCTCGCAAGTCATCGCTGTCAATTTAAAATCATTGGCAGACAAGGCCGGTACCAAAGATAAAGAGACTAAAGAAGCACTGCAAAAGCTGACAGATGCCTTGAAAAGCGATATGAATGCAGCCACTTTCCAACAATTGGAGGCTGTACTGAAAGACCCTGCCAAATCAGGAGTGGACGTTCATGCGCCCATCTATATCTTCAATGCTCCCTCGTTCCCCTACACCACCATGGTAGCCAAGGTTCAGAACAAGGATGACTTGCTGAAACTGCTGGAAGTTACGGAGAAAGAACAGATAATCAGCCACGTGTCAGAAGCGGACGGCTACAGCTTTGCACAAATCAACAAGCAGGCACTGCTCGCTTTCACTCCCACCACGCTTATGGTGGTGAACTACACCGGCACATCGCAATTGGAAAAAGTCAAGGAGGAAATACCCGCCCTACTGAAACAGACGGAAGAGAACAGTATCAACAGCAATACTGCTTTCAAGAAGATGCAAAAGCAGAACGGAGACGTCAACATGCTCATTACTCCCTCCAGCCTGCTGAGTGCCTATGCCAATCCGCTGAATTACGGAATATCCCAAAGTATTGATTTGAAAGATTTGAAGATGCTGGGAAGCCTCTCTTTCGAAAAAGGAAAAATTGAGCTGAAGATAGATAACTATACAGAGAATGCAGAACTGAAAGCCCTCTTTGAAAAACAGGCCAAAAGCACTTGCCCCATCGAAAACACATTTCTGAAATATTTCCCCAAATCTACGCTGGCACTGCTCAGCATAGGTATCAATGGAGAAGAGTTCTACAATGTGCTGCAAGAGAATGAGCAGTTCCGCAACGATTTCTCCATTACCAAAGCCGCTGAAGTAAAGGACTTGTTCAGTGCTTTCCACAACGACCTGACCATAGGCCTTATCAATGTAACCATGAACAGTAATCCTTCTTTCCTTGCCTACGCCAGCGTAAAGAACGATGCTCCTCTGAAAGCCCTTTATGAGAAAAAGTCCGAACTGGGACTGAAACGCGGCGAAGACATCGTGAAATTGAATGAGAATGAATATGTCTATAAATCACGCGCTATCAACATTTTCTTCGGCATACGAGACAAACAAATGTACGCCACCAACGACGAACTGCTGTATAAGAATGCCTGCAAGACCGCTGACCCGTCTGCCAAAGAAACAGACTTCGCTTCCAGTCTGAAAGGCAAGCGTACAGCCTTTGTCATCAATGCGGAAGCCGTACTCGACCTGCCCGTTATAAAATTGCTTGTTGGGTTCGGCGGACAAGAGTATAGCACCCATTACTCGCTGCTCGGCAATATCTCGTATCTGGAAGCTGTCGGTAACGAGGACAAGGCAACCGTTACCCTGCAACTGAAGAATAAGGATGTAAATGCGTTGAAACAGATTGTGGACTTCATCAAGCAGTTTGCAGGAATGTAATTTAAGGATTAAAGATTAGAGATTAAGGATTAATACCACTCATGAATAGGATTCACCTACGGCAAACACTACCTCAAGTGTTTGCCGACCGTGATGCCATTACCTCAGACGTATGGCATCGGGACATTACGTTCCACAAAGGGAAACGTTATCTCATAGAAGCCGCTTCGGGTACCGGAAAGTCATCGCTTTGTAGCTATATTTACGGCTATCGGCACGATTATCAGGGAATCATCAACTTTGATGAACGCAACATCCGTTCACTCTCCGTCAATGACTGGATAGATATACGCAAACACTCTCTCAGCATTCTTTTTCAGGAGTTGCGTATCTTTCCCGAACTTACCGCCATCGAGAACATACAACTGAAGAACCGGCTTACCAATTTCAAAAAAAGGAAAGAAGTCCTTACCCTCTTTGAGGCCATCGGCATTGCCGACAAGGTAAACGAAAAAGCCGGAAAGCTATCTTTTGGCCAGCAACAAAGAGTCGCCTTTATCCGCAGCCTCTGCCAGCCTTTCGACTTCATCTTCCTGGACGAACCCATCAGCCATCTGGATAACGAGAACGGAACAATCATGGGCAAACTGCTGACAGAAGAAGCCAGCCGCCAAGAAGCGGGAATCATAGTGACTTCCATAGGTAAGCATCTGGAACTAGAGTATGACGAAATTTATAAATTATAAATGTAGCTAATATGAATCGACTTGTTTGGAAACTTCTCCGCCAGCACATCAGTGTCGGACAGCTGGCAGGCTTTTTCCTCGCCAATCTCTTCGGCATGATGATTGTATTGCTGAGCGTACAATTCTATCGTGATGTCCTTCCCGTTTTTACGGAAGGGGATAGTTTCATGAAGAAGGAGTATATCATTGCTACCAAAAAAATCAGTACTCTGGGCAGCTTTGCCGGGAAAAGCAATACCTTCTCCAAAGAGGAGATAAAGGACCTGAAAGCCCAACCTTTTACTAAGGGGGTAGGCGCGTTCACTCCTTCCCAGTTCAAGGTTTCTGCCGGACTCGGTATGCAGGAAGCCGGTATCCGTCTGTCAACGGAGATGTTTTTCGAGTCTGTACCCGACGAATATGTGGATGTCAGTCTGGACAAATGGCATTTTGACGAAGATGCCCGGGTAA
>ENA-OQNM01000767-OQNM01000767.1-human-gut-metagenome-genome-assembly--contig:-NODE-767-length-11086-cov-3.133863_pt1 | contig 11086 bp, 8 predicted proteins | sample MGYA00242632_ERZ504886 | MGnify/ENA primary metagenome ERZ504886 (study PRJEB26092, sample SAMD00036424) | human gut metagenome | host: Homo sapiens | study: EMG produced TPA metagenomics assembly of... | reverse complement strand
AGCACGATGCGGGTACCGCAACCCGACATTATCGAGCATTTTGGCAACGCAGATGCCGTGCCGCAGCCGCCGGAGCGGTGCTTAAGCCGTAAGGCGGGAATTGTGCGGTGTTGCCTTGGCTTTATCGGGTTTTGTTATGGCTTTTTGTTACCGTTTTACGCCGGTTGCGGGGTCAAAATAATAGGTCATACCGTCAATGGTGGTTGTACCTTTGGCCATGGCACCGGTGATGGGATCGAAGTAATAAGTACCGTCGGCATTGGTGTTCCAGCCTTTGATCATCTGGCCGTTGGCATCATAGCGCACCCATTTGCCGCCGCTGGATTCCTGATAGACATCCTTGCTGACGGCTTTTGCCCCCTGCTGCACGTTATCCAGCCAGTACCAGCCGTTGCTGACGGGGTCGTAAATTTCTTTGCCGCGGTAGGCTGCATTGTTGGGGTCATAGCCCTGGCGCTTGCCGCCCTCGTACCAGTAATTTTTGCCGTTTATGCGCTTCCGATGCGCAGTTTAGGCCAATACCGGTCACCGTATCAAAGCTGCAGGGCAGGCCGTCGATCGTTGCATCACCCTTGGTCATGGCACCGGTGACAAGGTCAAAGTAATAGGTACCGTCATCGTTGGTATCCCACCCTTTGATCATATGGCCGTTGGCATCATAGCGCACCCATTTGCCGCCGTTGGATTCCTGGTAAACATCCTTGCTGACGGCTTTTGCGCCGCCCTGGTTGGCGTCCAGCCAGTACCAGGCGTCGGAATCGGGGTCATAAATTTCCTTGCCGCGGCCAGTGGTGCCCTGCTTTACGCCGTTTTCGTACCAGTAGTCTTTTCCGTTCACGGTTTTCCAACCGGTATAGCCGCTGGCAGGGGTTGCGGTGGGTTTCACAGGGGTAGCGGTAGGTGTAGCAGTCGGCTTGACCGGCGTTGCAGTGGGGGTCGCGGTAGGTGTCGCGGTAGGTGTTGCGGTAGGCGCTGCAGTAGGCGTTGCGGTAGGTACAGCAGTCGGGGTTGCTGTGGGGACTGGGATATCCCTTGTCTTGATATACTGGCGCACATCCTGGTGGTATTCCTGCTGGCTTACGGCATAATAAATGCCATCCCACTGGGCCGCAATGCCGATGCTTTGGAGACTTTCCTTCTTTTTCTCGGTCACTTCATGGCTGGCCGGATCCAGTTCATATTGTTTGATCCAGCTGCTCTGCTCGCACGCTTGTCTGTCCGTGGCGACCAGCAGCGTTCCGTCCAGCGCAATACTGCCGGCAACCACACCCGAATCATCTTCACGCGCCAGGTTGGAATCACAGTCGCCCAGGTCATCACGCCAGAAAAGGCGTTCGCCGGACGCATAGTACCAGTCGCCCCCGCACGGGAAGATCGCGCTCCGCTTGTCTTTCCACCAGGTGTTTTCATAGGTATCGTCCGTGGCTAGGTTCACGATGTTCTGTGTGCCAAGATTTTCCAGGTCAAAGGCAACGCTGTCATCGCCGTCATCGTTATGGTTGGTGTTCATCTCCTTTGTGGTACACAGCAGATGTTTATGCATGCAATATCCCAGCTGATCCGAACCGTCCACCGGGTCATCCCAGGTGCAGTCCACCTGGTACCAGTTCCCGTCCAGCTCGACCATGTTCCACGCATGGCCGATATCTTTACTGGTTACCAGCACACCAGTGATACCCAGCTTGCGCAGGGTAAGGGCATACGTTTTGGCATAGCCGTCACAAACAGCAGTCCCATCCAGCAGGGCGCCGCGCAGGTTGTGGTCGTCCTGCACATCATCACTAAGGTGTTCCCGGTCATAGGCAATGTTCTGCACCAGCCATTCATGCACATAGAACACCTTTTCCAGATCCGTCTGGCACAGGGTGTTGGCCTGGTCCATCAGCTGGTCCAGCTTTACCTGCATGGCGGCAACATCCTGCGCCGTGCAGTATTCAAGGCCGATTGCCACCGCCAGCCCGGTATCCCTGCTATAATAGCAGGACAATTTGCTGATGGCCTCGCCGCCTTCCACACGCGCATTCAGGTCAGCCAGGGTGGAAAGCACCAGATCTTTATCCAAGTTCAGGTCTTTGATATTTACTTTCTCTGCTGTTTCCGTATGGTTCTTTACGGCATTGGCCACGCGCTCCACCATGGTCTGCGCCGCCTGAATGTTGTTGTCATCCTCCGCCAGCGTTGCCGGCTGCGCAGCCAGTGCTTCACGGGCAGCTATGATGTTTTCCAGCGTGCCTTCCACTTCCACCACGCTGCTGTCCGCCGTTTCCGGGGTCTGGGCCCAAACCGGAAGCGCAGCGGTGCCCATCATGGCCGCCGCCAAAACAAGGGCCAAAATCCGTTTATCTTTTTTCATTTTTTCCTCCCTGGAATACAGCCAAAAAAACGTTTTTGCCGCTGTATATCCTAATTTTAAATTTTACACGAAGCAGAGGAGAAATACAATGCCAGACGCACCAACATCCTGCACAGAAAAAGTTTTCAGACTTTACATTTTTTAATAAAAAGGCTATCTTTTCGCGTGCAAAGTGGTGTATAATGATACAAAATATGGGGGTGTGTGTCCATTTTGGCACACCCCGGAGGCAGCGTGGGCGGAACGGTATATCCGGCACGTTTCCACTGCCCGAACAACCGCCACCTGCCCTTGCCCCCCACCCGCAGCTGGTGGACAAAAGGAGGATGACTTTTTGATGGAACACAACATTCCCGAACTGGTTGCCCAGCTCACGCTGGAAGAAAAGGCCGGGCTTTGCTCCGGCGCGGATTTCTGGCACACCAAAGCCGTGGAACGCCTGGGCATTCCCACCCTGATGGTCTCGGACGGCCCGCACGGCCTGCGCACCCAGGACCCGGAACGGGACGACCCCAACCACAGCCGCAAGGCGGTCTGCTTCCCCGCCGGGTGCTCCGCTGCCGCCAGCTTTGACCCCGACCTGGCCCGCCGGGAGGGTGCGGCCATCGGGCGGGAAGCCCGCGCGTTCGGCGTTGGCGTTGTGCTGGGGCCTGCCATAAACATCAAGCGCAGCCCGCTGTGCGGCCGCAACTTTGAATATTACTCCGAAGACCCGGTGCTGGCCGGTGAGCTGGCCGCCGGGTACATCAATGGCGTACAGAGCCAGGGGGTTGGTACCTCCATCAAGCATTTTGCCGCCAACAGCCAGGAGTACCGCCGCATGAGCGCATCGTCCGACATGACGGAGCGTACGCTGCGCGAAATTTACCTGCCTGCATTTGAAACCGCCGTCAAGAAATCCCAGCCCTGGACGGTGATGTGCAGCTACAACCGCGTGAACGATGTATTTGCCAGCGAAAACCGCATGCTGCTGACCGATATCCTGCGCACCGAGTGGAACTTTAAGGGCTTTGTGATGTCCGACTGGGGCGCTGTAGCTGACCGTGTAAAGGGTGTTGCGGCTGGGCTTGACCTGGAAATGCCCGGTTCCGGCGGTGTCAATGACGCCAAGATCGTGGCCGCCGTTAAAGCCGGCACCTTGAGCGAAGCCGCGCTGAACAAGGCTGTGATCCGCATTTTGAACATTGTGTTCCGCGCGGCGGACGAAGCTGCCGCCCCGGCCCCGGAGCTGGACCTGAAAGGCGACCACACCATCGCCGCAGAGCTGGCCAAGGAATGCGCCGTGCTTTTGCAGAACCGCGGTGTGCTGCCGCTGAAAAAGGGCAGCAAGGTAGTATACATCGGCGGCTTTGCCAAAACGCCGCGCTATCAGGGCGGCGGCTCCAGCCACATCAACACCATCAGGGTGGACAGCGCGCTGGAAATGGCCGAAAGCCATGGCCGCCGGGTGAGCTATGTGGAGGGCTTCCCCGCTGATCTGGACCAGCGGGAGGAGGAAGAGTTCCTGCGCGCTGTTTCCGCCGCAGCGGAAGCTGACGCGGCGGTGATCTTTGCGGGCCTGCCGGAATCTTTTGAAAGCGAAGGCTTTGACCGCAGCCATATGCGCCTGCCGGAAAGCCAGAACAACCTGATTGCCCGCGTGGCCGCCGTGCAGAAAAACACTGTTGTGGTGCTGCACACCGGTTCCCCGGTGGAATGCCCCTGGGCCAACGATGTGAACGCCGTGCTGTGCATGTATCTGGGCGGCGAAGGTGTTGGCGCTGCGGCGGACGCCCTGCTGTGGGGCGATGCCAACCCCAGCGGCCGCCTGCCGGAAACCTGGCCCCTGCGGCTGGAAGATACCCCGTGTTATCTCGACTTCCCCGGTGACGGTCGCCATGTGGAATACCGCGAGGGCGTGTATGTCGGCTACCGCTGGTACGATGCCCGCAAGATGCCGGTGCTGTGGCCGTTTGGGCACGGGCTTTCCTACACAGGGTTTGTGTACCGCAATGCCCAGCTGACGGCGGACGAGTTTGCCGAGGGCGACAGCGTGCGGGTACGGGTGAGCGTGAAGAATGTTGGCATGATGCCCGGCAAGGAAGTTGTGCAGCTGTATGTGGCAGACTGCACCGGCACCACCGGCCGCCCGCCCAAGGAGCTGCGCAAGTTCGTGAAGGTCAAGCTGGAACCTGGCGAGGAAAAGCAGGTAGAGTTCACCCTGACCGCGCAGGATTTGAGCTACTATGACGAAACGCTGGGCAGCTGGTACGCCGCCCCAGGCGAGTACAAGATTTTGCTGGGCCATTCCAGCCGGGATATCCACGCAACGCTCAGCGTGCGGTTCAGCACCCCGCGCCGCCGCCCGTTCGTGATTGACGAAAACACCACCATCGGCGAGCTTTCCAAGGATGACCGCACAGCTGCCATCATCCAGCAGGTGCTGGCACAGGCGGGCAATGCCCTGACCGGCGGCAACGCAGGCGGCAGCGAGATTGCCAGCAGCGAAGCCGTAGCTCAGATGCTGGATTCCATGCCGCTGCGCGGCATCGTGAACTTTGGCGGTCCCGCTGCAGCCGGGATGATCACCCCGCTGCTGGAAATACTGCGCGCCGCTATCCAGTGATTTGGGCCTTGGCGTAATCAAGGCATCCCCGAACCCCGCAAAAGAGAATTGAAATATTCCGATCAACACATCTATGGCAACACCGCACAATTCTCGCCGTATCGGCACTTAGAATTATGCGGTATTGCCCTATAAAAGAAGTACATGCAGGAGGAATATCCCATGCAATTTCGTTTTCGCTGCGCGGCCGTTCTGACCGCCGTATTGCTGTGCAGTGCTGCTGCATTGCCCGCTTTGGCGGAAGAGACCGCCACGCCGGAAACCGCCGACAGTGTTTCCACCTACACCGGTTGGAAAACCGTGAACGGCAAGGATTACTGGTACGAGAACGGCGTGAAACAGGGTACCACCGGCCGCGGCAAAGAGATTTACGACCCTGATTCCGACGCCTGGTACTGGCTGGACGCCAACCAGGGCGCGCAAAAGCCGTCAGCAAGGATGTCTACCAGGAATCCAACGGCGGCAAATGGGTGCGCTATGATGCCAACGGCCATATGATCAAAGGGTGGGATACCAACGATGACGGCACCTATTACTTTGACCTGATCACCGGCGCCATGGCCAAGGGCGATATTGTGGTGGACAACCTGCCCTGCAGCTTTGATACCACCACCGGCATTGGCTGCAACCTGATGTGGCACAGCATGGACGGCAAAGATTACTGGTACGAGGCTGGCAAGCGCCAGGGTTATGATCCCAATAATGCAGCCTACCGCGGCAAAGAAATCTATGATCCGGCCTCCGATGCCTGGTACTGGCTGGATAACGTGCAGCAGGGTGCTAAAGCCGTCAGCAAAGATGTATACCAGGAATCCGAAGCCGGCGACTGGGCCGAAAACGCAGACGGCACCGGCAAGTGGGTGCGGTATGACGCCAACGGCCACATGGTAAAAGGCTGGGATACCAACAATGACGGCACCTATTACTTTGACCAGGTGTACGGCACCATGGCCAAAGGCATTGTGACGATCGACGGCAATCTGTACCTTTTTGATGTTGATACCGGCGTGATGCAGGCCAGCATTACAGCCAGCGAGGAAGCCATGGCAGACCGCGTGATCGAGCTGGTCAACCAGGAGCGCACCTCCCGCGGGCTGCAGCCCCTGCTCAAGCACGATGGCCTGATGGTTGCCGCCGCGGCCCGCGCCAAGGAGCTTTCCCAGCGATACAGCCACACCCGCCCCAACGGTTCTGAATGCTTTACCATTTTGTGGCACCTGGGCATTGACTATGGCTATGCCGGCGAAAACATTGCCATGGGCCAGAGAACCCCGGAGATCGTGATGAACGACTGGATGAACAGCTCCGGCCACCGCGCCAACATCCTGAACGAAAACTATGACTGCATCGGCGTTGGCTACACTATAGTGGATGGCCACCCCTATTGGGTGCAGCTGTTTACCGGTGACTTTGATTTATAAGTAGTTTGTAAACAAATTTAAAACACAGCCCCGCAGCCGTTGCATTTTTTCGGCTGCGGGGCTATACTGTTTCCATATGCTTAACATATGTCAACTATTTACATATAGCAACAGAAAGGAGAACCTTTATGGAGGGACATATTGGTGACCAGCGCAGCAAAGCCGTGATGCGCTATCTTGACCGGCTGAAAAAGTCTGTGCGCCGCGGGGCGTCTTTAAGCCTTGCCAACGCCCCCAACGCTGCATCTTGGCATTCTGGAAGGGCTAAACCACGCCATTGAGGTGCGCGGCCAGGATGGTGCCGTGTATGTTTCGGACCTGGCGGAGATTTTCAAGCAGCCGCTGCCGGCGATTTCCCGCGGACTGCGCACACTGGAGCAGGATGGCCTGGCCCAGCGCCAGACCGATCCCAATGACCGCCGCCGCACTCTGGTGCGCATCACCCCAAAAGGGGAGGAATCCCGCCTGATCTGCGAAAGCCGTCTGAATGATTACATCACCGGCATTATGGATGACCTGGGCGAAGAATTTTGCCAGCAGTTTGCAAAGGATGCCGAAACCCTGCTGCAGGCCATTGAGCGCCAGAACGAAAAGCTGCTGGCCGAAAAGGAGAAGATGCCATGACAAAAATTTTCAAACATCTGGCCAAACACTGGGCGGCCTGCCTTGTTATTATTGCCCTGCTGTTGGTGCAGGCATACGGCGATTTGACCCTGCCGGACTACACCAGCAAAATTGTGGATACTGGCATCCAACAGTCCGGCATTGCGGACGCTGTGCCAGAAGTAGTGCGGGATTCCACCCTGCAGGTGCTGGAGCTGCTGATGACGGACGCGGACGCCGCCGCGGTGGAAGCCGCTTACACCCAGCCGGGCGGCACCGACAACGCACTCTCCTCCGCTACCAGCTTACAGAAAAAGCTCGCATCCCCCTATACGGTCCGCCTGCTGCGGGCCGATGCGGACCGGGATACGCTGGCGGAGGTATTTTCCACCCCGGATATTGTGCTCTATCTGGCTTCCGCTCAGGCAGCTGGGGAGGGCAACGCCCCGGATGCCGCCGCGCTGGATACCGTTACCGCCCAGTTTGCGGCCATGACCCAGATGCCCGGTTTCAGCCGGGATGCCGTACAGGCCCAGCTGGCCGCAGCCATGGGTCAGGCCGGCGAAAGTGAGCTGAGCGGGCTTTCAGCCCAGGCAGTGCTGCTGGTGGGGCTGGAATATCAGGCCCTTGGCATCAGCGATGCGGTACAGATGAACTACCTGATGCAGACCGGCGGCCGGATGCTGGGGCTGACCCTGTTGATGGTTGCCGCCGCGGTTCTGGTGGGGCTGCTTGCTTCCCGCGTGGCGGCTGCCATTGCGCGGGATCTGCGCCGCGGTGTGTTCCGCCGGGTGGTCAGCTTTTCTGCCTCTGAAACGGACAAGTTTTCCACCGCATCCCTCATCACCCGCACCACCAACGATGTACAGCAGATCCAAATGACCTGCGTAATTTTGCTGCGCATGGTGGCGTATGCCCCCATCCTTGGCATTGGCGGCATCATCCATGTGGCGCAGGCGGGTTCCAGCCTGACCTGGATCATTGTGCTGGCCGTCGCTTTGCTGCTGGCGCTGATTACGGTATTGATGCAGTTTGCCATGCCCAAGTTCAGGATCATGCAAAAGCTGGTGGACCGGCTGAACCTGGTATCCCGCGAGATTTTGACCGGCATTATGCCCATCCGCGCATTCAGCCGCGAACAGCACGAGGAAGCACGCTTTGACGCCGCCAACACCGACCTGATGCGCACCCAGCTGTTCACCAACCGGGTAATGGCCGCCATGATGCCCTTTATGACCCTGATTATGAACGGCACTTCCCTGCTGATCGTCTGGTTCGGCGGCAAACAGATTGATGCCGGCACCATGCAGGTGGGCAGCATGATCGCCTTTATCACCTACACGATGCAGATCGTGATGTCCTTCCTGATGCTGACGATGGTTGCCGTGATGCTGCCCCGTGCCGGCGTTGCCGCGGACCGCATTGACGAAGTGCTGACCACCGAGCCGGCCATCCATGACCCGGTGCCGGAAGCCATCCCCGCTGACCTCAATCAGCACCACTGGAACGGCGAAGTCGCGTTTCATCATGTCAACTTTACCTACCCCGGCTCCAGCGAGGACGCCCTGCACGATATTGATTTTGTCGCCAAACCCGGCCAGACCACGGCCATTATCGGCTCCACCGGCTGCGGCAAAACCAGTTTGCTGCATTTGATCACCCGTTTTTATGATGTGACCGGCGGTAGCGTGACGGTAGACGGCGTGGATGTGCGCCAGATGCCACAGAGCACCCTGCGCGGCCTTTTGGGTTATGTGCCGCAAAAGGGCGTACTGTTCAGCGGCACGATTGATTCCAACCTGAAATTCGGCGGCGAGAATATCACCGATGCCGATGTGCGCACCGCCGCCCGCATTGCCCAGGCGGAAGAGTTCATCTCCGCCAAGCCGGAGGGGTATGAAAGCCCCATTGCCCAGGGCGGCACCAACGTTTCCGGCGGGCAGAAGCAGCGGCTTTCCATCGCCCGCGCCATTGCCAAACACCCGAAGATCTACCTGTTTGATGACAGCTTCTCCGCGCTGGACTACAAGACTGATGTTGCCCTGCGCCGCGCGCTGAAAGCCGAAACCGGCGACGCCACCGTGATTATTGTGGCACAGCGCATTTCCACTGTGCTGCACGCCAACCAGATTTTGGTTCTGGAAGATGGCCGCATTGTGGGCAAGGGCACCCACGCCCAGCTGATGGAAAGCTGCCCGGCTTACCAGGAAATTGCCCGCAGCCAGCTGAGCAACAAAGAGCTGGACCTGAAAGGAGGGGAAGCCTGATGCCGCATCCCGGACGAATGACGACCCAAAAGGCAAAAGACTTTAAGGGCACCATGCGCAGCCTGCTGGCAGAGCTGGGGCACTACAAGTTCCGCCTGATTGCCGTGATTGTTTTTGCCGTTCTTTCCACGATTTTTAATATTGCAGGCCCCAAGGTGCTGGCCAAAGCCACCACTGCCCTGGCCACCGGCTGGGTGGCCAAGCTGCGGGGCACCGGCAGCATTGACTTTGGCTATATCGGTAAAATCCTGCTGATCCTGCTGGTCATGTATCTGGTTTCCGCTGCGTTCAGTTTCTGCCAGAGCTGGATCATGAGCGGGCTTTCGCAGAAGATGTGTTATGACTTCCGCCGCCAGATCAGCGAAAAGATCAACCGCCTGCCCCTTGCCTATTTTGAAAAGCGCACCGTGGGCGAGGTACTTTCCCGCATTACCAACGATGTGGACACCCTGGGCCAGAGCCTGAACCAGAGCATTACCCAGCTGATCACCAGCATTACCACCATGATCGGCGTGCTCATCATGATGCTGACCATCAGCCCCACGATGACGCTGATTGCCATTTTGATCCTGCCAGTCTCGATGGCGCTGGTGCTGTTGGTGGTCAGGTTCAGCCAGAAATATTTCCGCGACCAGCAAAAAGTTCTGGGCTCCGTGAACGGCCAGGTGGAGGAAGTATATTCCGGCCACAATGTGGTCAAAGCGTTCAACCGCGAAGATGCCATTCTGAATGATTTTGACGAAGCCAACAACCGCCTGTTTGAATCCGCCTGGAAAAGCCAGTTCCTTTCCGGCCTGATGCAGCCCATCATGACCTTTGTGGGCAATCTGGGCTATGTAGCAGTGGCCGTTTCCGGCAGCATTTTTGCCGCGCGCGGCATCATCACCATTGGTGACATCCAGGCGTTCATCCAGTATGTGCGCAACTTCACCCAGCCCATCCAGCAGCTGGCCCAGGTCAGCAACATGCTGCAAAGTATGGCGGCGGCTTCGGAGCGCGTGTTTGAATTTTTGGGTGAGCCGGAAGAAGAACAGAACGCAGACCCCGCCCGCCGGGCAGACCCCGCCTGCATTGACGGCCAGGTCACCTTTGACCATGTCAAGTTTGGCTACACGCCGGAAAAGACTGTTATCCGGGATTTCAGCTGCGATATAAAACCCGGCCAGAAAGTTGCCATTGTCGGCCCCACCGGCGCAGGCAAAACCACCATGGTCAAGCTGCTGATGCGCTTTTACGATGTCAGCTCCGGCGCCATTACGCTGGACGGCCACAACGTAAAGGACTTTGACCGCAGCGCCCTGCGCGAAGGCTTTGGCATGGTATTGCAGGATACCTGGCTGTTCCAGGGCACCATTATGGAAAACATCCGCTATGGCCGCCTGGATGCCACCGATGAGGAAGTCATCGCCGCCGCCAAGGCCGCCTGTGCCGACCACTTTATCCGCACACTGCCCGGCGGCTACCAGATGGAGTTGAACGAGGATGCTTCCAACGTGAGCCAGGGCCAGAAACAGCTGCTGACGATTGCCCGCGCCATTCTGGCGGACAACAAAATTTTGATTTTGGACGAAGCCACCAGCAGTGTGGACACCCGCACCGAACAGCGCATCCAGACCGCCATGGACAACCTGATGCGCGGCCGCACCAGCTTTGTGATTGCCCACCGGCTTTCCACCATCAAGGACGCCGACCTGATTTTAGTCATGCGGGATGGTGACATTGTGGAGCAGGGCACCCACGACGACCTGTTGGCCGCTGGCGGGTTCTACGCCGATTTGTACAACAGCCAGTTTGAAGATGTAAGCGCGTAATTTTTTCTCTGATAAAACAGCAAAAG
>ENA-OQNM01000766-OQNM01000766.1-human-gut-metagenome-genome-assembly--contig:-NODE-766-length-11087-cov-3.513686_pt1 | contig 11087 bp, 14 predicted proteins | sample MGYA00242632_ERZ504886 | MGnify/ENA primary metagenome ERZ504886 (study PRJEB26092, sample SAMD00036424) | human gut metagenome | host: Homo sapiens | study: EMG produced TPA metagenomics assembly of... | reverse complement strand
AAGTCGGTGTGGACGTGCCGAATGCGACGGTCATGGTCATCGAAAACGCCGAGCGGTACGGCCTGAGCGCACTGCACCAGCTGCGCGGGCGTGTGGGACGCGGCGCGGCGGAGAGCTGGTGCTTCCTCGTCAGCGACAATGCATCGGAGTCGGTGCAGAAGCGGCTCAAGTTCCTCTGCTCCACCTCAGACGGCTTCGCCGTGGCGCAGTACGACCTCGAGACCCGCGGCCCCGGCGACTTCTTCGGGAGCCGCCAGCACGGTCTGCCGACCTTGCAGATCGCCGATTTGATGAACGACACCCGCACCCTCCACGCGGCCCAGAGCGAGGCCGTGGCCCTGCTGGCCGAAGACCCGCTTCTCGAGCGGCCCGAACACGCCCTGCTGGCCCGTCAGGTGGAGCAGATGTTCGACAAAGCCGGTGCAATGAATTGAGTAACAAAAAAGGACTGCCCGCGGCAGTCCTTTTCGTTATCTTCTCTTCCACCACGGCTTCTTCTCGCCGATGCTCACTACATCGCAGAAGAGGCAGCGGCTCTTGGTAGAGAGCTGCACATCCTTGTGATGGCAGCCGAAGAACCATTTCTCGTAAGTCGTTTTCATGACGATCTTGTCGAGGAAGAGGTGCAGCCGGTTATTCTCGCCCTCTGCCAGCACGCTGAAATCCAGAAACTTGCTTGGCGCGTCGTGGGTCAGCACATAATCTACCTGCCAGCCGTTCGCTTCCAGCGCGGCCTCGCAGCGGGCGTATTCCTCGTCCGAAGGCATCTCCTGCGGCCACCAGTTGACGTGGGCTTCCCGCTCTTCCTTGTCCGGGCTTTCCGCTCCGCCGAAGCAGAGGTACTTCTTCCCTTCCAGCTCCAGTACGCTGCCCCGGCAGACGTGGTACACATTGCCGCCCAGCGGCTGCACCAGCCCGCCGAACCGTTCCTCGGTGGGGGTACTGTTCCAGCAGGTCATAGTTCTCGTGGCTTCCATCGAGGAAAAGGATCGGTATAAGGCCGCCTGCGCAGCCAGTCCAGATTCTTCTGCTCAGCCTTGCTGCCGTCCCACACAAAGCCGAAATCGCCCAGCACAACGACGTAAATCGCCCTTGCCGGACCCGGCGCAGCTCCCCTTCTTTCGAAGCGGTCCAGCTCGCCGTGGGTGTCGCCCGTAAGATATACCCATCCTCTGCCTCCTTTTGCGGAGTGTGAAATCGCCCCAAAAGCCTTGTCACGCTCCGCCAAACCTGTTATTATAAAGTATGAGGCCCTCTTCTGAGCCTTGTTTTTGCCCTGTAGGAACGGACAGCACATTTTGTCCGATACTCTATCGCAAGTCAGAAATTAGCGCAACATTCAAACAGCATATTTGCGATATGCAATTCAACGCTGTTGCTGTTGCATTAAAAAGTTGAATTGCTATAATATATTATCGCTTTTTGAGGAAAATGTCCACATGAAACGTATCGTCACCCTATTTCTGAGCCTTATCCTGCTGCTGAGCTGCCTGTGCGCGCCGGCTTCGGCCATGTTCGACCCCAGCCTCTTTTACGAGGTGCAGGCCAGGAGCGCCTACATCGTCAACACCGACACCAACATCATCGTCTACGACAAGGACAGCTCCCGTCAGGTGTCTGCCGGGGGGCCTGACCAAATATATGACCATCGCGCTGCTGCTGACGAATTACGCCGACCAGCTCGACAACACCTTCCAGATGCCCTTCGCCATCTCGGATTACGTCCACAACAGTGACAATGCCGATATGCGCTCCAATGAGACCTTCACCTACCGGGAAGCCGTCTACGCCATGCTTCTGCGCAACGCCAACGAAGCCGCGATGGGCCTTGCCTACAGCCTTTCGGGCGGCGACCTTGCAGGCTGGGTGAGCCAGATGAATACCCTCTCCCAGCGCATCGGCACCACCGGCAGCACCTGGACAGATGCCTGCGGCCTCGACAGCGGCAACGTGACCACCGCCGTGGATATGTACCTCATCCTGCGGTATCTGATGAGCTTCGACGCCTTTGTGGACATCTCGTCGGCTCCCGCCTTCACCATGCCCGCCAAGGAAAAGCACACCAAGAGTTTCGTGCTGCTGAACCAGAACGTCGCCCTCAACAAGACCAGCGGCGGCAGCTTCTACCGCAAGTCTATGCAGGGCGGCATGTGCGATGTGATGGCCTATAAAAACGACCACGGCGACCAGAGCTATGTTTCGTGGGCCAATCAGGACGGCTCCACCTATATCTTCTGCATCATGCAGAGTCCCGACACCTGTGACACCTACGGTTACGCCAACCGCCGCCCGGCTCTCTACGAAACGACCCGCCTCATCGACTGGGTGTTCCAGAGCTTTTCCATCCAGCCTGCGCTGGACACCGACCTTGCTCTGGCAGAGATCCCCGTGAAGTATTCCTCCGACACCGACACCCTCAAGCTCTACCCCGACAACAGCATGATGACCCTGCTGCCCTCTTCGGGCGACGGCACCGTGACTCAGAAATACTTCCATCTGCCCGACTATGTCTGCGCCCCCGTCCAGCAGGGCGATGTGGTCGGCACCGTGGAGCTGAAGCTGGCCGGCGAGACCATCGGCATGGTCAACCTCATCGCCGGGCAGGACGTGAGCCGGAGCAGCCTGCTCTACTCTTTTTCGAAGCTGCAGGAGTTCTTCGGCAGCCTCTACCTCAAGGTAGTGCTCGTCGTCAGCGCCATCTGCGCCATCATCTATGTGGCGTGGGTCCTGCTCAACTCCCCCCACACCCGCCATTCCTCCAAAAAAGTCCACCGCTATGGCCGTCCCCGCGACTGAGCCGTGCGGTCAGCTTCTTTTCTGAAAAAGCTGTAAAAAGCAGTTGACAAATACGCCCCCAAGTGGTAATATATACAGGCAGTCCGCGACTGCAAAGAACTGTATATGGGCGTGTTCCCGAGTGGCCAATGGGGACAGACTGTAAATCTGCTGCTTTTCAGCTTCGGTGGTTCGAATCCACCCGCGCCCACCAAAAACTCCAGTGTTGTAATGACACTGGAGTTTCTGTCGTATGTGGATCTTTCAGAGTGCGTCCTATTCGGGGCGCACCCTGTTTTTGTTTTGCCTTACTTTCCCTTGTTCCGCAGTTCTTTTTTCGTTGCCCACAGGCTGTAAGCGCAGGCGATCACCTCGGACACCCAAAACGCAAACCACGCTTTTTTCGATGCCCATGGTGCGGATGAGAAGCCACAGGCAGGGCACCAGCACCACCAGCTGCCGCAGCGCACCGCCGATCATATTGACCACACCGTTGCCAAGACCGGAGGCAAAGTAGCCGCACAGAATCGTTGTGACCGCAAACAGGAAGGTCACCGAGATGATGCGCACGGCAGGCTTCCTCCGGCTTTTTTCTGCCCCAGCTTCCGGGAGAGCAGGGCGTTCAGACCCACGGCGGTACCCACGCCAATGGCGATCATCAAAAAACTGGATGGCATATACAAGAGAGGCGGCGGTCAGGGTCCTTTTCCGACAGTCGTGCCAACAAAAATGCTGTCCACGATGTTGTACAGCGATTGGATGAGCAGCGACAGCATCAGCGGTACCGCCATGGTGTACAGCAGGGGGCGGATGGGCATTTCTGCCAGTTTGTTTTTCGGGTTCATAGGTCCTCCTTTTCGGGCAAACAAAAAAGCGTGAAATCGTTGAGGGGGTAGCTTTCCCTCAGGATTTCACGCTTTGTAAGCCGACTTTTTGTATTCTTAACGAAAGGTATTATACCGGAGTTTTTTCAAAACTTGCAAGAAGAATTTTAGAAAAAATCACAGCAGTGCGTTTTCCAGATCGCTCAGCATTTCGCTCAGTGCCTGAATGCCGCCCTCTGCGGTGTACCAGACATTCGGGTGTGACAGATAAACGACGTGGCCGTTCTTGTAAGCATCCGTGCTCTTGACCAGCTCGTTTTCCAGGATTTCCTGCGCCAGCTGTGCGCCATCGGTGCCAATGGCTGCATCGCGGTCCATTGCGAAGATGTAGTCGGGGTTCTTGTCCACAATGAACTCGAAGGAGGCCTCGTTGCCGTGGGTCGAAGTGTCGATATTGGCATCTACGCCGATGTTCTCAAAGCCGATCTCCTTGCCGATGATGGAGCAGCGGCCATCGTTGCCCAGAACATTGAAGCTGCCGCTGGTGGTCATGCCGACGATGGCAGTCTTGCCCTCTGCAAAGGCTTTCAGGGCGTCGATGCGGCTGTCAAAGTCCGCCATCAGGCTTTCCACCTGATCTTCCAGACCAAAGATAGAAGCGATGGTCATGGCGTTTTCACGGGTGCTTTCCACAACGCCCTTTTCGGCGTCGGTCGAAAGGAAAACAACGGGTGCGATCTCGCACAGAGCATCATAGGCTTTGGACAGGCGTCCGCTGATAAAAATGATGTCCGGCTCGCAAGCCATGACTGCTTCCATATCGGCTTCCTTGATGTTGCCAAGGTTCGCAATGCTGTCATTGGTGACATAGCTCTGAAGATAGTCCAGAGAGGTGGATGCCGTGCCGACCACACGGTCGCCAACGCCCAGTTCATCCAGAATGTCCAGAGAAGCAAGGTCGAGGATGGCAATGCGCTGCGGGTCAAAGAGTACTTCCACATCTACCAGTTCCTTTGCACCGTTGAACGCCTTGATGGTCACAGATTCCGGTGCAGCTTCCGAAGAGGCTGCGGTTTCGCTGGATGCAGCCACAGAGGATGCCACGGAGCTTGCCGTGGAGGAGGAAGCGCCGCAGGCGGTAAGAACACCCGCTGCACTCACAGCGGCCATAGCGGTCAGAAACGAACGACGAGAAATTTTCTTCATAAGAATGCTCCTTTTAAAAAGTACTGAAATCAATAATATATCGACAAAGGCTTGCCTTCGATCTGCATGATCTCAAAGTCTACCTTGTAGATATCGGACAGGTTTTCTTTGGTGATCACTTCCTGCACGGTGCCAAACTTTGCGATTTTTCCATCCACGAAGGCGCAGATGTAGTCGGAATAAAACGCAGCATAGTTGATCTCGTGCAGAACAAGGATCACCGTTTTGCCCAGCTCATCGCACAGGCGGCGGACGATGCGCATGAGGTTGGTTGCATGGTAAATATCCAGATTGTTGGTCGGTTCATCCAGCAGGATATACTCGGTATCCTGCGCAATGACCATGGCAATATAGGCGCGCTGCCGCTGACCGCCGGACAGTTCATCGATGAACTGCTCCTCAAAATCGCCCAGTTCCATGTAGGCGATGGCACGGTCAATGACCTCGTTGTCCTCTTGGGTCAGCCGTCCGCCGGAGTACGGAAAGCGGCCAAATGCAACCAGCTCCCGGACGGTCAGCTTCATCTGGACATTGTTGGCTTGGGTCAGGATGGCGAGCCGCTTGCTCAGCTCCCGGCTTTTCCAGCGCGTGATCTCCGTCCCCTCAAAATCCACAAGACCGCTGTCCCGTGCGATCAGGCGGGACAACATTCCCATCACGGTGGATTTTCCTGCGCCGTTCGGGCCGATGAGGGAAAGGACTTTGCCTTTCGGAATCTCAAAACTCACGCCATCGACAACGGCTTTGCCATCGTAACGTTTGGTGATCTCTTTTACAAACATGGTGTTATGCCTTTCTCTGGGTGAGCAGCAGATAAAGGAAATACACGCCGCCGCCCACGGTGATGAACACGCTGACCGGAACCGAGTAAACGAACACCCGCTCCACCAGAAGCTGTCCGCCGATCAGAACGACCATACCAAACAAAACAGAGCCGGTAATGAGCTGGCTGTGCCGGTAAGTGCGCAGGAATTGCCGGGAAAGGTTGGCAATGATAAGTCCCAGAAATGCCAGCGGTCCGACCATAGCGGTGGCTGTTGCAATGTACAGTGTGACCCCCAGCAGCAGCCGGCGAATGCAGCGGTCATAATCTACGCCCAGATTGATGGCCTGATCTTTGCCCAGTGTCAGAACGTCCAGCAGCGCAAGCTCTTTCCGGAAGGCAAAGGCGACCAGCGCAAGAACCACAACGGACAGTACCAGAATCGCCGAATTGACATTGGAAAAGCTGGCGACCAGATCCGTCAGCAGCGTGTCGTACTCGTTGGGGTCCATCACACGGGTCAAGGTCGTCTGGATGCTGGAAAAGAACGAGGTCAGCACCGTGCCGATAAGCAGAACGTACAGAACATTGTGGTTCGTTTTCTGGAACAGATAGCTGTAGATCACGGTGGCAACAGCGCCCATAATGGCGAGGTCCACCGCAAAGGCGGCGTTGGCATTGACCGCCAGAAAGCTGCCCGAACCCGCCACAAAGAACACCGCCGTGTGGATCAGCGAATAAAGCTGATCCATGCCCAACAGGCAGGGCGTGACGATGGTGTTGTTGATGATGGACTGAAACACGATGGAAGCACTTCCAATGGCAAATGCCGTGATGAGCATGGCGATCAGCTTGGGTGTGCGGATGCGCATGGCGTAGGCAAATAATTTTGGGTTTTCAAAGTGGACCCCCACTGTCATATAGCCCGCGCAGGCCAGCAGAACAAGAAGCAGAAGGATCAGCAGGCGCAGATGATTTTTGTGCGTTTTCATGCTGCACCTCCGGTTTTCTTGGCAGCTTTGCTCAGCCGGACTGCCTTGCGCCCATGCCGAAGCCGATACAGCAGCAGCCCGACAAACAGGATACTGCCGATGACGCCAACGATCAGCTCGATGGGCAGCTCGTAGGGGTAGATCACAACCCGCCCGATCATATCGCAGACCAGCACGAACAATGCGCCAAACAGAGCGGTATCCACCAGCGTTCCGCGGATCTGGTCACCCTTGAACATTGCTACGATATTGGGTACGATAAGGCCGATGTAGGAGATCGAGCCGACCACAACAACAACGGATGCGGTGATCATGGCAGCAATGGTCAGGCCCATAAACAGCACCAGATCATACGGAACGCCGAGGTTCTGAGAAAAATCTTTTCCCATCCCCACGATATTGAAGTGGTTGGCAAATACAAATGCCAGCACCACCAGCGGTACCGTCAGCCAGACAAGCTCATACCGCCCACGAATGACGGTGGAAAAATGACCGACCAGCCAGCTGGAAAGAGCCTGTGTCATTTCATATTTGTAGGCAAGATAATTGGTAACGCCCATTACGATGTTGGAGAACATGATGCCGACCAGCGGGACCATGACAACGTCCTTGAACTGGATACGCTGGATGAACCAGACAAAGACCCATGTACCGAGAACGGCACAAACGAAGGAAAAGGCAGCACGTCCCCACAGGGTAGAACCCGGTGCAAACAGCAAAGCCAGCAGAATACCAAACTGCGCAGAAGAGATCGTTGCGCCTGTGGTGGGCGAAACAAACTTGTTCATGCAGAGCTGCTGCATGATAAGCCCCGCCACGCTCATGCCAATGCCTGTGCAGAGGATGGCAAGCAGACGCGGCAGGCGGGAGATCAGAAAGATCTCCCATGTTTTCACGCTGCCTGTAAGCAGGTCGGAAGGCCGGATGTCCAGCACCCCGACAAACAAAGAACAAACCGAAAGAATCATCAGCAGAACGCCGAGAAAAACGGTGGAACGATGATTACGAATGAAAAGCCCTCCTCAAGATTAGTGCGAACTAACTTTTGAAAATAAAAAGAGAACGCCTGCGTGTGAAGAAACTGGTCTTACGTGTTCACACACAGCGCGTTCTGCTGGAGGGATTATATCATAAGGCATCGATGGGTTTCAAGTGGCAAACTCTCACGAAGGTTTCACGAAACAAACCGCCCTGCTTTGTTGATTCCTACAAAGTTGCTCCGATTTATATATCGCTGCAAATTACAGCATTGCAGCGTCCTATTCTTATTATAAAAAACGCAAAAAATAAATGCAAAGGAGATCCTTCACAAAAAGAGCCCTTGCATTTATTGGTAAAAATCACCATGCAGCTTCAGTTCAGAACGCCCAGCAGCCGTTTGCCGGCTTCCTGCTGCGATTCCCCAAGGGATACCGCCAGTTCTTCCCGCAGGGCGCGCTCTACCATCTGGTAGAAATAGGTATCCATGGCGTTGATCTTCCGGCCACGGCTTTGCTGCTGGGCCTGCTTTTGCCCCAGCTCCTTGAACAGGGTCAGGTATTGGTAAAAATCGTTGGTGTGGAGCAGCGCCTGATAATGTTCTGCCAGCGCTGTCTGTACCCCCGCCGGGATAGGCAGCTTCTCCGCTTTGATGCGTGCAAGGTCGGCTTCCGCCTGCTGTGGCGGGGTCACCGGGCGCAGGGCATCTTCCACAAAGTTTGCCTCGTGCAATCTGCGCAGAATGCCCAGTACAATTCTTGTGCAAAACTGCCTTTGCAAATTCCAGACAGGCAGGCTATAATGATTTCGTACAACGAGTAGCACTCATGCGTAAAACCGGTTGCATGAGAGCTGCCCGTTGTTTTTGTTTGCCCCAAAATGGAAAGGTAAAGGTGAATCCCATGGAAAGTTCCAATCAATTCCTTGGCACGGAGCGCATCGGCAAGCTGATGCAGAAATACGCGATCCCGTGCATTATTTCGCTGTTGGTCGGCGCACTGTATAACATCGTAGACCAGATCTTTATTGCAAACGCCAGCTATCTTGGCTCTTATGGCAACGCCGCCAATACGGTCGTTTTCCCCCCTGACGGTGGTAGCGCTGGCAATCGCAGTCATGATCGGTGATGGCTGCTGCGCCTTCGTCAGCATCAGCCTTGGGCAGAACGAGGTCCCCAAGGCAAAGCGGAGCGTCGGCAATGCGGTGGTGATGTGTCTGGTCAGCAGCATTGTGCTGGCCGCGCTCTATCTGATTTTTGCGGACACCATTCTTGCCATGTTCGGCGGAACGGTGAACGCCGAGACCTACCACCACTCCCAGGAGTATTTCTTTTATATCACACTGGGCGTGCCCTTTTATATGTTCGGGCAGGCCATGAATCCCATCATCCGCGCGGATGGCAATCCTCGGTTTGCCATGGTGTCCACCCTTGCGGGTGCGGTGCTGAACATCATTCTGGACCCCATCTTCATTTTCGGTTTCCGCTGGGGCATGATGGGCGCAGCGGTGGCTACCGTCATCGGTCAGCTGGTCACGGCAGCGCTGGCAGTGTGGTATCTGCTGCACATGAAGATCATTCGTCCTGAAAAGGGTGACTACCGGCTGAAGGGCTCCATCTGCGGCCGCACCCTGACCCTTGGCATCACCAGCTTTCTGTCCCAGATCAGCCTTGTGGCGGCAATGGCAGCCATCAACAACATGATCCGCAAATACGGCGCACTGGATGCCGTGTTCGGGCAGGAGCAGTACGCCCAGATCCCCATGGCGGTGGTGGGCATCGTGATGAAGTTCTTCCAGATCGTCATCTCCATCGTGGTGGGCATGGCGGCTGGTTGCATCCCCGTGGTGGGCTTCAACATGGGTGCCAAAAAGCCCACCCGCGTAAAGGAGCTGTTCACGAAACTGCTGCTGGCAGAGGCCGCGGTGGGTGCCGTTGCGCTGGTGCTGGTGGAGGGCTTCCCGCGTCAGCTGATTGCCCTGTTCGGTGCCGCCAACGAGAGCGTCTACTACACGGATTTTGCAGTGCGCTCCTTCCGCATCTACCTGTGCATGATCATTCTGGCCTGTGTCAACAAGGCCTGCTTCATCTTTTTGCAGGCCATGGGCAAGGCGGCGGAATCCACCGCCCTGTCCATGGTGCGTGAGGTGGTGTTCGGCGTGGGCTTTGCCCTGCTGCTGCCCCGGTTCTTCGGGCTGGACGGCGTGCTGTACTCCATGCCCATGTCGGATATCCTCACCTTCCTGATTGCAGGCTATCTGATCTGTAAGACCTACCGTGAACTGAGCACGAAAGGAGAAGTCTAATGGAAAAACGCATCATCACCATCAGCCGCGAGTTTGGCAGCGGCGGCAGAACCATCGGCAAACTGGTGGCAGAGCATCTGGGCATCCGGTGCTACGACGCCGAACTGATCCAGAAACTGGCTGCCGAAAGCGGCTTTGACGAAAACTACGTCAAGGAGGCCGGAGAGTACACTCCCGGCGGCTTCCTCGCCTCTGCCTTCACTGACCGCAGCTTCGGTCCCACTAACGAGGACCTGCTCTGGAAGCTGCAATACCGGATCATCCGGGAGCTGGCAAGAAAAAGAGCCCTGCGTCATCGTAGGACGCTGCGCCGATTTTATCCTGCAGGAACGCACCGATTGCCTGAAGGTCTTTGTCCACGCGGACATGAAGTTCCGGGCTGACCGCATCGTGCGGGTCTATGGGGAACGGGAGAAATCGCCCGAAGCCCGTCTGAAGGAGAAGGATAAGCGCCGCGCTGCTTATTACCGCTTCTATACCGATATGAAGTGGGGCGATGCCGCCAACTATCATGTCGCGCTGGACAGCGGGGTAATTGGAATTGAAAAATGTGTCAAAGTTATTGAAAGCCTAGCATAAGCTGTAAATTCCGACACCGTCCCTGAGACAATAGAGCAAAACACCGCCCACCTGAGTTCCGTTACGCAGATGGGCGGTGTTTTTTGTTAATGGCAGTTCTATGGGAAGATCAATCTTCTAACCCATGGCTCCCGGCACATTTTTCAAGTATTCCTCTGGATTGCCATTCAGAATCAAATCTGCATAGCTCAGTGGATCATTGTAGATAAGGTAGCCCAACTCTGACCGCTGTGCCATGGTCACATCCAGTTCATCCTCGACCACGGTGCAGTCACTGAAGACTTTTCTCCCATCCCGGAGCAGCAATTTCACGCACCCAGTGTCCATGTTAAAATGGCAGGCTCTTTCATCGTACTTCATGTTCGTGGCCTTTCTACCTTACGGCACCTATACAGTTGTGACGTTACCACGGATAAACCGTGTTCCTTACACAGCCGGTCGCTGGTGCGCCGGATATAGGCATACGACCCAGCCGCCGGGACGTTTGCAAACTGGTTGATACAGACCCAGCGGCGGCAGATACAGCGCGCCTTGACCAACGGCCATGAACGCAACGTGACCGGCGAGGACGGCAGGCAGCACAAGGCCAGCGCCGACCCGCTGAACCACTGCACAAGCCTTGATCTGCCCCTTGATGTGGAGGACAGCGGCAGTACAACCATGGGC
>ENA-OQNM01000764-OQNM01000764.1-human-gut-metagenome-genome-assembly--contig:-NODE-764-length-11095-cov-4.252371_pt1 | contig 11095 bp, 9 predicted proteins | sample MGYA00242632_ERZ504886 | MGnify/ENA primary metagenome ERZ504886 (study PRJEB26092, sample SAMD00036424) | human gut metagenome | host: Homo sapiens | study: EMG produced TPA metagenomics assembly of... | reverse complement strand
GTACCGACGAACGGACCCGGAACGACGTCCGAAGTCCGAGTGCGCACCGGCGTCGGCAAGGATGTGGAAGGCCATTCGTGACCGCCGACCTGACCAGATGCCCACCTGTGTGGCTGGCGCCACCGGCTCCGGCAAGTCGAGCTTCATCAACTCCATGCTCACCTCCGTGATCATGCGCGCCACGCCTGACCAGGTCCGCATGATCATGGTCGATCCTAAACGAGTCGAACTGTCCGCCTATGCGGGCATTCCACATTTGCTCACCCGATCATCACCGATCCGAAGAAGGCTGCGCAGGCGCTCGAATGGGTGGTCAAGGAGATGGACGCACGATACAGCGACCTCGAATTCTTCGGATTCCGCCACATCAAGGACTTCAACGCTGCCGTGCGCGCTGGCAAGGTGCATGCGCCCGCAGGCTCCAAACGCAAGGTCGCACCATACCCGTATATCCTCGTGGTCGTCGATGAAATGGCCGACCTTATGATGGTGGCCAAGAACGACGTGGAGAGCTCCATCCAGCGCATCACGCAGCTCGCGCGAGCCGCCGGCGTGCATCTGGTGCTCGCCACGCAGCGCCCGTCCGTTGACGTGGTCACGGGCTTGATCAAGGCCAACATCCCGTCCCGACTTGCTTTTGCCACCTCATCCGCCACCGATTCGCGAGTCATCCTCGACGCCACCGGTGCGGAAACGCTGATCGGCCAAGGTGACGCGTTGTTCCTGCCGATGGGCCAGGCCAAGCCGATCCGCGTGCAGGGCGCATGGGTCGACGAGTCCGAAATCCGTCGCGCGGTGGAGTTCGTGCGAACCCAGCGCAAGCCGCATTATCGCGAGGATATCGAGGAGATGGCCAAGGAGACCGAAAAGAAAGCCATCGAGCCGGATGAGGACATCGGCAACGACATGGACGTGCTGTTGCAGGCGGCGGAACTGGTGGTCAGCACGCAGTTCGGCTCAACCTCCATGCTGCAGCGCAAACTGCGTGTCGGATTCGCCAAAGCCGGCCGACTCATGGATCTGCTTGAATCGCGTGGTGTGGTCGGTCCGTCCGAAGGCTCCAAAGCTCGCGAAGTGCTCGTCCAACCGCAGGATCTGCCGCAGGTGCTCGCCTTCATCAAGGGCGAAACCTCATCGCTTACCGCAGGTTCTACCCAGCCGGCCGACGCTGCGGACACGCGATGATGGAACGCGACAATCGCACGCATTGCGCCAAGTAGTGGTATCGGGGTAACGTGAACGGTATGGAAAAGCAAGAAGAACGCAAATCGTCCCTGCTTGACGGGTGGAACGCCCCGCCGAACATCGTCACTTTCTCTCGTATCGTCCTGGTCGTCATCTTCCTGGCGTTGTACGTCATGGCAGGCGCATGGGGTACCAAAAACACGACTATGCGCTGGGTGGCGGCGATTATCTTCATCATCGCCGCCTGCACCGATAAGCTCGACGGTTGGATGGCCCGCAAATATAACCAGGTCACCGAACTGGGCAAGCTCATGGACCCAATCGCAGATAAGCTGCTCACCTGCGGCACGCTGATCGTCGCCGCCATCTTCAACGAATTCGGCAACGCAGTGCTCGGCTGGGTCGTGACCGCGCTGTTCCTCGTCCGTGAGATCGGCATCACCATCATGCGTTTCTTCGTCATCGACACCGGCGGCAAGGTCATCGCCGCATCCCAAGCCGGCAAGTACAAGACCCTGTGCCAGTGCATCGGCCTTGCCATGCTCATGCTGCCGATGTGGAGCCTCGCTGATGGCATGAACACCACTCCGCTGTGGATGACCGTTTATTACACGATCACGTACGCTCTGATTTACCTGGCGTTGATTCTATGCCTGTATTCGGGCGGCGAATACCTCGTCAACACGTTCGGCGGACGTAAGAAGACCGCAAAATCCGAAAAGGAAACCAAGTAAATCCCGATGAGCGAATCCGAAAATTCGTCGACCGCGGCCAGCCAATCGCAATGCGATAAGCTGGCCGCAGCCGTTTTACGCTATTGCGAAGCCAACCATTTCAAAATCGCCGCCGCCGAATCGCTGACGGGAGGTCTACTCGCCGACGCCTTCGTACGCATACCAGGCGCATCGAAAGTGTTCCTCGGCTCGGCGGTGACCTACGACATTCGCGCCAAAGCGAAGATTCTCGGCGTGAATGCCGACCTGCTGGCCCGAGAAGGGGCGGTCCACCCCGAAGTGGCGCGGCAGATGGCTGCGGGAACCGCGCAACTATACCGACAGACCGAGGATGGAGACTGTGTCATCGGCTTGGCCACTACCGGTGTTGCAGGGCCAGGACCGGATGGTGACAAACCTGCCGGCCTGGTGTACATCGGCTGCTCCCTGCCCTGTGGCTTCAATGGCATTCGTGCGCGTCAAACAGCTGCTTATGAGCTGCGTCTGAAGGGTGATCGGGAAGCCGTGCGGCACGAAACCGTGCAATGTATTCTGGAAAAACTGAGGACTCTTTCAGCACTTTCACAGGAATAATCCACGAATATGGGTGTTGACCATAGTGGACGTACGTATGAAAAGCGAAAGGGGCTGGCGGCATGGACACGATGACACTCACCAAGGAACAGATGGAACTCAAGGCGATGGTTCCCACGATGCAAAGCGGCAACGCCCGCGTCAGGGAACTCACCCCAGCCCAGCGCCGCGCGGTGATGTTCGCCCAGCAGCAGGTGCTGCGTGCCCGCGCGGCCAAAAAGGCCAAAGACGAGCGCCAGGCCGCATTGACCCGCATATGGCGGGAGGAAGACGCGGAACGCGTTTCCGCACGATCCATGTCGGCAGCCACGGAAGCCACCGACGAACCCAGAGAGGTATCGCTTCGCGAGGCCATCGGCCATGTACTGCGCGATCTGCGCACCCATGACCACAAAACGTTGCGTGAGGTGAGCGAAAAGGCCGGAGTGTCGTTGGGATACCTCTCCGAAGTGGAGCGTGGCCAAAAAGAGGCCAGCTCCGAGCTGCTGAGCTCGATTGCGCAATCGTTGGGCATCTCCACGGCGCAGATGCTGCGCATGGTCGCCGATTATCTCGATTCCGTCGCAATCTGATTCCTGTTGGACGTCTAACGCCCGGCGGCTTGTTCCGTCGGGCGTTTTCTTTTGGTTGCGCTTGCTGTGTACACTTGGGCGCGTGCAGGAACGTGAATTTTGGCAGTTGCTTGAAGAGGTACTCGGCCGTAGCTATGGCCGCGCGCTCGCACACGACCAAGTGCTTGATCGATTGAACGGTCTGACAGCCGTCGAAGCGCTTGAAATGGGGGAGGAGCCCCGCGTGGTATGGAACGTTCTGTGCGACCAGATGAACATTCCTGACTCCAAACGTTGGGGAAAGGACCATAACGCGCCACCAATGCCGGTGCGTTAGGCGGAGTTCGGCTATCGCAAAACACCGATTTCGAACAGATGTTCGGATAATGGGGTATAGTTATCCACAGAAGCACGGATTGGGCAGGTCGTCAACGGCTCGCCGCGAAGTTTCAGAATGCTGGAATTTCAAGGGAAAGCGGTCGTCGGCGTGTCGAAATGCATGTTCTTCGACCACAATGGCCGATTGAACTTGCGCAGATGGATGATGCGGTTTTACGGTGAATCCATTCATTCGTCTCGGTCAACAACAAGGAGTAGTCATGGCACAGACGAGCGCGGCAAAGAACGCCGCACAGAACAAGTCCGCGAATGGAATCGATCCGCGCCGTCAGGCCGCGCTCGACACAGCGCTCGCGCAGGTCGAGAAAAGCTTCGGCAAGGGATCGGCCATGAGACTTGGCGACCGCCCGGAACAGGATGTCGAGGTCATTCCGACCGGATCCTTGGCTTTGGATATGGCATTAGGCATCGGCGGCCTGCCTAAAGGCCGTATTGTGGAGATTTACGGACCGGAATCCTCTGGTAAGACCACATTGGCGCTGCATGTGGTGGCCAATGCCCAGAAGGCCGGCGGTGTGGCCGCATTCATCGATGCCGAGCATGCGCTCGATCCGGTCTATGCCCGTAAGCTGGGCGTCGACACCGATTCGTTGATCGTCTCTCAGCCGGACAATGGCGAGCAGGCATTGGAAATCGCCGACATGCTGATTCGTTCCGGCGCGCTTGACGTGATTGTCATCGATTCCGTCGCGGCCTTGGTGCCGAAAGCGGAAATCGAAGGCGAGATGGGAGACAGCCATGTCGGCCTGCAGGCGCGCCTGATGAGTCAGGCGTTGCGTAAGATGACCGGTGCGCTGGCGCAAGCCGGTACCACCGCCATCTTCATCAACCAGTTGCGTGAGAAAATTGGCGTGTTCTTCGGTAATCCGGAGACCACCACCGGCGGCAAGGCATTGAAGTTCTACGCGTCCGTACGTATGGACATCCGCCGTATCCAGACCATTAAGAACGGTGATGAGGCTGTCGGCAACCGTACCAAGGTCAAGGTTGTTAAGAACAAGATGGCTCCGCCGTTCAAGACCGCCGAATTCGATGTGCTGTACGGCGAGGGCATCTCCAAGGAAGGTTCCGTGCTTGATATGGCGTTGCAGGCCAACGTCGTCAAAAAGTCTGGCTCGTGGTTCACCTATGAGGGCGACCAGCTGGGGCAAGGACGCGAAAACGTGCGTCAGTTCCTCAAGGACAATCCGGAACTCACAGAGGAAATCGAGAACAAGGTCAAGGCGGCATTCGGTCTGATCAAACCTACCGACCAGTTCGCCGAGGACGATGGGGCGGAGGACGCCGCGGGCGCGCCGGATGATGGTAAGACGTCCAAAACTTCAAAAGCCGCCAAAGCCTGACATATGATCAGCGCCGAACGTTTCCTTAAGGAACAGGGCCTTCAGCCGGCGTCGGCCGATACTGGGGGCCTTGCCCTTTCTTCAGAGGATCCAGAACGCACGAACGTTCAGAGGTGGAACCGTCGAACGAAACCTGACCGTTCCAGTTTGTTCGCTGGAAGCGCAAATGCGACGAAAACGCCACGACACGCGCGACACGCTGGGCGTGTCGGGAACGGCGATTCTACTGCCGCAAAGGATCCAAATGATCTTGACGCATGCAGGGAAGCCGCATTGCGATTGCTGGACGCTGCGCCTCGACCTTCCGGCGCACTGCGTGAGCGCCTGATTGGTAAGGGCTATACCTCTGAAGTGGTTGACGACGTCATCGAAAGACTGACAAGGGTTCAACTGATTGACGATGAAGCCTACGCGCAATCCGCGGTGCGCTACTGTGCGACCCGTCTTATGGGATGTAGGGGCGCGGTCGCTGAGCTTACACGGAAAGGCGTCGACCGTAGGCTGGCCCAACAGGTTTGTGATGAGGCGGAATCCTACGGCGTGTTTACTGAAGCCGCATGGGAATTAGGCCGTAGAACCGCGAGTAAAAACCGCCGGTCTGGAACGCGATGCACGTAGGCGCCGCTTCTGGAGCGCGGGCGGCAGAAAAGGCCATAATCCTGAGATTCTGCGCCAAATCGCACAGGAACTGTTTGATTGACGGCGACCGTTGACCAAGGGCGTGACGTCAGTTTCATAAAGAGGCTGGTGTAAAGAAATCCTCAAAACATAAAGAGTGGAGAGTGAGACCTCTTATACCCCGGGTTCTGTCGTGCCAACGGCACGGATGGCCATCCATCTCGACCTGGCGTTGCCGTCAGGCTCTAGCAGCCTACCCGAAGGCTTCGGACGAGCAGTCCTCGAACGCCTTCTGCTTGGCCTTGCTCCCGATGAGGCTTGCCATGCGGCCAACTGTCACCAGCGGCCCGGTGGTCTCTTACACCGCCGTTTCACCCTTACCCACCGGCCGAAACCGGTAAGGCGGTCTATTCTCTGCTGCGCTATCTCTCAGGTCGCCCTGGGCGGACGTTATCCGCCATCGTGCTCTATGGAGCCCGGAAGTTCCTCAACCGACAAAATCGGTCGCGGCCATCAAGAGGTCTCAAACGCACAACTATAGCAAGAGAATCGTCGAAAGCAAAGCGTAAAAAAACTTTTGTTTTCTCGGGGAGTTTTCCAGCAAATCACCAATCTTATGGATACAATGATGACTACCAAGCAGCGATGCAGCTGGTTGGTCCGTATATAGCGGTTAACACCGCTTGAGTCTAGGGAGGTCCACATGGAAATCGTCGTTACCGGACGTCATACGCAGATCAAGCAAAGGTTCCGTGACGTTGTCGAAAGCAAGATGAATCGTGTGACCGCTATCGCCCCGGATGCGCAGCGTGTCCAGATTGTGCTGTCCCACGAGGGCAATCCGCGTCAGGCCGACACCGCCAAGCGCGTTGAGATCACCGTCATCGCAGGTCGTACCGTGGTGCGTGCCGAAGCCTCCAGCGCCGACGAGTTCAGCGCGCTCGATTTGGCTCTCGACAAGCTGACGCTTCGTCTGCGCCGTACCCGCGACCGCCGCAAGGACCATCGTCGTGGCTACACCGATCCGGTCCCGGTCGATCTGGGCCCGGTCGAGCCGGTCGTCGTCGAGGAGCCGGAGCCGGAAGCGCCGAACAATAGCCCGGCCGACGCCGTTTCCGCTGATCTCGGCCCTGGCGAATCCGTCGAGGTCCAGGTCGGCGACACCCCAATCGTCATCCGCCGCAAGCTGCACATCGCCGAGCCGATGACCATTGACGAGGCCCTGTACGAGATGGAGCTGATCGGTCACGACTTCTTCCTGTTCGTCAACAAGGAAACCGGTCGTCCGTCCGTCGTCTACCACCGTCACGGTTGGAGCTACGGCGTCTTCGAAATCGACACTCCGGAGAATGTGGCCAAGAAGTAATGGCTAATGGCTGAAAACTGAACGATAAGAGGCTCGCATGTCATACATGCGGGCCTCTTTTCTTATGCGAAAAACAAGATACGTCAAAACTTACGTAAAATGGACGGAGCTTTTCGGAAATCGCGAGAAAGCGACTATCCTCAATCGAGGAAAGTCACCATACACAAAGGGAGTGATTGTGGTAGATATCGTTGACAAAGCCCTACGCATGGGTGAAGGCCGACAGATCAAGAAGCTTGAGAACGTGGCCAAAGCGACGAACGCCTTGGAGGACGAGATCGCGGCGCTTGACGACGAGGAGCTCAAGGGCCAGACCGCCAAGTTCAAGCAGCGTATCGAAAACGGCGAGTCCCTTGACAAGCTCATGCCGGAAGCCTTCGCCACCGTGCGTGAAGCTTCCAAGCGAACCCTGGGCCTGCGCCACTTCGACGTGCAGCTCATGGGCGGCGCCGCTCTGCACTGGGGCAACATCGCCGAAATGAAGACCGGTGAAGGCAAGACCCTTGTGGCCACGCTGCCGGCCTACCTGAACGCACTCGACGGTCAGGGCGTCCACGTCGTCACCGTCAACGACTATCTGGCCAGCTACCAGGCCGAGCTGATGGGCCGTGTCTACCGCTTCCTCGGCATGAGCACCGGCTGCATCATCACCAACCAGAAGCCGCCGGAGCGTCGCAAGCAGTACAACGCCGACATCACCTACGGCACCAACAACGAATTCGGTTTTGATTACCTGCGCGACAACATGGCGTGGGAGAAGTCCGATCTCGTACAGCGTGGCCATCACTACGCCATCGTCGATGAGGTCGATTCCATTCTCATCGACGAAGCCCGTACCCCGTTGATCATCTCCGGTCCGGCCGAAGGCGACGTGACCCGCTGGTACCGCCAGTTCGCGCGCCTGGTCCTGAAGCTCAACCGCGACGAGGATTACGAGGTCGACGAGAAGAAGAAGGTCGTCGGCATCCTTGATCCGGGCATCACCAAGGTCGAGGACTATCTCGGCATCGACAACCTGTACGAACCGAACAACACCGCATTGATCGGCTATCTGAACAACGCCATCAAGGCCAAGGAACTGTTCCTGCGCGACCGCGACTACGTCGTGACCGGCGGCGAAGTGCTCATCGTCGACGAGCACACCGGACGTATCCTGCCGGGCCGCCGTTACAACGAGGGTCTGCACCAAGCCATCGAAGCCAAGGAAGGCGTGGAGGTCAAGGCCGAAAACCAGACCTTCGCCACCATCACCCTGCAGAACTACTTCCGCATGTACGACAAGCTGGCAGGCATGACCGGTACCGCAGAGACCGAAGCCGCCGAATTCATGGGCACCTACAAGCTGGGCGTGCTGCCGATTCCGACCAACAAGCCGATGATCCGCGAGGATAAGGACGATCTGATCTTCCGTACCAAGAAGGAAAAGCTCGCCGCCATCGTCCGTGATGTGGCCAAGCGCCACAAGAAGGGCCAGCCGGTCCTGCTGGGTACCGCATCCGTGGAATCCTCCGAAGTCGTGTCCTCTCTGCTTGACGTGGCCAAGATTCCTCACCAGGTGCTGAACGCGAAGCAGCATGACAAGGAAGCCGCCGTTGTGGCCGTCGCAGGCCGTAAGGGCGCCGTCACCGTGGCCACCAACATGGCAGGCCGTGGTACCGATATCATGCTCGGCGGCAACGTCGAGTTCCTCGCCGATGCGAAGCTCAAGTCTGAAGGCTATTCTCCGGATGACACTCCGGACGAGTACGAGAAGCGTTGGCCGGGCACTTTGGCCGAAATCAAGGACCAGGTCAAGGACGAGCATGAAGAGGTCGTTGAACTCGGCGGCCTGTACGTGCTTGGTACCGAGCGTCACGAATCCCGTCGTATCGACAACCAGCTGCGCGGCCGTTCCGGACGTCAGGGCGATCCGGGCGAGTCCCGTTTCTACCTGTCGCTCGAAGACGATCTGATGCGTCTGTTCAACACCCAGCTCGTGGCCCGCGTTATGGCCAAGGGCATGCCGGAAGGCGAGCCGATCGAAGCGAAGAGCGTTTCCAAGGGCGTGCGCACCGCACAGAAGGCCGTCGAATCGCGTAACTTCGAAATCCGTAAGAACGTGCTGAAGTACGATGACGTGATGAACAAGCAGCGCACCGTCATTTATGCGGAGCGTCAGGCTGTGCTGAAGGGCGCGGATATCCACGAGGACATCCTCAAGTTCATCGACGACACCGTGCTGAGCTACATCAAGGGCGCCAACAACGGTTCCGACAAGCCGGCCGATTGGGATTGGGACGGTCTGTTCAAGGCCATCTCCTCCGTGTACCCGATCGCCGTGGAGCAGGAAGCGGCCAAGGACGCCGTCGACAAGCTCAAGGGCGACAAGGCCGTTGAGGCCCTGAAGGAGCTCATCGTCTCCGACGCCAAGGACCAGTACTCCGATTTCGAAGACAAGCTCGGCAGCGAAGGCCTGCGCCAGCTCGAGCGCCGCGTGGTGCTCGCCGTGCTCGACCGCAAGTGGCGTGAACACCTCTACGAGATGGACTACCTCAAGGACGGCATCGGCCTGCGCGGTATGGGCCAGCGCGACCCGCTGGTCGAATACCAGCGTGAAGGCTACCAGATGTACAACTCCATGATCGAAGCCATCAAGGAGGAAACCATCCAGCTGCTGTTCCACGTGGACATCGAACGCGTGGCCATGACCGAGGACGAGGAGACCGAATCCGATGAGGATGAGGCCGTGAACGCCGCCGAGGCCGTAATGGGTCTGGACGACGAAGCCGCCGCGACCGGCGAATCCGCTCCTGCAGAGCCGGAGACCGATGACGAGGCCGAAAAGACCACCATCGATGAACTGGCTGACGAGCAGAAGAACGAGAAGGGCATCGTCGGCATGCAGCCGATCAGCCATGCCGAAGGCAAGGTCCCGGCCAACAAGCGTCCGAAGAGCGAGGAACTCCACTCTCCGTGGGCGGATGGCCGCACTTTCCCGGGAACCGGCAAGAACGCCCAGTGCCCATGCGGTTCTGGCCGTAAGTACAAGATGTGCCACGGCCAGAACGAGCAGTGATTCGCTGAATCGCTGACTTGCTCATGACATAACCTCCCCGACCGTAATCGGGGAGGTTTTCTTTTTGAAGATCTTCGATGGCCGTTTCGTGATATGGACGTGCGGACGTGGGGAAACGTCCAATCGTTACAATTGGCGGCATCAGAACAACAATAAAGGCGTGCGACAGCGCCAAGGAGGGCATCATGGCCGAAATCACATGGAAGTCGATCCTCACCAAGCTGGTCGGAGGGGACCATCTGAGTGCCGAGGAATCCGAGTGGTTCGTCGATGACCTCATGAACGGCAACGCTAATCCGGCGGCCGTCGGTGCGGTTCTGGCAACCCAGCAGCAGCTTGGCTTGACTCCGGATGAGGTGCGTGGAGCGGCCAAGGCCATGGTCTCCCATGCCATCAAACTTGATATCGACGGTGAGACCACCGATATCGTCGGTACCGGTGGAGACGGCGCCGCGACGGTGAATCTGTCTTCCATGGGCGCGGTGGTGGCTGCCGCAGCCGGAGCGAAAGTCGTGAAGCACGGCAATCGTGCAGCCTCTTCCAAGTGCGGCACTGCCGATTGCTTCGAGGCGCTGGGACTGCCGCTCGATCTGGAACCGGAACAGGTTGCTGAGGTCGGCAACGAATGCGGCATCGCATTCGCTTTCGCACGCACATTCCATCCGGCAATGCGCTTCGTGGGACCTGTCCGTGCGGCGCTCGGCATGCCATGCGTATTCAACGTTCTTGGACCTCTGACCAATCCGGCCTCGCCGAAGCACATGGCGGTGGGCTGTGCCAATCGCGCAATGAGCCCGATCATGGCTGCGGTATATGCGGCTAATGGACAGACCGGCATGGTGTACACGTCAAGCGAGGGACTTGACGAAATGGCTCCGACTGGTCCGGTGTCCATCTGGGAGTTCAGCAACGGCAAAGTCACTGAGAGTGAATTCGATCCGACTGTGGAGCTTGGTCTCGACAAGGTGACGGTGGCTGACTTAAAGGGTGGAGAGCCGGAGCTCAACGCTCAGCTGTTCCGTGACTTCCTTGCAGGCAAGGACGTTCCTTTCCGCACTACCGCCCTGCTCAACGCGGCATCCGCGATTGTTGCGGACGGCCATCAGGTGCCAGCTGATGCCAGCCTGACTGAACGATTCAAAGCGGCCTATGCCATTGCCGAAGAAACCGTTGATTCAGGCAAGGCCTCGGCACTGCTTGACCAGTGGATCACCGCCGCCCAGTCCAAGAAAGCTTGATATTCGGCGAAATAGCAGATCATAAGAACGTAT
>ENA-OQNM01000762-OQNM01000762.1-human-gut-metagenome-genome-assembly--contig:-NODE-762-length-11111-cov-3.233339_pt1 | contig 11111 bp, 9 predicted proteins | sample MGYA00242632_ERZ504886 | MGnify/ENA primary metagenome ERZ504886 (study PRJEB26092, sample SAMD00036424) | human gut metagenome | host: Homo sapiens | study: EMG produced TPA metagenomics assembly of... | reverse complement strand
TGCGGCACGTACTTCTTCCAAGCGGCCTCGGCATCCGGATCCAAGGAGATGTCCCAGCCGGCGTGCGCGATCCAGCCGAGGTGCAGTTCCAGCACCTGGCCAAGGTTCATTCGGGAAGGCACACCCAGCGGGTTCAGCATGATATCTACCGGAGTACCGTCGGCGAGGAACGGCATGTCCTCTTCCGGCAGGATGCGGGAGATGCAGCCCTTGTTGCCGTGGCGGCCGGAGAGCTTGTCGCCCTGGGTGATCTTACGGTGCTGTGCGATGTAGACGCGAATCATCTGGTTCACGCCGTTCGGCAGTTCGTCGCCGTCTTCCTCGGCATCCTCGCGGGTGATTTCCTTGACCGCGATGACGGTGCCGGTCTCGCCGTGAGGCACGCGCAGCGAGGTGTCACGCACTTCGCGGCTCTTCTCGCCGAAGATGGCGCGCAGCAGACGCTCTTCCGGAGTCAGCTCGGTCTCGCCCTTCGGGTGACCTTGCCGACCAGAATGTCGCCGGCTTCGACTTCGGCGCCGATGCGGATGATGCCACGCTCGTCGAGGTTGGCCACCGCGTCCTCGCCGACGTTCGGCAGGTCGCGGGTGATCTCTTCGGCACCCAGCTTGGTTTCGCGGGCGTCGATCTCGTACTCCTCGATGTGGATGGAGCTCAGGGTGTCGTCCTGCACGAGGCGCTGGGAGATGATCACAGCATCCTCGTAGTTGTAGCCGTTCCACGGCATGAAGGCGATGAGCAGGTTCTTGCCCAGTGCCATTTCGCCCTTCTGGGTGGCCGGACCATCGGCAAGCACGGTACCGGCTTCCACACGTTCGCCGTCGTGGATCAGCGGAACCTGGTTGTAGCAGGTGGTCTGGTTGGAACGCAGGAACTTGGCCAGCTTGTAGGAGCTGGTGGTGCCGTCGTCGTTCATCACACGGATGATGTCGGCGGAAACATACGTCACCACACCCGGCTTCTCAGCCAGAATGACATCGCCGGAATCGACGGCCGCACGCCATTCGGCACCGGTGCCCACCAGCGGGCGCTCGGATTCGATCAGCGGCACTGCCTGACGCTGCATGTTGGTACCCATCAGCGCTCGGTGGCCCTCATCGTGCTCCAGGAACGGAATCAGGGAGGCGCCGACGGAAACCATCTGACGCGGGGAAACGTCCATGTAGTCAACGGAGCTGACGGGCACATCGACTGCTTCTTCTTCGCCGACTCGGGCAAGGGCCTGCTTCTTGACGAAGTTGCCGTTCTCGTCGAGTTCCTGGTTGGCCTGTGCGATCACGTGCTCGGCATCGCGGTCTGCGGTCATGTATTCGACCTCGTCGGTCACATGGCCGTTGATGACCTTACGGTACGGGGTCTCGATGAAGCCGAACGGATTGATGCGGCCGAAGGTTGCCAGAGAACCGATAAGACCGATGTTCGGACCTTCAGGAGATTCGATCGGGCACATACGGCCGAAGTGGGACGGGTGCACGTCTCGCACTTCCATGGATGCGCGGTCACGAGACAGACCGCCAGGGCCCAGAGCGGACAGACGACGCTTGTTGGTGACGCCTGCCAACGGGTTGTTCTGATCCATGAACTGCGACAGCTGGGAAGTTCCGAAGAACTCCTTGATGGTGGCGTTCACCGGACGAATGTTGATCAGGGACTGCGGGGTGATGGCCTCCGGATCCTGGGTGGTCATACGTTCGCGGACCACACGCTCCATACGGCTCAGACCGGTACGCAGCTGGTTCTGGATCAGCTCGCCGACCTGGCGGATACGACGGTTGCCGAAATGATCGATATCGTCGACGTCCACGCGCAGATCCACATCCTGGCCGTCACGCTTGCCCGGGAACTTGGTGTCGCCGGCATGCAGGGTGACCAGGTACTTGATGGTGGAGATGATGTCTTCGCGAGACAGGCTGCGATCGTTGACATCCTTTTCCAGACCAAGCTTGCGGTTGATCTTGTAACGGCCAACGCGGGCCAGATCGTAACGCTTGGTGTTGAAGTAGAAGGAATCCAGCAGGTTGCGGCCAGCTTCCGGCGTCGGGGTGTCGGCCGGGCGGATCTTGCGGTACAGATCGGTCAGAGCCTCGTCCTGGGTCTGCACGGTCTCCTTGGCAAGCGCGTCCATAACCAGCGGGTAATCCCTGAACGCATCGGCGATCTCATCCTTGGTCATGCCGATGGCCATGAGGAACACGATGGCGGACTGCTTGCGCTTGCGGTCCACGCGCACGCCAAGCACGTCACGCTTGTCGATCTCGAACTCGAGCCATGCGCCACGGCTCGGGATGATCTTCGCGCCGAAGACTTCCTTGTCGGAAGTGCGATCCTGGCTGCGGTCGAAGTACACGCCCGGAGAACGCACCAGCTGAGACACGATCACTCGCTCGGTACCACCGATGATGAAGGTGCCGTGCGGGGTCTGCAGCGGGAAATCGCCCATGAACACGGTCTGGGACTTGATTTCGCCGGTGTCGCCGTTTTCGAATTCAGCGTTCACATACAGCGGCGCGGAGTAGGTGTAATCCTTCTCCTTGCACTCCTGCACGGTGTGGCGCGGTTCTTCGAAATACGGATCGGAGAAGGTCAGGCTCATGGTCTGAGCGAAGTTCTCGATCGGGGAGATCTCCTGGAAGACCTCATCAAGACCGGAGGTGTGGGGCACGGTGTTGGTGCCGTTCGCCAGATCCTCCTCGACACGCTTCTGCCAGCGCTCGTTGCCGATGAGCCAGTCGAAGCTGTCAGTCTGTACACCCAACAGGTAGGGTACATCAATGGGCTCGCGGATGGAGCCGAAGTTCACACGGTCCGACGCCTTGTGCAGATCAATATCATGCTGGTCGGCGCGTGCGATGATGGTGGTGGTGTTCGTCGTAGCCTCAGCCAATGGACGTTCCTTATCGCTCGCTAAATCGTTTCGATATGTTTCCCCGGAAGCGCTCTCATTGGCCACCATATGCCTAGTACGCGGGCGCTTCTTCCTTGTCAGCGTGCCCGCTATATGACACGCATGTACGCAAAGTCATGAGAATAACATATCCTATAGATTTTTATTCAATAGTGACGCCGACCGGATCGGACTTCGCTTTGGGATGCCCTTCAATCGAAAGCTGCGCCGAATACACGCCACGATCCACCTTCGGCAGGGTGGATTGATCCTCCACGCATTCGCTGCCAGTACGCGTTCCCGGCCAGGTGATCGTCTGTCTGACCTCGTCGCCCTTCGCCAACAGACGATAGTCGGTGTCAACGGGGCACACATTCGACTTCCAAACCACATCATCGCCCGATTTGATCGTCAACACCACGCTGGAAGCCGACACATCAACCAAGCAACCAACCTTGCTGGAACCGTCATATTTGACGTCCGTAGTGAAATCCATCGAATCGCCCACACCGAAACTTGACGCCGCAGGAGTCAACGAAAGCGCGACATTGGACGCATCGCAATCCGGCACCCCGCTTTTCTTCTCCTTGGTCGGGGACGGCACTTCCTTACGGGAAATCGCATACACGTCCGCATGATGAATCTCACGATTCACCGCGACAATCCCCCTCGACAGGGAGTACAGGCAAAACACCAGAAAAGAAATCAGCACTATCGCAGCGATGCCGACGACGATGCGACGGCGACGAAATATCGCCTGCTGTTTTTTCGAACGTTTCTTGCCGGATTTCGAGGACGTCTTCTGTGCCATGATTTCACAGTCTAGCGTGCGCACATCCAAAGAACGTCGGCATTCTTCCTTTCATACCGGAAGACGCACATCCGCATTCGGCAGGATTTCGATAAGACCATCCTCATCCAACGATGCGATGCACCGATCAAGCTGGATATGGTCATCCCACAGTCGTTCAAGCGACTTGCGATTAAGGGCGGTCGCACCTTCCGGCAGATTGCGCAGCGCATTCAGCACCAGCCCACGCACCTGACGATCCGTACCTTGGAAACGTTGACGCGGCCGCGTGCGACGTTCCCCCAATCCCGGACGACCATTATGCAAAAACACGCAATGTCCCGAAACAGGGCACGCCTCGCACAACGGAGCCTTTGCCGTGCAGACGGTCGCGCCCAATTCCATAACGGACTGATTCCACACCACTGAAGGACGGTCGAACCGTCTGCATTTTGAGGCATCATCCTGCGGCAACATCTGCTTCGCCAACGCACGTTCCGCAGGTCTTGCGGCGCCGCCAAGCGACTCCTCGCCAAGAAAAACCCTCGAAAGCACCCTGCGAATATTCGTATCCACCACCGCGATGCGCTCACCAAACGCGAAACTCATCACCGCGCTGGCCGTATAATCGCCGATACCCGGCAATGCCAGCAACTCATCGTACGTACGCGGCAGCTTGTTATCGTAATCGGAAGCGACCACGCGGGCGCATTCCTGCAATCGCAAGGCGCGTCTCGGATAGCCGAGCCTGCCCCAAGCCGTGATCACATCCGCTTTCGCGGCATCGGCAAGCGCGACCGCATCAGGCCAGCGTTCCATCCAATCGTTCCAATACGGTACCACACGGCTCATCTGCGTCTGCTGGCTCATCACTTCGGAGACAAGCACGCCCCACGCAGTAGTGCGGCCGAAACGCCATGGCAGGTCACGCGCCGAAGCATGCCACCATTCGGCAAGCGCGTCCGCCACAGCTTCGGCGTTTTCAATTTCGGTATTAGGCTCGTTCGTGTCGTTCATCGTACCTATTCTTGCATTCATGACGAACGAAGAGCATACCAATGACGCGCAAGGCGCAACCGCAGAGGAAGCCAAAGTCGAGAAAATGTTCGAATACGGCTACCGCAAGTCGAATTATGGGCCGGACGAACTCGTGACCGACGCGCACGGCAATCCGATTTCCGTGGTCGACGCGATGCTGTCAGCCGAAGACGCGGCCAAAGCCGAAACCTCCACGCCCCACTTGTGCTACTACTCACCGCGCATTCCCGGCAACACCGGCTCGGCCATCCGCCTGTGCGCGGTGACCGGCACGATCCTGCATTTGGTGGAGCCGCTTGGATTCAATCTGCGCGATACGAAGCTGCGCCGCGCCGGACTGGACTACCACGACATGGCGCACGTGGTATTGCACCCGAATTTTGAGAATCTGGTGGAATCCATGCCGAATTCGCGCATCATCGCGTTCACCGCGCACGCCACCAAACTGTATACCGACATCGAATACAAGCCGACCGACATTCTGCTGTTCGGCCCGGAGCCAGGCAATATTCCCGATCCGATGGATATTATGGCCGGTCCGCACGTGGCCGAACAGGTGCGTCTGCCGATGCGTCCAAGCCTGCGTTCCCTGAACCTCACCAACTGCGCATCCATCGCCATCTACGAAGCCTGGCGCCAACTAGGCTTCGCCGGCGGCCAGTAATCCCTCCCCTGCCTGCCAACTTTCGTTTCAATTCATTACCTTATGGATATTGGGGACGCAGTAGGGCGGGATATTCCATTCGTGACACACTCAAGGCCGTTCGGCCAAGCCTACGGTCCCGAACGGAATATCCCGCCCTACTGCTTGCTATGGCACACAAACCAACGTTGTTGCAAACAAAAAGCAAGCGTCAACCTAATCTGATGTGAAGCGCAACATAAGCGGGGAGCCGGCATGTTCTGTTTCAGACCGTAAAGACTTGGCCTGAGCGGCCCGGAGCGTGTCGGGAATGAATATGCCGGCTCCCCGCGACCTTCCGCAACCAACGCAACCACTGCGAAAGATGCGTAGGGAAGGGAGAAGCTAGTTTTTGAAGCTGTGGATTGGGCGGGGATGCGGCCGCCTCGGGTCACGAAGGCTTCGCAGCTGGTCTGGTTGACTGGAATGATCGGCGCATAGCCCATCAGGCCGCCGAAGTTGGCCATCTCCCCTACGCCTTTGCCTTCGACCGGAATCACGCGCACGGCCGTGGTTTTCTGGTTGACCATGCCGATCGCAGCCTCGTCGGCGATGATGCCGGAAATGGTGGATGCGGTGGTGTCTCCCGGAATGGCGATCATGTCAAGGCCGACGGAGCATACGCAGGTCATGGCTTCGAGCTTTTCGATCTTCAGGCAGCCGTTGGTTGCCGCGTCGATCATGTTCTTGTCTTCGGAGACGGGGATGAACGCGCCGGAAAGTCCGCCGACGTAGGAGGACGCCATGATGCCGCCCTTCTTCACCTGATCGTTCAGCATGGCGAGCGCTGCGGTGGTGCCCGGTGCGCCAACCTGTTCGAGGCCGATCTTCTCAAGCACTTCGCCGACGGAGTCGCCTACGGCCGGGGTTGGCGCGAGGGAAAGGTCGATGATGCCGAATGGAATGCCGAGGCGACGGGATGCCTCCTGTGCCACCAGCTGGCCGACACGCGTGATCTTGAACGCGGTGCGCTTGATGGTTTCACATAGGAATTCGAAGTTTTTGCCCTTGGCTTCGTCGAGCGCGCGGGAAACCACGCCGGGGCCGGAAACGCCGACGTTGATGACCGCATCGCCTTCGGTCACACCATGGAAGCCGCCTGCCATGAACGGGTTGTCATCGGGGGCATTGCAGAATGCCACGAATTTCACGCATCCGTAGGAATCGTTATCTGCGGTGGCGTGCGCGATGTCTTTGATGATGTGGCCGAGCAATTCGACAGAGTTCATGTCGATGCCGGTTTTGGTGGATCCCACGTTGACGGACGAGCAGACAATGTCGGTTTCGCTCAGCGCTTTCGGCAGGGAGCGGATGAGCAGCTCTTCGGCGGGGGTCATGGACTTGGATACGAGCGCGGAGTAGCCGCCGATCAGGTCGACGCCGACCTTCTTCGCCGCATGGTCAAGTGCATGCGCGATTTTCACGAAATCGTCCGACGTTTTACACGAACTTGCGCCGACCAGCGAGATCGGAGTGACGGTGATACGCTTGTTGACGATCGGAATGCCGTAGTCGCGTTCGATGGCTTTGCCGGTGGATACGAGATCCTTGGCATACGTGGTGATTTTGTTGTAGATGTTGTCGCAGACTTCGTCGACGCTGTCGGCCGCGCAGTCCAGCAGGCTGATGCCCATGGTGATGGTGCGCACGTCGAGCTTCTCCTGCTCGATCATCTGGTTGGTCTCGTGGACCTCCATGATATTCAGCATGGTTTTTCCTTACGATTAGTACGATTCGTGGCTTCGATTACTTGCGTGGCTCACGTATGCCGCGGATCAGACGCGGTGCATCTTGGTAAAGATCTCCTCGCGCTGGCAGCGGATGCGCACGCCAATCTCCTCGCCGAGTTTGTCGAGATCGTCCACGACCTCGCCGAATTCCTTGTCAGCGTTGGAATAATCCACGATCATCATCATGTTGAAGAAACCGTCGATGATGGTCTGGGAAATGTCAAGCACGTTGACCTGATGTTCGGAAAGGTATGTGCAGACGCGTGCGATGATGCCGACAGTATCCTGACCGACGACGGTGATGATTGCCTTGTTCATGGAACTCCCTAAACGTTAGGTGCGAATATCCAGTTGCCGTCTCGGCGAATTGCCGGACGTGCCCTCAAGTATAGGGAAGGCACGTGCCAAAACACGTGCCTTCCATCTATTTGCCTTACATACTGAGATGACTGCCGGTTACCACCTGCCGCTATAGCAGCTGTATGTCACCGCCAGATGCCGTCGAGCACACGCACATCCACGCAATCGACCTTGCCGTCAGCAACAAAACGGAACTCACCATCGCCGTCCGCACCTTGGAACAGCATGCTGCCGGCCGCTTCGCCGTTGTTAAGGAAGACTTCCACCACATTGCGGTCGAAGAAGATTTCGACGCGACGCACGTCGGTGATGCCGCTATCGAAATCAACGTTGTCCACGACTGTTCCCTTCGTGACCAGTCGGGTCACGCCGTTGCGACGCTGCAGCTGCAATTCCATCGAATTACCATTGGCGGGATTGGTACCGGTCGCGATGAGCATTGTGAAATCGTTATCGTCGGCCAGATGCATGTCCATGTAATACGCGTTGGTCGGCACAATGAAGAAGGTCCCGTTTTCGTCTGCATGAGCTTCCAAACGATCGCCTAGCAGCTGCTCGTACGCTTCCTTGACAGGACGACTGGTCAAACGGCCGTCACGCACGTGCAGTTCACGTGGCAGCGACATCATGCCGTTGGCGATACACGGCTTTTCCACACGCATCGCGGGAAAGTCGGTATACCAGCCGAACACGATACGACGCCCGTCGTCGGCAAAGCTTTGCGTGGCATAGTAGCCGGTACCGAAATCACACCAATCACTGTTCTCTACCTGCAAACGTGGACCTTCGGCGGTGTCCTTGAGATCACCAACATACCAACGCACCTGCTGGAAACGACCTTGCTTGTCACGGTAGTGCATCAACGCGCCGATGGCGACTGTCTTGCCGTCGAGCTGGAACAGGTCAGGACATTCGTAGGTACGCGATAGCTGGTGGCCGAAATCGGCGAGCACCGGTCCTTCATACTGCCATGTCACGTTGCGCTTGAGTGGTTTCTTCGCGGAGAAGAGCGCCATGGCAGGCACCGTATCCATAGTTGGGCTTGTCGGTGCCGGGCCTGCCTTGCGGACTGCACGTGAACCAGCCGTCTGTGCCCTGTACGCTGATGCCAGGCGCCGCGGAGGACACAGCATCAGTATCGAATTCGGAGACCGGCAGATTCGTGGCGGTCACCATGTAAGCGCGTTCCGGATTGATAGCCTCGCCGGACATGCCGGTTTCCACCTTCGGATCACGGAAATCGAAGCCAAAACCATCGTTAACGCGCAACGCGACCGGAGATTCGACACTCACATGCACGCCATCCTCACACAAGCAGGTGGTCTGGTATTCAGTAACAGACGATTCGTCTCCGCGAGTCTCCAGGTGCCGGGTCAGGTACAGGCGAATAGCGGCCGCATCATCACCCTTGCAGGGATTATCACACGCATCCACCGTCACCGCTGATCCGGAGAACGCGCCACCAACGATGCGTTCGTCGATATGCAGCTCCGGCTGCGGTTCGAGGAAGATTGGCAGATGCGTCCAATGCACCAGATCGCGGCTTACCGCATGGCCCCAGTGCATATTGTCCCAGCCAAAACCATACGGATTGAATTGGTAGAACAGATGGTAGCGTCCTTGGAAACGACACAGGCCGTTAGGATCATTCATCCAGCGAGCGAATGGCTCAAAATGCGCCGCAGGACGAGCGAAACGATCATAGATCTGCTCCAGCGTCGGCTGCGTATCCCATTCATTGTCGTACGGATTCATGCTGATGAAACGCACGCCTTCATCAAGGAGATTCTCACACTCGGACAAGTAGGCGAACCGTACGGTCAGTCGGTGCGCACTCACCGTAATACGCACGTTCGTCGGCACCGGAATCAAGAAATGGTGGCGACGCTCGGCCACCGGCATGGCATGGCTGGCGATTTGATGGCCGTCCCAGTCTGTAATGGTGACGGCAGCGTCATCGCCGCATCTTTCGGCGAACAATTCCAGCAAACGGTAGCCGCCGGTTTCGGTGGCAACGGAATAGTTGTCAGGCATAATAATCTCCTCCACAGCGCCACATGATCAGATATCATGTGGCTACGCATTGAAAAACAGATAATTAGAAAAACAAATGGAAAAAGGAAACGTCCGTCACGACACGATGGAATCGCGTTCGATGATGCGGCAGCGCAATGCTGTTTTGCTGCCATCACGTTGCCTCTGCACCGCCATGCCACGATCGGACTCAAGATCGGCTACGGCCTTGTCGCCGTCAAGTATGGTGACAAGTTGCCGAACCGCTTCAAAACCCATCTCATAATGGGGTAGTTCCAGCGTAGTCAGTGATGGTTTGATCACATTAGTGATGAACGGCTGGTTATCGATGCTGATCACCGACACGTCAGCGCCGATGCGCACTCCGCGTTCGCGTGCGGCTTCGTAGATGAAAGTGGCGCGCACATCGTTGAAACAAAAGATGCCGTCCGGCTTGATTTCGTCGAACACCCGCGCCGCTTCATCGTCCGCGTTAGTAAATTCCGATACTTCGACGACCAAAGCGTCATCGAATGGAATGCCCGCTTCCGCAAGCGCACGTCGGTAACCAGTCAGACGTTGCTCTTGCGCGACGATGGATGTTGCGGAACCGTAGTAGACGATGCGTCTGCATCCAGCTTGGATCAGACGGTTGGTGGCGTCATACCCCGCCAGTTCATCATCGGGGTAGACCGAGGGAACTCGCCCCGCTGCATCCTCACTGTCCACCACCACGGTCGGGCTGCCTTCCAAGACTTCGGGAATGTCCACTTTGCGGTGGAACATCATGGCGTATAGGAAGCCATCCACGTTATATCGGAGCAGGGCGGATATTTCTTGTTTCTCGAGTTCGGCGTCATTATTGGTGTTCGTGGTAAGCAGTATGTATCCGAGCTTGCTCGCGGCATCCTGCGCACCTTCGAGTACCTTGCTCGCGTACGGGGTCGTGGCGATCTCATCGGTGACGAATCCCAGAGTATTGGATTTGCTGGTACGTAGGGTGCGCGCCACAGAATTGGGCTTGTACCCCATGTTCTTGGCAGTCGCACGGATTTTCTGCGCAACCGCCTTGCTGACGCGATTGTGATCCTTGTTGTTCATAACCAAAGACACAGTGCATACGGAAACACCCGCTTCCTTAGCTATGTCTTTGATGGATACCAATCGTTTGGACCTGTTCACTCGTTGCCTTACTGACGACTGCACCATTTTATCACCCCCTTTTTTTTGCGAACATGTCACGATGTCTGGTTTCGGGCGTGGCCCGTGCTCTGTTCCATGCGGTCATGAATGTCCATTCCAGGCAGACGGCCGAATGAATAAATAATCCAGGCTGTGCAGAACATCGGCAGCGACAAGCCGAACACCATGAGAATTCCAGGCCATTGCACCCATACAAGCACGGTAAGAATCAGCAGTCCAACCTGCAGAAGGCTGCACAACGGGCGTGCCACAATCATCGCCAGTGTTGTACGAACAATCCAGACGGGACGCTCCGCATAGTTCGCGCGTACCACCCAAACCAAGGACGAGAACACTGCCAAAACTACGATGATGAGCAGCAGCACGCCGGAAACCATGATGTCGAAATCGCCGCGAGCATGCCAGTTCATC
>ENA-OQNM01000761-OQNM01000761.1-human-gut-metagenome-genome-assembly--contig:-NODE-761-length-11122-cov-2.094407_pt1 | contig 11122 bp, 10 predicted proteins | sample MGYA00242632_ERZ504886 | MGnify/ENA primary metagenome ERZ504886 (study PRJEB26092, sample SAMD00036424) | human gut metagenome | host: Homo sapiens | study: EMG produced TPA metagenomics assembly of... | reverse complement strand
TGACCACAAAGTACCATACCTTCTGAATTTCGATCTGCGCCTGATCCAGCCTTCTGGCTCGATACTTCCGGCGGGCAGCTTAATAAATTGCAACGGTTGCAACGGAGACCCGGTTACTTACATAGTAATCATTATGAGATGCAGTGGACAAACGTTCCATTGTCCGGATCTCTTGCGTCTGCTTACCTGCACACGACGCCAACAGAATTGAGAAAAATAAAATCGCTTTTTCATGCTTATCAGATTTATTGGGCAAAGAAAAGGATTATGACAGAAAAACATGATAAGAAATCAATCAAAAACATATAAAAATCGTTCTATCACTTTCTCCTGATGAAAAAACAATAGAACGATATTAAATTCTTTGGTTACTTATCTTTCTAAAGAAAAAGCAACAATCACTTTCTCAACTGGCTCAGTCCATAATACAGCAAACGGAGTACAACCGACAATCCGTAAAAGCCACACGTAATGAGTAGCATCCACAACGATTGTGTCCAAAGCTCGGACCAGCTTGTACCGTATGCTATGATTGAGATAATGTTCATCAGATAAGCGAGCGCGATACAGACACAGAATATCTTGATTTCCGTTTTTTGTCTCTTTACAGATAATACGATCTCTTTCATAATCATGCAAAATTTAGATACGGTATTTTATATTCATCCGGGAAAGTAATCACCCGTCCTTCATCAATCGCCTGCAAGCCCAACAAACCCAAAACAGAGGAATAGTAAGCTTCTTCCACCAGGTTAGGAGCCGGTTTTCCAGTAATAGCCGCTTCGCAGAAAGCAGTAACCAACTCGATAGAACCGTCGCCAGCAGCTCCTACCGATGACTGTCCACTGATCGTTGTGACATTGTCCATGATCAGATGTCCCTTGTTTACCGATGCAGTTTCAGGAACCCAACTCGGGCCGGCAAATGAAACATTGTCGAAGATCTTATGTTCGATCTGGTTGATCAACTGCATGATACCAGGAGCAGGTTCGACATCTTCAAAATAATATTTACCTTTTTCCGGTTCCATCGTGCCCTTGCTTCCCATAATCTCTTCTTCAAGGCCATAAAACTTGTTGGCAATCATCGACTCATAGGTCATCTTCACACCATTCGGATAATGATAAATCAAATTGATACTGTCATACACTTCGCGACCATCCTTCCAATAGACGATATCTCCCATGCCGGCTACCTTTTCGGGAAGCATCCGGAGCGCCCAGTTTCCAACCTGCAACTGATGGGTTGCCAATTCTGTTACCAAGCCGCATGAATATTCCTTATATAAACGCCAGTTGATCTTACGTTCCAAATCGGGAGAAGGGACCGGACGGCGCCAGTCGTTATTACGGAACCAATACGCCCGTATCGAATTTATCTCTCCCAACAAGCCGGCATGGATCATTTCCATCGCCTTTATATATTTCGGATCATACAAGCGCTGCTGGCCGATAAACATCACCTTGCCGGATTCCTTAAACACATTATACATATCCAGACAGTCAGCACACGTCATCGCCATCGATTTCTCGCAGAAGACATGCTTTCCGGCATGCAAGGCGTCTATTGTGATATGCGCATGTTCGTACAGCGGAGTGGCGATCATGACAGCTTGTATATCTCTATCATCCAAAAGCTTCCGGTAATCGTCATATGTCTTGGCTTTCGGATAGAGAGCCGAAGCCTCTTTCAGGTGGGGAGGATAATTATCACACAAGGCAACCACATCGGCATACGGAATCGTCTTCAGGTTATTCAAGTGGTACTGTCCGCGCGAACCTGTACCAATAAATCCGATCCGCACTTTCTCCTTTGCGATCTGCACCTTATCGTCGGCACTACAGGACTGCAACCAGGGAAACGCGGAAAGCAGCACACCGCCTCCACCATCATTCCCAACTCCTTAAAGAAGTCCCGCCGGCTTAAATTGACTGAATTCTCATCATTTTTCATAACTATATACATGTTTTTCATAAATATCAAATTGAGACGCGATTACCGGAACACGCTCGTCGCCGCAGATCATAAAGGCAGTTGTCAGAATCTCCGCCACCACCGGATCTTTCGCCACCACCGACACCATTTTCTTATCCTCCACGAATGTTCCCGTATGCGGGTTCACGATATGGCGCGGATGGGAAGGCATATTTCCCGATATCGATAACGAACTATCACTCAACTTCAAATCGGCAATCCGCTCTTTCGTAAACGGATTGTCAAGACCCACCGGCCAATATTCGCCGCACGGATGCGTACCGACCGCCAGAACCGAACTATTTCCGAAATTGACAAGCGCCTTACCAATCCCGTTTTCTTCCAACAGTTCCCGTATTTTAGCAAGCGCATATCCTTTCCCGTACCCGCCGAGATCAATGTGTAAAGATTCAGAAAAGAAAAAAATGCTTTTATCTTCTTCCGTCAGCAATACCTGGTCGAATCCCTGCAAAGTTATATCGAAATATCCTTCCGTCAGCTCATTGTAACGCTTGCAGTTCAACAATATATTCCAAAGCTCTTCCCCCACCGTCACCGGATAGTGTCCGGCTTCCCGGTTAACAAATGAAACCTCACTCTCCGGATCGAACCGGTTCAGCATTTTATCTAATCGCTGCACTTCCGATTCGACCTTTTCCCAGACCGTACCAAGAAGGCGGGGATCACTGCCGACCATCAAGATGTCAAACTGCGTTCCCATTACCGACGACATAGATCCATGGAAAAGCCCAGAAGCCGCATAATAGTTAGAATAAGCCATTTGTTACCTGTTATTTTTTACATGGTTCAAAGAGGTGTGCGTACACACTCTGCAAATATAGGGGATTTGTTCGTTTCACAAATAGAATTAGGCAACCTTTTTCTCAAAAGGTTGCCTAATTAGCGTTTATTTTCGTTTAAAACATTTATTACAACTCAACCTTCGCCAAGCAGAATTCCTTTTCCGGATGATAAGCCAGAACGCAGTGCCAAGCCTGTTACATTTTATTGGCACAAGAGTTCCACTGGCATGGTACTCCCGTTTCATGGGCAGGAAACAGTAGTTTCATAGGTAGGGAACGACCGTTACATAGGCAGGAAACAACACCAGCACTGCTATCTCCTCACCCTTTTGATGCCTCCGAGGCTGAAAAAAGAAACCAGCCATTCGTTTATTACAAGATAATAGCTTACATTTGCATCTAAAAGTATTATCTAAAATCTATGATTCCGATGAGTACACAAATTAGTAAAAGCCTGATAGCGCTTTTCTTTTTAGGAATGTTCGTAACCGGTTGCAATACTAACACGAAGCAAACGGCCGATAATGATATTAAATTCGATTCTATCCGGGTGGATAGGACCTATCATCTGCTGAATAATCCCGATAATCCCAATTGCAACTTGCAATTGAACTTCACCTATCCTGCCAAATTTTCCGATAAGGAGATTCTGAAAAAGATACAGAATGACTTTGTCCTCTCCTACTTCGGCGAGAATTATGAGAACCTGTCTCCAGAAGAGGCGGTCGCCAAGTACACGGAAGACTATCTGAACAACTATAAAGAACTGGAAGCCGATTTCAAGGCAGAGTTGGAAAAGAAGGACGATCTGCCGGTCGGAGCCTGGTTCTCTTATTTCGAAATGTCATCGGATGAAATCGTCTACAACCAGAATGACATTCTGAGCTATACTGTAAGTTTCGAAAACTATACAGGCGGTGCACACGGTTCGCATGCCTACAACAATCACGTGATCAACTTGAAAACAGGCAATGCAATCACAGAAGAAGATATTTTCATCGAGAACTTCCAGGACAGCCTCGCACAGATATTGATCGATCATATTGCCAAACAAACAAGGTGAGAATCCGAAAGATTTGGAAAACATCGGTTTTTTCAGTGTCGAAGAAATTTTTCCGAACGGTAATTTCCTGGTCGACGAGGACGGCATCACGTATACCTTTAATGAATATGAGATCGACCGCTTACGTGGTAAGGGAAACAAACGTATTCTTACCCTATGACGGAAATCCTATATCTATTAGAAAAAAGACAGTCCAATTGACGAAACTAATTGACAATTGACAAATAAAATATAACAATAATCCCATACATATAATTTATGGATAACAGTGCAACAATATCCTCCCAATTGTCAATTGTCAATTGTCAATTGGGGGTTCTAAAGTCTTACTTTCCAACGCTAACCGATGCGCAAAAGCAACAGATAGACGCCCTGTTTGATTTGTATTCAGACTGGAATTCCAAAATCAATGTAATTTCACGCAAAGATATAGAGAACCTGTACCTGCACCACGTACTTCATTCGTTAGGTATCTTGAAAATGCTGAAATTCAGAGAAGGATCGACAATTATGGATATCGGTACGGGAGGCGGTTTTCCCGGCATACCACTTGCGATCCTGCTCCCTGAAGTACAGTTTCATTTGGTAGACAGTATCGGAAAAAAATACAAGGTCGGACAAGCTGTAGCCGAAGCGATCGGTCTGAAAAACGTACACTTTCCGCCATTGTCGTGCCGAAGAGGAAAAACAATTATTCGACTTTGTCGTGAGTCGTGCCGTCATGCCACTGGCCGATCTGGTAAAAATTAGCCCGTAAGAATATAAAGAAGGAACAACAAAATGCACTTCCTAACGGTTTGATTTGTCTGAAAGGAGGAGAGTTGCAGCATGAAATATTGCCATTCCACAAGCAAGCTGTCAGCCTCAACCTGAGTGACCATTTTAAAGAAGAATTTTTCCAAACTAAAAAAGTTGTTTACGTACCGTTATGATTACAATAAAATCGTTTGAGTTCAATTATTTCCAGGAAAACACATTCCTGCTGTATGATGATACACGCGAGGCCGTACTGATCGATTGTGGTTGCTGTCGCAAGGAAGAAGAAAAGGAGTTAACCGACTTTATCCTCGAAAACAAGTTGACATTAAAGCATTTGCTCTGTACTCATCTGCACGTGGATCACGTATTTGGAAACGGTTTTATATATAAGACATACGGTTTGAAACCCGAAGCGAACAAGCAGGATGTCGAGAAACTACCCTCTCCGGACGAACAGGCCAAGTTGTTCGGACTCCGTCAGCATGTCGAGAACGTCCCGGTTGAAAAACTATATCGTAGGAGGCGAGATCATTAAGTTCGGCACATCCGAACTTCAAGTGCTGACAGTTCCCGGACATTCACCCGGGCAGCATCGCTTTCTATAACAAAAAGAACGGCTTTGCGATCGTCGGCGATGCACTGTTTGCCGGAAGTATCGGCCGTACCGCCTTTGGGGTGGAAACCAGGAGGTATTGGTTGCCGCCATCCACGACAAACTCCTTTCACTTCCCGACGAGACAGTAATCTATCCGGGGCATGGACCGGAAACAAGAGTCATCGATGAGAAGTTCAACAATCCCTATTTGTAATTGACAATTAAGAATTAATTCATAAATCATAAATCACAATATTATGGACACAAATAAATTTGTAAACCGCCACGTTGGTATCTCGGCAGAAGACATTCCTTCCATGCTGCAAGCCATCGGCGTCAAGTCGGTTGACGAACTGATCGATCAGACCATCCCGTCCGACATCCGTTTGAAAGAACCGCTTAACCTTCCCGAACCCATGACGGAACGTGAGTTCGCAGAACACATCTCGGAGTTGGCATCCAAAAACGAAGTCTTCACTTCTTATATCGGAATGGGTTGGTATGACACAGTATGTCCGGCTCCTATCCAACGTAACGTATTTGAAAATCCGGTTTGGTACACTTCCTACACTCCGTACCAGGCAGAAGTTTCACAAGGACGTCTGGAAGCGTTGTTGAATTTCCAGACTGTTATCGCTGAACTGACCGGCCTGCCGCTAGCCAACTGTTCCCTGCTGGACGAAGCGACAGCAGCAGCCGAAGCGGCAACCATGTTCTACGGTAGCCGTAGCCGTGCACAGGTGAAAGCAGAAGCCAATACGTTGTTTGTCGACGAAAACGTATTCGCCTCTACACTGGCCGTTATCAACACTCGCATGATCCCGCAAGGCATCAAGGTCGTTGTGGGTGATTACAAAACATTTGAATTCACACCGGATGTATTCGGGGCTATCGTCCAGTATCCGAATGCCGACGGTTCGATCGAAGATTATAAAGAATTCATCGTACGTGCCAATGCCGGTGGAGCACGTGTCGCCGTTGCTGCCGACCTGATGAGTCTTGTCCTGCTGACTCCTCCGGGAGAATGGGGTGCAGATGTCGTGTTCGGAAGCAGCCAACGTTTCGGTATCCCGATGTTCTACGGTGGTCCGTCCGCTGCATTCTTCGCCACGAAAGACGAATACAAGCGTTCCATCCCCGGACGTATCATCGGCATTTCCAAAGATGCCTATGGACACACGGCTTACCGCTTGGCTTTGCAAACACGCGAACAACATATCAAACGTGAAAAGGCGACCTCCAATATCTGTACCGCCCAAGCCTTGCTAGCCACGATGGCTGGTTTCTACGCCGTTTACCACGGTGCCGAAGGCTTGAAGAACATCGCAGGTCGTATCCACGCTTCTGCAGGTTTCCTAACAGGCGAGTTGGAAAAACTAGGCTACAAACAATTGAACAAAAACTATTTCGACACACTGAAAATCCAGTTGCCGGAACATGTATCCATCAATGCACTCCGCGAGATCGCATTGGAATGTAAGGTGAACTTGCGTTACTTCGATGCCGGACAGATCGGCATCAGCTTGGACGAAACGACCGGACCGACCGATATCGGCGTATTGCTGTATATCTTCGCAGGGGCAGCCGGAAAGGACTACATGCTGAAAGAAGCCGTTCCTGAGAAAACTTATTTCGATCCGAAATTCGCCCGTACTTCCGAATTCCTGCAAGAAGACGTATTCAAAAAATATCATACCGAAACGGAACTGATGCGTTATATCACCCGCCTGGGACGAAAGGATGTTTCATTGGCCCAATCCATGATCTCTTTAGGTTCTTGTACGATGAAACTGAATCCGGCATCGACCATGCTTCCACTCAGCCGTCCGGAATTCATGAATATACATCCGTATGCACCGGAAGACCAGGTCGAAGGCTACACGGAACTGATTGAAAACTTATCGGCTTACTTGTGTGAGATCACCGGATTCAAAGGCTGTACGCTGCAACCTAATTCCGGAGCAGCCGGCGAATATACAGGTCTGCGCGTAATCCGGGCTTATCTGGAAAGCATCGGGCAGGGACATCGCAACATCGTCCTGCTTCCTGCCTCTGCCCACGGTACGAACCCGGCAAGTGCGGTTCAATGCGGTTTTACGACCGTTACGGTGAAATGTGACGACAAAGGAAATATCGACTTGGAAGATTTCCGGGCTAAAGCCGAAGCCAACAAGGACAACTTAGCAGCCAGCATGATCACCTATCCGTCTACTCACGGTATCTTCGAGGTGGACATCAAGGAAATGTGCGACATTGTTCACGCTTGCGGTGGTCAGCTGTATATGGACGGCGCCAACATGAATGCACAAGTCGGTCTGACCAATCCGGGTACTATCGGTGCAGACGTCTGCCACCTAAACCTGCATAAGACCTTTTCTTCTCCTCACGGAGGAGGCGGTCCCGGTGTCGGTCCGATCTGCGTTGCCGCACATCTCGTCCCGTTCCTGCCACAGCATCCGATATTATGGGGCAGCGACCTGAACACAGTCTCCGCCGCACCTTACGGTAGCGCGGGCATTCTGCCGATCACATATGCTTATATCCGCATGTTGGGAACAGAAGGGTTGGAAACGGTCACCAAGACCGCGATCTTGAATGCGAATTATCTGGCAGCCAAATTCAAAGATACTTACGGAATCGTTTACACAGGTGCTACAGGTCGCGTCGGTCACGAACTGATCCTGGAATGCCGCACGGTAAAAGAACGTTCGGGTATCGATGAAGGCGATATCGCCAAGCGCCTGATGGACTTCGGCTACCACGCTCCAACTCTTTCCTTCCCTGTTCACGGCACTCTGATGGTCGAACCGACCGAAAGCGAAAGCAAAGCCGAACTGGATCGTTTCGTCGAGGTGCTGGAATGTATCTGGAACGAAATCAAGGAAGTGGAAGAAGGCAAGGCTTCAAAGGAAGACAACGTATTAAAGAACGCTCCTCATCCCGAATATGAAGTAACGGCCGACGAATGGAAACACGAGTATCCGCGCAGCAAGGCCGCCTTCCCGCTGGAATGGTTGCACGACAGCAAATTCTGGGTGAATGTAGCCCGCGTAGACAATGCGTATGGCGACCGCAACCTGATTCCAACACTTTGTGCATGCGAAATTTAATATAAACCGGCGCAAACCTATTACTCGATTTCGACTTGACAAAACGGTGCCAAAGCACCTTTATCACGATCTTTCAGGCACGGATTTCACGGATTGACACGGATAAATTTATTTTCTTTCCGTGTTTTCCGTGTAATCCGTGCCTAAATTATGGTGATTAGTAAGGTGGTAAGTAAAAAGAAAGGATATGCTCAAAAAAACCTAAAGTGTGCAGATTCCAGACGAAAGTTCTTTGATATAAAGAATGTTTGATTATTTTTGCAGGTCAGTATTCAGAAGGTTAATTCGAACAAATATCCAATATAGAAATCTAATATTCCTATAATATGAGTTTAAAAATTATTGTATTGGCGAAACAGGTTCCGGACACACGCAATGTGGGAAAGGATGCGATGAAAGAGGACGGAACTATCAACCGAGCCGCACTTCCCGCAATCTTCAACCCGGAAGATCTGAACGCATTAGAACAAGCCCTCCGCTTGAAAGACGCCTATCCGGGAACTACGGTAACCTTGTTAACAATGGGTCCGGGGCGTGCAGCTGAAATTATTCGTGAAGGTTTATACCAGGGAGCAGACGGTGGTTATCTGCTAACCGACCGTGCATTTGCCGGTGCCGACACTTTGGCAACGTCTTATGCGCTTGCCACAGCAATCAAGAAAATAGGTGACTACGATATTATCATCGGAGGACGCCAGGCTATTGACGGCGATACAGCACAGGTAGGTCCTCAAGTCGCTGAAAAGTTAGGATTAACACAGGTCACATATGCCGAAGAAATCCTGAACGTAGACGAAAAGAATCGCAGTATCACAGTGAAACGGCATATCGACGGTGGTGTCGAAACAGTGGAAGGTCCGCTGCCTATCGTGATTACGGTCAACGGTTCGGCTGCCCCCTGCCGTCCGCGTAATGCCAAGTTGGTGATGAAATACAAACGGGCATTGGGCGCGCAGGAAAAAGTTCCTGCTCCCGCCTGCCATCCGGAAGGCGTATCGGCACTGCCATACCCCGAACTGTATGAAAAGCGCCCGTACCTGAATATTCCGGAATGGAGTGTTGCCGATGTAAACGGAGATCTCGCACAATGCGGTTTGTCCGGTTCGCCGACAAAAGTCAAAGCGATTCAGAACATCGTGTTCCAGGCAAAGGAAAGCAAGACGCTGACCGGCTCAGACAAGGATGTGGAAGATTTGATTGTTGAACTGTTAGCTAACCACACTATCGGATAATTGACAATTGATAATTGACAATTCATACGGTAAAAAAGATTGAACAATATGAATAATGTATTTGTATATTGTGAGCTTGAAGGTACAACGATTGCCGATGTAAGCCTCGAACTGCTGACCAAAGGTCGCAAGTTAGCCAACCAGTTGAACTGCCAACTCGAAGCCATTGTGGCCGGTTCCGGACTGGAAGGGATTGAAAAGCAGGTGATGCCTTATGGCGTGGACAAGGTGCATATTTTTGACGCTCCCGGTCTGTTCCCGTACACTTCCCTTCCTCATTCTTCTGTTTTGATCAATCTGTTCAAAGAAGAAAAACCGCAGATCTGCCTGATGGGAGCAACGGTTATCGGCCGTGACTTAGGCCCCCGTGTTTCTTCTGCACTGACAAGCGGTCTGACAGCAGACTGTACATCCCTCGAAATCGGCTCGCACGAAGACAAAAGAGCTGGTAAAACATACGAAAACCTGTTATACCAGATCCGTCCCGCTTTCGGTGGTAACATCGTAGCGACGATCATCAATCCGGAACACCGTCCTCAGATGGCGACTGTTCGCGAAGGTGTGATGAAAAAAGAAATTCTGGACGCCGGTTATAAAGGCGAAGTGGTAAAACACGACGTCGCCAAATATGTTCCGGAAACGGATTATGTCGTAAAGGTCATCGACCGCCACATAGAAAAGGCCAAACACAACCTGAAAGGTGCTCCGATCGTAGTAGCCGGCGGTTACGGAATGGGTTCCAAGGAAAGTTTCGATATGTTGTTCGAACTGGCAAAGGAACTTCATGCCGAAGTAGGCGCCAGCCGTGCAGCCGTTGATGCCGGTTTCTGTGACCATGACCGCCAGATCGGCCAGACAGGTGTGACGGTCCGTCCGAAATTGTATATCGCTTGCGGTATCTCCGGACAGATCCAGCATATCGCAGGTATGCAGGATGCAGGTATCATCATCTCTATCAACAACGACGAGAACGCTCCGATCAACACGATTGCCGACTACGTGATCAACGGCACTGTTGAGGAGGTGATTCCGAAGATGATTAAGTATTACAAACAGAACAGCAAGTAAAGAGATGGCAAATTATTATACAGACATTCCGGAACTCAAGTATCACTTGAACAATCCGATGATGGAACGTATTTGCGAACTGAAAGAACGCAATTACAGAGATAAAGATGAATTCGATTATGCTCCGCTGGACTTCGAAGATGCCGTAGACTCTTACGACAAAGTACTGGAGATCACAGGAGAAATCACAGGAGAAATCATTGCTGCCAACGCAGAAGGCGTTGACGAAGAAGGTCCTCACTGCGCCAACGGACGTGTAGAATATGCTTCGGGTACGAAACAGAACCTCGACGCCATGGTAAAAGCTGGCTTGAACGGTATGACCATGCCCCGTCAGTTCGGTGGACTGAACTTCCCGATTACTCCGTACACCATGTGTGCAGAAATCGTAGCGGCTGCTGATGCCGGTTTCGGCAACATCTGGTCATTGCAGGACTGCATCGAAACATTATACGAATTCGGTAATGCCGACCAACACAGCCGTTTCATCCCTCGCATCTGCCAAGGCGAAACAATGT
>ENA-OQNM01000760-OQNM01000760.1-human-gut-metagenome-genome-assembly--contig:-NODE-760-length-11126-cov-2.263751_pt1 | contig 11126 bp, 4 predicted proteins | sample MGYA00242632_ERZ504886 | MGnify/ENA primary metagenome ERZ504886 (study PRJEB26092, sample SAMD00036424) | human gut metagenome | host: Homo sapiens | study: EMG produced TPA metagenomics assembly of... | reverse complement strand
CTTCTTTTGTATGGGTCAACGGTCATGAAGTGGGCTACAATGAGGGGGCACAAGAACCTGCCGAATACAACATCACTCCTTATTTGAAGCCGGGCGAAAATACCTTGGCTGTCTGTGTACTGAAGTATTCGGACGGTTATTACCTGGAAGGACAAGATTATTGGCGACTGGCCGGAATCTTTGACGACGTGTGGTTATATGCCACACCTGCTATCAGGATATTCGACTGGCAGGTAATCACAGAATTTGATAATACGTATACCGATTCGCAGTTAAGTATTCAGGTGAAAATCAAAGATTACCTGAACAAGCAAAGCGAGAATTATGGATTGAAGGCTTACTTAAAGGATAAGAACGGCAAGATTATCTGTAACGTTTCCGCAGCTCCATTCGAAATGGATGCTGCAGAAAAGACAATACAGTTGCATACCTTGGTACAAGAACCCCGGAAATGGACAGCCGAGACACCCGAGCTTTATACGCTCGGTCTGGAATTATCCAATCCGGCCGGTTTGCTGAAAGACAAGATAGAAACGGTCATCGGATTCAAAAAGACGGAAATCAAAGACGGTGTTTTTTATCTTAACGGTATCCCACTGAAAGTCAATGCACAAAATTCGCACATGCAGCATCCCGAAGAGGGACATGTCATGGACGAAGCCACCATACGCAAGGATTTTGAATTGTTGAAACAGTTTAATTTCAATGCCGTACGTACCTCTCACTATCCTCCGGTGAATAAGTATTTGGAACTGGCCAATGAATACGGGCTTTATATCATAGACGAGGTGGGCGATGAAGCCCATGCCTCGGAATGGATTTCAAGTCTCCCGGAATACGAAGAGATGTATCGCGAGCGATGCCGCAGAATGGTGTTACGGGACAGAAACCATCCCTGCGTCTTGTTCTGGAGCGCAGGAAACGAAAGCGGTGAAGGTATCAACATTACCCACACCATTGAAGAAGGGAAATCGCTGGACCCCACCCGCTTCTGGATGTATGGCGGAAATGCATTCTCCCATCCGGCAGAAGATATTATCGGACCCCGTTACCCTACTCCTATGGAACTGGAAATGCAGGTAGGCATAGGAGAGGATTCCCGACCATCGTTTATGGATGAATACTTATCGGTTGCAGGCAGTGCCGGCTGTGCCCTGGACGATTATTGGGAAGCCATCTACCGACATCCCCGCCTGATGGGAGGGGCCATCTGGGATTTTGTAAGTCCGGGACTGACCGAACGGATAAGGCAAGTGGACGACCTTTCGCCCTTCCATACTCCCGCCCATCTGATGGGAAATGCCCGCTTGGTGAAGGAAGGAAAGAACACGGTGCTGGACTTGAACGGTCACGACCAATGGGTAGAGGTCTATCGTGCAGACAATGTAGAGTTGCACAGTAATGAACTGACACTCACTTGCAGAATCTACCCCCGGAAACTGGTAAGCAGTTGCGGCTCATTCATCACAAAAGGCAATTATCAGTTCGGGCTGCAACAACGCGGTAAAGACAAACTGGAATTTTATATCTATACTGATAAAAAGCATTCCGTATGCGCCTCCTTGCCTACTGACTGGGAATACAACTGGCATCAAGTGACGTGCGTCTACGACGGACAGAAAATGTCCATCTATATAGACGGAGCAGAAAAGGCCTCCACACAAGCATCGGGCAATATCCGGAACTTCCCCTACCCCGTCAACATCGGTCGGAATGCAGAAACACACGGCCAAGAGACTTCGGTCTACATCTGCGATGCTCAAATGGACGAAGTCGGCATTTTCGCCAAGGCACTGACTTCCTCTTTTCACCCGGAAGAAGCCGCTCTGTGGCTAGATTTTGAGCAAGAGACGGAAAATGGTACATTCTACAGTTACGGCATCGGTGCACGTACGTACGGCAGCATCTGGCCCGACCGTAGCGTACAGCCCGAAATGTGGCAAATGAAGAAAACCGGACAACCTCTTTCTTTTTCCATGTCGGATGTGACAGAGGGAGTCGTTGAGTTATGGAATCGCAATCATTATACAAATGCTTCCCGATATGCCATACGATGGGAATTGAAAGAAGATGACAAGGTTATTCAATCGGGCGACTTGGCACTCTCAACAGCGCCGCTTAGCCAAGAGCTGGTGCACATACCTTATAAGAAGCCAGCCCTGATTCCCGGCAAAGAATACCGCCTGATGCTTCATGCCGTCCTGAAAAAAGATGAATTGTGGGCAAAAGCCGGACATGAGGTGGCATGGGAAGAACTTGAACTGCCTTGGAGCCTGCCATACTCTTCGGAAGAAAAGGCTCAAGGCGTACCTTCCTATTCACTTTCGAAGAAAGAATTGGTTGTCTCCGGAGATGGCTTCAAATATGTATTCAACCGTACCGACGGACAACTGACGTCGATGGTTGTTCAAGATATGGAACTGCTGGAATCACCGCTCCGGCTGAATCTTTGGCGTGCCCCGCTGGCCAATGAGCTGGACAACTGGAATGCCTCCAGCGCCCGCTCCTCCAACTGGAAAGAAGGTTACGGATACACGGTAGCCACAGAAATGTATTCTGCAGGGATTGACCGCCTGACACATCAGCCCCTCTCTTTTTCGGTGTCCGAAACCACCGAAGGCGTACATATACACATCATTGATGCGGAATTGATGGGCAAAGGAGAAAAAGAGAAAAAAGACCTCTACATCGAAGGAGTACAGAACAACGGCATCATCAACCACTATGAGTATATTATCAATAGTGAAGGGACGATAGAGATACGCCATGTATTGAAGCCTGAAGGGAAAATGCCGCTTTGGTTCCTCGCATAGGACTTACGCTGACCGTAAGCGATGCGCTCGACCAAGTGAAATGGTACGGCCGAGGACCGCAAGAGAACTATCCGGACCGGAAAACCGGCTATCCGACGGGGATATATGCCTCTACCGTACAAGCTATGTACGAGCCCTATCTAATGCCACAAGATTACGGATTGCGGACAGATGTACGCTGGCTGCAACTGACCACGGACAAAGGCATCGGCCTTCAATTCAAGATGAACGAATGGTTCAACTTCAACATTTATCCGTACAGCACAGACAATCTGACGAAAGCGATGTATACCTACCAATTGCAGAAGCAGAAAGGCATGACCCTGAATCTCGATTATGCCACTACCGGGGTCGGCTGTACGGCCCGCGGTGTATTCGGTGCTTACAAGGCGATGCCGCAGGAATATCGGAGAACCATCAGCATAAGACCTATGATGAAATAAAAATATTGTATCGGACTGGTAAGATTATGAAAAACAAAAATTACTTTATTCTATTAGTGTTGTTTTTAAGCGCTTTACAAATAAAAGCGCAGTATTCATTCGACAACGTGCTTTATGGTGCAGCCTACTATCATGAATATATGCCCTATGAGCGACTGGATGAAGATATCCGGCTGATGAAAAGAGCCGGCCTGACAGTAGTGCGCGTTGGAGAATCTGCCTGGGGAGTATTTGAGCCGCAAGAAGGAAATTTTGAATTTGAATGGATGGACCGCATTCTGGACAAGATGCATGCAGCAGGAATCAAAGTCATCTTGGGAACTCCCACCTATTCCATTCCTGCATGGCTGGCATACAAACACCCGGAAGTGCTGGCAGAACACGCCAAAGGAAACAAAGCCTATTATGGAATCAGACAGAACATGGATTTTACAAACCCGACCTACCAATTCTATTGCGAACGGATTATCCGCAAGATGCTGGAAAGATATGCACAGCATCCGGCAGTCATCGGGTATCAAGTGGACAACGAAACAGAAGCGCGCGGAGTAAACAACAGAGACTATTTCTTCGGATTCAGGAACTACATCAAACAGAAATTCAACAATGACCTGAATCTGCTTGCCAAGGAATGGGGAATGAACTACTGGGGAATGAACATCAACACCTGGGAAGAGTTCTATCCGCGCGATGGAGTGACAAGCCCCTCGTACAAGAATGAATGGGAACGCTATAACCGGAAGGAAGTGGCCGATTTTCTGAATTGGCAGTGCGACCTTGTAAATGAATACAAGCGTAAAGACCAATTTGTCACCCACTGCTTTATGCCCGACTTCCATAATATAGACCAAGTGGAAAGTTTCAGGCAGATGCAATATCCTGCCATCAATGTCTATCACGATGTACAGGATAAACAAGACGGCCAGCGCATCGCTTATGCCGGTGACTTCGTGCGCACCGTAGCCGACAACAATTACATCGTCATGGAAACCAACGCACAAGGCATCGGCTGGGATGCCCGCACCCAGTTTCCTCCCTACGACAACCAGTTGCGGCAGAATGTGTACGCACATTATGCTTCCGGAGCCAATATGGTGGAATACTGGCACTGGTCTACCCTGCACTACGGGCAGGAGACATACTGGCGAGGCGTGCTGGGCCATGACCTCCAGCCCAACCGCATATACAAGGAATTCACCACCACCGCCAAAGAGTTGGAAAGAATAGGCAGCCACATCGTGAACTTGAAAAAGAAAAACCGGGTAGCTATCCTCTACAGTCATGATTCTTATCATGCTCTCGGCTTCATGCCCTACACTTACAAGAGCAATTATCCCATTGATATGGTGCATAAAGCCCTCTATTTCCAAAACATAGAAACGGACATCATCCCTTGTGACAAGACAACCGATTTCAGCGGATATGACATGCTTGTCATTCCCCCTTTGTATGTGGCTACCGACCAATTGCTATTAGCCATTGATGAATTCGTACAGTCCGGCGGACACGTGGTAATGATGCACAAAAGCGGTTACTGCAATGAGCACTCCGCAGTTCGGGCTACCTTGGCTCCCGGGCCGCTACGCAAAGCCTGCGGCTTCCATTACCAGGAATTCTCCACTATCGGTGACTTATCATTAAAGGATACCCCCTTTCAATTAGAGGGAAAGAACCAGATAAGCGACTGGTATGAATTCCTAATTCCCGAGACAGCCACCCCGTTGGCTTATGCAGAGCATCCGTTCTTCGGCAAATGGCCCGTTGTCAACCGAAAACAAGTATGGCAAAGGCAAACTGACCTACATAGGAGACCTACCCTTCGCAGGAATTGCTGAATGCCATCGTGACGAAAGGCAGCCATCCATGCCGGTATCATCTCTTCAGAGAGCGACGTGTTACCCATCATACAGCGTTCGGGAATAAACAAAGCCGGAAAAGCCATCCGTTACTTCTTCAATTACAGCAGCGAGAGCAAAGAAATCACTCATAACTATCCGACGTCCAAAGAGCTGATTTCCGGCAAGACTGTAAAAGAAGGAGACCATGTAACATTGCCCCCCTGGGGAGTTCTCATCATGGAAGTTTATTGACCATCAGAAAAAATGAGAAAAAAGATATTTGCCTTTCTATTGCTAAGTGCCCTATATGCCAGCGCCCAAGAAGTTCCGGACTGGGAGAATCCTATTGTAGTCGGCATCAACAAAGAGCCGTATCATGCCACACTGACATTGCCTTCGCAAAAAGCCGATTGCAAAGAAATCAGATCCCTGAACGGCAAGTGGCGATTCCAATGGTCTGCCGACCCGGGAAAGCGCCCGGCCAACTTCTACAAGAATGATTTCAATACCGACACATGGGATACCATCACAGTACCGGGAGCATGGCAATTGCAAGGTTATGGGAAACCTATCTATTCCAACGTAAACTATCCTTCCAGAAGGATGCACCCAAAGTGACAAGCGAGCCTCCCGCCGAATATTACAGTTACGGGCACAGAAATCCCACAGGCTCTTATGTCACCACGTTCGAAGTGACGCCCGATATGAAAGACAAGTGCCTATATCTTCACTTTGAAGGAGTAAAATCAGCCATGTATGTCTGGGTAAACGGAGAGCGGGTAGGCTACAGCCAGAATTCGATGTCGCCTGCCGAGTTTGACATAACCGAATTTGTGAAGAACGGAACCAATCGTCTGGCAGTGGAAGTGTATCGGTGGTCGGACGGCAGTTATCTGGAAGACCAGGACATGTGGCGGCTTAGTGGAATACTCAGGCCGGTAGAGCTATGGGTACGTCCCCGGACAAATATCCGGGACTATAGGTTCAGCAGCGACTTGTCGGACGACATGCGTTCAGCTACATTCGGAACCGAAATTTGGATAAGAAACCAGACCGACCGCAAAGTAAAAGACCTGACCGTAGAAATAAACCTGGTGGGGAAAGACAACAGAGGAAATAAACTCGACAAAAAAATGGTGGCTCCCGTAGGTACTATTCAGGCCTTTTCTGAAACGAGCGTCACGCTGTCCGAAATGCTCCGGGAGCCTCAACTATGGTCTGCCGAGAAACCGCATCTATATGACATCCACATCAAGCTTCGCAGAAAGAATGAACTTTTGGAATCGTTCGAATACCATTGGGGCATACGGAAAATAGAAATCGCGGGAGACGTCTTCAAAGTCAACGGGAAAGCCGTCAAGCTGAAAGGAGTGAACCGTCACGACTTTCATCCCCGTATGGGATTCTTTGTCGACAGCCGGACGATGGAGAGAGATATCCGGTTGATTAAACAAGCCAACATCAACATGATACGCACGTCCCACTACCCACATCTGCCATTGCTGTACGAGCTATGTGACAAGTATGGAATCTACGTAATGGACGAAGCGAACCACGAAAGTCATGCCTACGGTTTGGGGAACAAAGTATTAGGAGACAACCCTCAATGGACACTGGCCCATGTGGACCGGGCAGTAGCCGTGGTGGAAAGGGACAAGAACCATCCGTGCATCCTATTCTGGTCATTGGGCAACGAGGGTGGAAGCGGTGCCAATTTGCGAGCTATGGCAGACACAATCCGTGCCTTAGACCCCACCAGACCGATATACGACGATACAGACCGCACCGTATCCGATGTCTATGACGAAGCCTATCTGCATCCCGACGCTTTGAAGGAACTTGGTGAGAAAATAACCGACCGCCCCGTATTCATGAGAGAGTATGCCTACGCCATGGGAAATTCCATCGGCAACCTCAAGGAGTATTGGGATGTGATTGAAAAGGACGAAAGTATTATCGGAGCTGCCATTTGGTGCTGGGTAGACCAAGGCATTCCTAAAAAGCTTAACGGTGCACCGTTAAGTTTCGGCGAGAGCCCCTCGTCACTCCCATTACTGCCCGATGAATTCTGGGCGTATGGAGGAGATTTCGGGGACTATCCCAACGACGGTCCCACCGGCATTAACGGGTTGGTATCTCCCGACCGGGTGCCTCACCCCCATTACTATGAAGTACAAAAGTATATCAATACATCAAGTTTGAAAAGAAGGGAACACAACAAATCAAATTGACCAACGGGTATGCGTTTTCCGATTTGGTATGAATTCGATTACAGCTATGAGTGGATATGCAACGGAAAGGCTGTACGCAACGGCGACCTCCACTTGTCCGAAGGGAATCTGCTGGAGGTACCTTCAAGACCGGATAAATGTGGGGAACTTTGCCTCAATGTATATGCCACGCTGAAGGAATCCACGACGTGGGCAGAGAAGGGCTTCAAAGTAGCCAAGGAACAACTTATGTATCATGACTATGAATTCCCACAGTTGAAGGATGACGGCGGGAAGGCTACATTTAAGGAAACACCCGAAGCGGTAGAAATTATAGCCGCCGATGCCTTGTTCACCATAGAAAAGAGTACCGGTGCTTTAGTGAGTTGGCGAGTCAAGGGAGAAGAGTTGTTGCACAGTGCCTTGGAACCCTATTTTTGGAAACCGGCAAATGACATTCAGGTCCGCAACGGCTACAATGAACGTTTGAGCGCTTGGAAAAATGCAGAGCAAAAACGTATCGTAAAGGCATGCCAAGCAACCGTAAACGATGGTATGGTGATAGTGGATGCCAGTCTCTCCCTCCCCCGGATAGGAGCCGGTTACCATCTCCGCTACACTGTGGACGGCAAAGGCCGCATACAAGTAGAAGCAACCTATCAGCCTGAAAAGGAAGATATTCCGCTGATGCCCAAATTCGGTATGCGCATGAGAATGCCCTCGGCGCTGAATCGGATAGCCTGGTACGGACGCGGCAAGTTCGAGAACTATCCCGACCGCAAGAGCTCCGCTTTCCTGGGAGTCTACGAGTGTGGCATACACGAATTTATCACGAACTACATCGTACCGCAAGACAATGCCAACCGGTGCGATACACGCTGGTTCATGCTGGGAGACAGTGAGCGATGGAAAATACAAGTCAAAGGCCTGCAACCCCTATGTTTCCGTATATGGCCCTACGGGGAAGAAGACCTGGAAGGGAAAGAACATGCGCACGAACTGCCCGAACGCGACTTCATCAACCTGAATATCGACTCCAACATACACGGAGTAGGTGGAAACGACGGATGGGGCGCACAGACCATGAAGCCATACACCATTGACGGCAATCGCTCCTACCGGTATGGATTTATCATGGAGTATATGGACAAAACAGAATAATCCGTTCATCAATGCATTCAAAAAGGGAATAAACATTTTGTAAACAACAATAAAGGTATGAAAAGAAACATCTTTAAAACAATTCTCCTATCTGCCTGCATCCTGCGAAGGGGCAGTGCATGGCACAACAAGAGAAGCAGAACCGGCAAGTTCTCACCCACCGTGGGAGTCATTCGTCCCAATACGAAGTCGACCCGAATGGTTCCGCAACGACCAAATTCGGCATAGTGGGCACACTGGGGTCCGCAATGCCAACCCGAAGCCGGCGACTGGTACGGTCGTGGCATGTACGAAGAGGGCGGTGCTGCCTACAAGTGGCACTTGGAGCATTACGGACATCCTTCGGAATTCGGCTTCAAGGATGTAATCAACGAATGGAAAGCCGAGAAATGGAATCCGGAGAGGCTGGTAGCCCTTTTCAAGAAAACCGGTGCCCGATATTTCTTTGCCATGGGCAACCATCACGACAACATGGACTTGTGGGACAGTAAATACCAATCATGGAATTCCGTCAACATGGGCCCCAAGCGAAACGTACTGGGCGAATGGGAGAAAGCGGCCCGCAAAAACAAACTGCCCTTCGGTGTCAGCATCCACTCCTCCCATGCTTGGACATGGTATGAAACTGCACAAGGAGCCGACAAGAAAGGCCCATACGCAGGAATCTCCTACGATGCCCGCGTAGTGACTAAGGAAGACGGCAAGGGAAAATGGTGGGAAGGTTACGACCCGCAAGAGCTATACGTACAGAATCATGCCCTGAGCGGACATGCTTGGGTGGCATGGGACTGGCCCGAAGGAACCTCTGTCCCCCCGCAGAGTTACTACGACAACTTCTTCGACCGCACAGTGGACATGATAAACAAATATCATCCCGACCTGGTCTATTTCGACGACAGCGTACTCCCCTTCTGGCCCATCAACGATACGGGGCTGAAAGTCGTGTCGCACTACTATAACCAGAACATGAAGCTTCACAAGGGCAATCTCAATGCTGTAGTCTTCGGAAAGAAGCTGGAAGCCAAACATAAAGAGGCCATCGTATGGGATGTAGAGAAAGGAGTTCCCTCCGAGTGCCAAGACAAAGCATGGCAGACCTGTAGTTGCCTCGGTACTTGGCACTATAACCGCTCTGCTTACGAAGACAACTGGTATAAATCAGCCGAGACCGTCATCCACATGCTCATTGACATCGTCAGTAAAAATGGCAACCTATTACTAAGCGTACCAATGAAAGGAAACGGCACCATCGACGACAAGGAAGAAAAAATTCTGGAAGACATAGCCGCCTGGATGGAGGTGAACGGAGAAGGAATATTCGACACACGTCCCTGGTGTATTTATGGTGAAGGTCCCTCCACAGAAACAGCAATACCTTTGGACGGAGCAGGATTCAACGAAGGCAAGAACGCACCCTACACTTCTACCGACATCCGGTTTGTGAAAAAGGGAAATACTTGTATGCCCATATCATGAAATGGCCCTCAGACGGAAAAATACAGATAAAATCACTGGCTACCGGCAGTCCCTACTGCAAAGGAGAAATCGAAAAGGTAGAATTATTAGGAGGCGGAAAGGCAAAGTTCAGAAGAACTTCCAAAGGCTTGCTTATTGACCTTCCCAAAGACAAGACTCCCAATCCTATTTCTTTGGTACTGAAAATCACTAACCGTTAAACTGCTGATATTGTATGAAAAAGGGATTTTTTTTAAGTACTATTTGTCCTGCTGATGCTGACATTTTTCTATAGCAGAACAAGGCAGAGCACAAACCTACCAACGCACCTCACAAGGCATAAAAAGCACTGTGCAAGGTATAAATATAGATATTAGCTTCTTCTCTCCTGTCACAGTGAGAATCTTAAAATCGCCTGACGGCTGGAAGTATACCAAAGAAAGTTTGTCGGTCATCGGGCAACCGGAAAAAGTAAAACTATCCGTCTCTTCGAAAGGGGGCATATTGACTATCAAAAGCCATCAGCTTACAGTCCATCTCAACGAAGAGACCGGACAAATAACTTTTGCCTCTTCCGATGGAAAATCGCTGTTGCAGGAACAAAATAAAGGCGCACGTTTTGATGATTTCAACGATGCCGGCACAAAAACCTTCAGCGTTTATCAATCGTTCACCTTAGAGAAAGACGAAGCTATTTATGGATTGGGACAATTGCAAAACGGCAAAATGTCGCAACGTAACCAGACCAAACGCCTTATCCAAGACAATCTTGAGGATGTGATTCCCTTCTTCCAGTCCGTCAAAGGCTACGGTCTCTTTTGGGTACAACTATTCGCCAACCATCTTCAAAGACAATCAAGAAGAGACATCCTTCCTTTCTGAAGTCGGCGACTGCATTGACTACTACTTCATGTACGGCGAAAATGCCGATGGAGTAGTTGCCCAGATGCGCTACCTCACAGGACAAGTGCCCATGTTTCCATTATGGACATATGGATTCTGGCAAAGCCGTGAACGCTACAAAAGCCAAAAACGAGATTGTTGGCGTAGTGCAAAATACCGCGAATTGGTGTGCCCTCGATGGATTATCCAGGATTGGAGAGTACTGGGGGTAAGCGAACTACCCGTGTGGAACGGCAATGGAGTTTTTTTTAGAACCGGTAAGAAAGTTTCCTACCGGTCCCCCCCCGAAAAAAAAATTCGGAA
>ENA-OQNM01000757-OQNM01000757.1-human-gut-metagenome-genome-assembly--contig:-NODE-757-length-11161-cov-2.123165_pt1 | contig 11161 bp, 13 predicted proteins | sample MGYA00242632_ERZ504886 | MGnify/ENA primary metagenome ERZ504886 (study PRJEB26092, sample SAMD00036424) | human gut metagenome | host: Homo sapiens | study: EMG produced TPA metagenomics assembly of... | reverse complement strand
CCGTCCTTGAACCACGTGGGCTGTCCTTCTTGCCAGGCGTCATGCGTTATCTGGGTATGTCACTACCGTCGGCATTCATGACGAAGACTTCGCTGTTACTCTTGTCTGGGGCACGCTGTAATAAGATACCGTGTAGGCAATCTGCTTTCGTCGGGGGATACGGCCATACTGCCGATGCGTCCCATCGCCCAGAGTGCCTCGGGTGTCATACGCTTTCCTTCAATCTTGATGTCCGACCGCTGGATGAGCGTTGCTGCGTCCTGCTGCTGTCCGGCATCTTTTGTGCCTCCGCAAGAGGCCAATGTCATGGCTGCTGACATAAGTAGTAGATTTACTTGTTTCATATATGTTTTTTGTTTCGGTTATTTCAATGCAAAGATACTAAATTTTCCTTCCTTGCCAATTTCCACGTTTGATATATAGCCAGCAGAAAATGAGAATAAAGCTGGAATAAACCATTTCCGAGGTCCAGCAGATGGCCACGTCGAGTTGCAGAATCAGAATAATGTAGGTGATATAGGCTGTGTAGATGACCAGTGTAGCCATCTCCAATCCCCATGCCGTACGCGTGTTGCCGGTTCCGGAAACTGCCTGAAAATAGACATTGGCAAGAACCAGGAACAGATAGGTGGAGCACATCACCCAGAGCGAATGCACGGAAGCGTCCTGCAGGTCGGGCATGTCGGTATAAATTCCCAGAATCAGCTTGGGGAACACCGCGAAAAGCAATGCCAGCGGAAGTACGAAGACGTAGGCTATGCGTACGTGCTGCCGGATGGTGCCTGCCACGCAATCGGAGTGGCCTGCACCGATGAGGTTGCTGACCAGTGACCCGCAGGTAGAGGCAAATGCCATGAGTACCATGAACAGTATGCCGGACACGTTGCGGACAATGTTGGTCACTGCCAGCGAGCGCTCTCCCAGATGCTCCACATAAAGGAAGAAAAGGAACCAGGTGGAGAGGGAGAAGAAATTCTGTATCATGGTCCAGAAAGAGACGTTCAGCATTCGTTTCAATACGTCCAGCCGGAACTTAGGAATACGATCCAGCCCGTACTTGCGGCAGTCGATGCGGCTGCGGGTATAGAGGATGAAGAATAACAGCGAAACCAGCTCGGCCAGTGAGGAGCCGATGGCGGCTCCGGCAATGCCGAGCGCCGGGAAACCGAATTTACCGAAAATCAGGATATAGTTGAATACGACATTGCTCAACACCATGACGATGGAGTTCAGTGTCAGTGTCTTGGTCTGGGTGGTTCCCAAGAAAAAGGCACGGAACATGACTGCGCTGAACGAGAAGAAGGCACCGAATACACGCCAATGCAGGTAGCTGGTGGCTGCTTCGTAGATATGTTCCGAAGCGACGATGCGTTTCAGGATAATCGGTGAGAAACAATAGGATAGCAGGAACATGACTGCCGCCATTCCGACTTGGAAATAGATGCCCTGATAGAACAAGTCACCGATTTCCTTATACTGCTGTTCGCCGTTACGCCGGGCAATGAGTATCTGTGCCCCGATGCTGAAACCGAAGGCAACCATGAAGATGACCATGTAGAAGACACCGGCGATGGCAGATGCTCCCAGCTCGACTTCGCCCACACGCCCGAGGAAGGCAGTGTCCGTCATACCTATCAGTTGCTCCATAAGGAGGCTGATTAGGATGGGGTAGGCTATAAGCCAGATCTGTTTGTAGGTGTATTTAGTCTGCATAATTTAGAGTCTGTGAGTTTTTCATTGGCGTAAGGATAAGAAAGCCGGGCAAATGTCATTGTCCGGCTTTCTGCAAAAGAATATCTTGAACGGTAGTCTTACTACTTTTTGTTCTGTCTCTCTTTCATCATCTGTTCCTGCTGTTTCTGCATAGCTTCCAGACGGGCGGCGAAACCGGTTTTCTTCATCTTCTTCGGGTCTTTCTTGTTGGCTTCCAACTGGGCAAGAAGGGCTTCCTCATTGGTTGTCTTGCGCATGATGAGCGTTGTTACCACACTGATTAACGTAGAGATGAAGTAGTAATAGTTCAATCCCGAAGGATAATCGTTCAATATGAAGAGGAACATGATAGGCATCAGGTATGACATCCACTTCATGGCAGCCATCTGCGGATTGGCACCCGTATCCTGCTGCTGCATCATGTACTTCGTGTTCAATATGTTGGTAACCGTCATCAGCAGGCAGAACAAGCTGAGGTGGCTGCCCAGGAACGGGATATGGAACGGGAAGTTGATGAATGCATCATAAGTGGAAAGGTCATCTGCCCACAAGAAGCTCTGTTGGCGGAGTTCAATGGCACTCGGCACGAACATGAACAAGGCCATCAGGATAGGGAACTGTATCAGCATCGGCAGACATCCGCCCATCGGGCTGACTCCGTACTGGCTGTAGAGGCCCATCACTTCCTGCTGCTTCTTCATGGCATCTTCCTGCTTGGGGTACTTCTTGTTTATCTCGTCGATTTTCGGTTTCAGTACGCGCATCTTGGCAGAAGACATGTAGGTCTTCCATGTAGCCGGGAATACCACTGCCTTTACAATCAGCGTCATGAACAACAGTACGATACCCATGCTCAAACCCCAACTGGACAACCAGTCGAAGATGTTGATGGTGAACCATTTGTTTATCCAACGGATGAGCGGCCAGCCCAGATAGACCAGACGGTTCAGCTCCCACTTCTCGTCACGCCCCTTGTCGAGTGCGGTCAGAGTCTTGTAGTGATTGGGGCCGAAGTAGAAGAACAGCTGGGTAGGTTCCTTGCCGGTAGGATCGAACTTCGTGCTCATCTCTGCAGAATAGTCCTTGATGTAGCCGCTGCCTTGAGTCTCCATCTTGGAACTCAGCTTGGTCTTTTCAAAGTCGGCATCTGCCAAAAATACTGAAGAGAAGAACTGGTTCTTGAAAGCAATCCAGTCCAGGCGTTCTGGAACTTCCTTTTCATCGTTCTTGTTGGCAGACAGATAATCGGTACCCTCTCCGGTGATTTTGTAAGTCAGTTCAGCCAGACGGTTCTCGTAGGTGTAACCCTTCTCTATTTGACGGGCACGCTGAGACCACTCGATGTCCACATAATTGTTGGTAGCCGCCAGCTTGCCTTCCATATTGACAGCCTGGATAGTAAAGTCTATCAGGTATGTGTCATTGTGCATGCGATATGTAAAGTCGATATAGCTGTTGCTGTCTGCCGACAAACGCATGGTGACGGTACTGTCCGTACGGTTTACTGCGGTGAAATAATAGTCTTCCGTCTGGATAGTCTCTTTCTTGTTGTAAAAGAGGAAATTCATGGAAGCGTCGTTGCCGCTGAACAGTGTGACGGGAGTCGTTTTGTCTTGTCCCATGTATTCCTTCAGCGTGGCCGAAGCTATGCGTCCGCCTTTTGTATCTACGGTTATTTCTGCCAGGTTGTTCTGGATGGTTACCTGCGAGTTGGTTCCTTGACGGGCGTCGAAGAAGAGGGCAGTGGAGTCAACGCTTGCTTCCGCTCCGCTTTCGTTGGCCAGGGCTGCTTCCGCCTTGGCTTTCAAGTCGGCTTCGCGCTGTTGCACCTGGGCTATGGAGTCGTAGTAACGTTGCTGTGCTTCCAACTGCTCCTGGCTGGGACGGCTCAGAAAGCTGAAACCTACTAACAATATCGCTATCAGAACAAGACCTGTGATGGTATTTTTATCCATTCTTTGTTGATTACAGATTACTAATTACAAATTATTTCTTTTCGTTTTCATTTTCGATGGCGGCCTTCACGAATGCTACGAACAGCGGGTGCGGATGCAATACCGTACTGCTGTATTCGGGATGGAACTGGGTACCGACAAACCACTTCAATGCGGGTATTTCGACAATTTCTACCAGATCCGATTCGGGGTTTATACCCACACACTTCATACCTGCTGCTTCGTAGGCCTCCTTGAAGCTGTTGTTGAATTCATAGCGGTGGCGGTGACGCTCCTGGATATGCTCGGTACCGTATGCCTCGTATGCCTTGCTGTCTTTCTGCAGAACACATTCATAGGCACCCAGACGCATGGTCCCACCCATATTGGTGATGGATTTCTGCTCTTCCATGATGTCGATAACATTGTGCGGTGTCTTTTCTATCCATCTCACGTGAGTTGGCATCGGCGTAACCCAGTACATTACGGGCAAATTCAATGGCGATGCACTGCATACCCAGACAGATACCGAAGGTGGGGATGTTGTGTGTACGCGCATATTTGATGGCTACGAACTTGCCGGCAACGCCGCGTTCGCCGAAGCCCGGACCGATAAGTACGCCTGCCATGCCTTTCAGGGCTTCTGCCACATTCTCGTCTGTCAGCTTTTCACTGTTCACGAAGTCTACCGACACCTTGCGGTCATTGTAAGTTCCTGCTTGTGAAAGGGCCTCGCGGATGGACTTGTAGGCATCCTGCAAGTCATATTTGCCCACCAATGCGATGTGCAGCGGGGCAGTCTCTTCGGCTTTGTGACGGCGTTCGAGGAAAGCACGCCACGGTCCCAGCCCCGGAGTGTCGCCCACGGGAAGCCCCATCTTCTTCAGAATGGTGGCGTCCAGCCCTTGGGACTGCATCAGGATGGGCACCTCGTAGATGGTAGGCGCATCAATGCTCTGCACTACGGCATTCTCGTCTACGTTGCAGAAGAGGGCCACCTTCTTGCGCAGGTTGTTGCTGAGTTCGTGCTCGGTACGCAGCACTAGTACATCCGGTTGAATTCCCACACTTTGCAGTTCCTTTACGGAGTGCTGGGTGGGCTTGGTCTTCAGTTCACCGGCAGCTGCCAGGTAGGGGACATAAGTAAGGTGCACGCACAAGGCGTCTTTTCCCAATTCCCACTTCAGCTGACGGATGCTTTCCAGATAGGGCAGAGACTCGATGTCGCCCACTGTACCGCCAATCTCGGTAATAACAAAATCGAATTTGTATTGTTTCCCAACAGTTTTACATTACGCTTGATTTCGTCTGTAATATGGGGAATAACCTGGATGGTCTTTCCCAGATAGTCACCCCGGCGCTCTTTGTCGATGACGCTTTTGTAGATGCGTCCGGTCGTGATATTGTTGGCCTTGGTGGTCTGGATGCCCAGGAAGCGTTCGTAATGGCCCAAATCGAGGTCGGCTTCGTGGCCATCCACGGTAACGTAGCATTCGCCGTGTTCATAAGGGTTCAGTGTACCCGGGTCGATGTTGATGTACGGGTCAAACTTCTGGATGGTTACCTTGTAACCTCTTGCTTGCAGCAATTTACCGATGGAGGATGAGATGATACCTTTTACCAGTGAAGAGGCAACACCACCGGTGACGAAATATACTTTGTTCTCCACAACTATATTATTTTATTAATTGGTTTAATCTAAATTCCAAGAGCCTATACGGCTTGTCGTTCAGGGTGCATACTGCTCCCGTCAATACACGTGGAACTTAAAAAGCGCAAAAATTGTAAAAAAAAGAGGAAGTAGAGAAAGTTTCTGTGAAACAATTATTAAAAAATCGATTTCATCGAAGAAACTCTCTCTAGCCTTTTTCTTCATGGCTTTTCTATGTTTTCTAAACATTTTAAGCTAAATTTGCGCTCGAAACATAGACTTAAGGGCATTATGAAGAATAGACACATTGCATTTTGGTTAATTGCTACGATGATCTCTTCGTCGGTGATGGCACAGAATACGCTGGATACCGCCTCGAAGAACAGTGGACAGGAAACAACTGCCAAAGCCGACACCTTGCCGGATATAATGAAAGAATACATGATTCTGAAATTGAAACCGGAAGGTACGGGGTACAAGCTGGATACTGTTTCCATATTATATGAAAGGTATTTCGGAGTGCTGGATTATCTGAATGACCCCACGACCCCGGAACGTTATATACCTTCCGATCCGAACTACTATAGGTTGTTCCTCCCCCTTACCCTATTATTATGCTCCCATGAGACGCCTTTCCAAGGTGGACTGGCATTTCCAGATGCCCGATACGGTGCCTGCCATGACGCGCGAGATGCTGCCGTTCGACACACTGACTTTCACCTCGAAGGACCGCGCCAACAAGCTGGTGGACCGTACGCTGCTGAACACGTATGTAGATTGTCCCAATCTGGTTGTAATGACCGAGAAGGAGGTGATGAAAGGGAAGATATTCAAGGATAATATAGAGAAGGAAGTTTCTTCCAAACCGTCCGTCGTGAAACTGTTTGCACAAGAGAATATGGTGGGAGTGAAGGAGGAAGCCGACGTAATTATCCACAAGCCCAACTGGTGGGTGACCGGTGGAAACGGTTCGTTGCAGATTACACAGAACTATATCTCCGACAACTGGTACAAGGGAGGCGAGAGCACTAACGCCGTGCTTGCCAACCTGCAATTGTTTGCCAACTATAATGACCGTGAGAAGGTGCAGTGGGAAAATCTGCTCGATGCCAAGCTAGGCTTCAGCTCGGCACCTTCCGACGAGTTTCATAATTATCTGGTAAGTACCGACCAACTCCGGCTGTACAGTAAACTGGGTATTCAGGCTGCATCCAAGTGGTATTATACCATCACGACTGAGTTTAAGACCCAGTTCTGCAATGGCTACAAGGCCAACAGTGAAGAGCTGGTTTCCGCTTTCTTTGCTCCGGCAGATTGGTCGAGCAGTATCGGTATGGACTACAAGTTGAAAAAGCAGAAATTCAGCTTGTCCGTTTTCATAGCTCCGCTGACGTACATGCTGCGTTATGTAGGGAATAAGGGGGTGAATGAAGTGAGTTTCGGTCTTGAGGAGGGCAAGTGCGTGAAGCATAACTTCGGTTCGCAGATACAGCCTACACTTTCGTGGACCATCATTCCTTCCATTACGCTGGATTCCCGCCTGGACTTCCAGACCAGTTATGAGTGGACGCGTATCGAATGGGAAAACACGGTGAACTTTGTGCTGAACCGCTATCTTTCCACCAAGCTCTATGTGCACGCCCGCTATGACGACAGTGCCAAGCCGACGGAAGGGGACAGCTATTTCCAGGTAAAAGAATTACTCAGTTTCGGTATCAATTATAAATGGTAAATAAACAAATGGTCTGTTCGGAGTGAACAGATTATCTGTTTTGGTTAGTCAGACGGTCTGTTTTCCCTTGACAGACCGTCTGTTTTTTGTCTTTTTGTAGTCTGTGGCAGGTGAAAAAACATAAAAACATAGAAAAAAGCACGTTTACGAACACAGAAAATGCATAGGAAAGGTTTGCAGTTCACAAATAATGCGTAAATTTGCCGTCGATTTGTAATGCACACTTTGCAAAATGGCGAATCTATAAAACATCAAGGTATTGTGGAAAACATAAACGGTTCTCATCTCCAAGTGAGAATCATCCAGACTTCAGCGTGCGCTTCGTGTAGTGTCAAGGGACATTGTACCTCTGCGGATACGAAAGAGAAACTTGTCGATGTGGCCGATGCCAATGCCGCATCCTACCAGCCCGGTGACCGTGTATGGGTGACGGGCGAACTTTCAATGGGAGTGATGGCAGTTCTGTTTGCCTTTATATTTCCTTTCCTTATTCTGATAATCTCACTATTTGTCTTTATGGCTATCTGGAATGACGAGCTGCGTTCCGCGCTTTGTTCGCTAGCACTTCTTGTACCTTATTATTATATATTGTGGCTGAACAAGTCGCGGATGGGTAAGAAGTTCTCATTCTCCGTACGACCGATGAACTAACTAATAATAAAACAAATAATTAATAAACAACTAATTTATGAATGTAATTCTGATTGCAGTGATTTCATTGGGAGTTATAGCGCTGGTATCGGCCGCTATTCTTTACGTGGCTTCCAAGAAATTCGCCGTGTATGAAGATCCGCGGATTGCCCAGGTAGCAGAGGTGCTTCCCCAGGCAAATTGCGGTGGATGTGGTTACCCCGGTTGTAGCGGATTTGCAGATGCTTGCGTAAAGGCAGGTTCGCTGGATGGTAAACTTTGTCCGGTGGGTGGACAGCCCGTCATGACAAAGATTGCCGAGATTTTGGGCTTGGATGCCGCTGCTGCCGAACCTATGGTTGCGGTGGTGAGATGTAATGGAACTTGTGCCAACCGTTCTCGTGTGAACCAATACGATGGCGCCAAGAGTTGTGCCATTGCGGCTTCTCTCTATGGTGGTGAAACGGGTTGCAGTTATGGCTGTCTGGGATGCGGCGACTGTGTGGCTGCCTGCCAGTTCGATGCTATCCACATGAATCCGGAGACCGGACTTCCCGAAGTGGATGAGGAAAAGTGTACGGCTTGTGGAGCTTGTGCCAAGGCTTGTCCGAAATCTATTATTGAAATCCGTCCTCAAGGCAAGAAATCACGTCGTGTTTACGTACAGTGTGTAAACAAGGACAAGGGGGCCGTAGCACGCAAGGCTTGTACCGTGGCATGTATCGGTTGTGGCAAGTGTGTGAAGGTTTCGTCGTTCGAGGCTATCACGTTGGAAAACAATCTGGCTTACGTTGACCCCAATAAGTGTAAATCCTGTCGCAAGTGCGAGGAAGCTTGTACCGCAAAACACAATCATTGCCCTCAACTTCCCGCCGCGCAAACCGAAGGCTGACGATGCAGCTACCCCAAGTAAAGGTTGCAGCTCCTAAAGCTGAGGTTGAGACTCCCAAAGCAGAGGTTTAGACTTCCCAAGTTGAGGTATGAATTAATAAAGTAAATAAACGACTAAAAATACAGAATTGTATGTTGAAGACATTTTCAATTGGTGGAGTCCATCCACACGAAAATAAACTTTCAGCACATCAGCCTATCATCAAGGCAGAGATTCCGGCCAAGGCCGCTATCTTGCTGGGACAGCACATCGGTGCTCCTGCCAAGCCTATCGTTGCCAAAGGTGATGTTGTGAAAGTGGGTACAAAGATTGCCGAGCCCGGCGGTTTTGTATCAGCAGCCATTCATTCGTCTGTCAGCGGGAAAGTCGCTAAGATTGACACGATTGTCGATGCCAGCGGTTACGCCAAGCCTGCTATATTCATTGACGTAGAAGGGGATGAATGGGAAGAATCCATTGACCGTTCCGAAACGTTGGTGAAGGAATGCAGTCTGACTTCCGAGGAAATCGTGAAGAAAATCGCCGATGCCGGTATTGTAGGTCTGGGTGGTGCATGCTTTCCTACGCAGGTCAAGTTGTGCCCTCCTCCTGCATTCAAGGCAGAGTGTGTCATCATCAACGCCGTAGAGTGCGAACCGTATCTGACTGCCGACCATCAGCTGATGCTGGAACATGCGGAAGAAATTATGGTAGGTGTATCCATTTTGATGAAGGCGGTAAAGGTGAACAAGGCATTCATCGGCATTGAGAACAATAAGCCCGATGCCATCCAGCTGATGACGAAAGTCGCTTCCAGCTATGCAGGTATCGAGGTGGTACCCTTGAAGGTACAATATCCGCAGGGTGGTGAAAAGCAGTTGATTGATGCTGTCATCAGTCGCCAGGTTGCAGCCGGTGCGCTGCCTATCTCCACGGGAGCTGTGGTGCAGAATGTGGGTACCGCATTTGCCGTTTACCAGGCCGTACAGAAGAACAAACCTCTGTTTGAGCGTGTCATTACCGTGACGGGCAAGTCGCTGGCAAAGCCGTCCAATTTCCTGGCACGTATCGGTACGCCGATGAAGCAGCTGATTGAAGCTTGCGGCGGCCTGCCCGAAGATACGGGCAAGATTATCGGCGGTGGCCCGATGATGGGTAAAGCTCTGGTGAATACGGATGTACCGACTGCCAAAGGCAGCTCCGGTATTCTGATTATGAACGAGAAGGAAGCCAAGCGCGGCGAGGTACAGCCTTGTATCCGTTGTGCCAAGTGCGTGGGAGCCTGCCCGATGGGGTTGGAGCCGTATCTGCTGGCTACCGTTTCGGCCCACGGAGATTTTGAAAGAGTAGAGAAAGAAGACATTATGTCGTGTATAGAATGCGGTTCATGCCAGTTCACTTGTCCTTCCAACCGTCCGATGCTGGATTATATCCGCTTGGGTAAGGGTAAGGTAGGAGCGATGATCCGTGCACGTCAAGCTAAAAAATAACGAAGTATGAATAAATTAATCGTATCCCTTTCGCCCCACGTTCACGGCGGTGACAGCGTGAAGAAGAATATGTACGGTGTGCTTATCGCATTGATTCCGGCATTCCTCGTTTCGCTTTACTTTTTCGGACTGGGTGCGCTGATTGTTACGGCCACTTCCGTAGCAGCCTGCTTGTTCTTTGAATGGGCCATCGGCAAATTCCTCATGAAAAAAGAGACCACAACCATCACCGACGGCTCTGCCATCATTACCGGTGTGTTGCTGGCCTTTAACCTCGCCTTCCAACCTGCCCATCTGGATAATCATCCTCGGCGCCTTGTTTGCCATCGGGGTAGGCAAGATGTCCTTCGGAGGTTTGGGTTGCAATCCCTTTAACCCTGCACTGGCAGGACGTGTGTTCCTGTTGCTTTCATTCCCCGTGCAGATGACGACATGGCCGGCTGTAGGCCAGTTGACAGCCTATACGGATGCCACGACGGCTGCTACGCCGCTGGCTATTATGAAAGGTGTCATCAATGGTGCTCCGGGCATGTCCCTGAGCGACCTTCCGGGAGCTTTCGACCTTCTGATAGGTAATAATGGAGGATGTCTCGGTGAGGTGAGTGCCTTGGCGCTGCTGCTTGGTTTGTTCTACATGTTGTGGAAGAAAATCATCACCTGGCACATTCCGGTATCTATTCTGGTGACGGTATTCGTGTTCTCTGGTATCATGTATCTGGTCAATCCGGAACTTTATGTATCCCCGGTCGTACAGTTGTTGTCCGGTGGTCTGATGCTGGGTGCTGTCTTTATGGCTACGGACTACGTGACTTCTCCGATGAGCCACAAAGGTATGCTAATTTATGGTGTTTGCATCGGCCTGCTGACTGTCATCATCCGTCTGTTCGGTGCATATCCGGAGGGTATGTCGTTTGCCATTCTGATTATGAATGCGTTCACTCCGCTCATCAACACCTATGTTAAACCTAAACGCTTTGGGGAGGTAGCGAAGAAGAAATGAAAAAGTTAGAATCATCCTTGAAGAATATGTTGCTGGTACTTACGGGCGTTACCGCAATCTCCGTAGCGTTGCTGGCTTATGTAAACGAATTGACGAAGGAGCCCATTGCGCAGGCCAATGCAAAGACCTTGAGCGATGCC
>ENA-OQNM01000756-OQNM01000756.1-human-gut-metagenome-genome-assembly--contig:-NODE-756-length-11173-cov-3.818939_pt1 | contig 11173 bp, 9 predicted proteins | sample MGYA00242632_ERZ504886 | MGnify/ENA primary metagenome ERZ504886 (study PRJEB26092, sample SAMD00036424) | human gut metagenome | host: Homo sapiens | study: EMG produced TPA metagenomics assembly of... | reverse complement strand
GGGGATAATTGGAATATGGAGAATTTAATAGTATTAACACCAGCTTGGTCGAGTATGAAAGAACCACAAAAAAGGTCCCGACGATGAAGCCCATCGACTAATTTTATGTCGTAGCTACGATATAAAATTGCAAAAAAACAGGCGATTTTGGGGCGAAATGTACCAAATTTATCCCATTTGCCTGAAAATGTCCACAAGCGATTTTGCGCGCATCCTGCCGAAAAGCAGAATGCGCTTTTTTTGTTGCAGCGTGAAATTTTCACCACTGGCGGTACGGTTTTGAGAGCCTATCGCCAGTCTTGACAAGACAAAACCGCAGCAATTTCCGAAGGAAAATTTCGGCGAGGGAGACATATTCTCCCCCGCCGTTTATTATAGATGTACCTGCTGAAGAACCTGCCCGGTGACAAGGCGTGGCGGCACGACAAATCGCTGTATCCCAGCAATCAACCACGGCTTCATCATAATACTCTCATTCATTAGCAGATAATCTGTCGCGCCTTATACTGCCTCAGTAGGGAGCATTTCTTTCCTATACTGCGCCGGTGACTTCCCTATCTCTTTCTTAAACACCCTGCTGAAATACAGCGGGTTCTCATACCCTACGATTTCGGAAATTTCCTTGATGTTGTAGGTCGTCCGCTCCAACAGGCTTTGGGCGTTGACCATGCGCAAGGAGAGGATGTACTGGGCCGGGGACATACCTGCGTACTGTTTGAAATTGTGTATAAACCAGTTGGTGCTGATGTGCAGGGATTCCGCATAATCGTCTATGCTGATCTTTGTGTTATAGTTCTCGTTGAAGTAAGCCGCCGCGCGTTCAATTTGCTCTTGGACGTCGCCGGTGGCTTTTTTCTGTTCATGCTGTTGGCGGTCCACCAACAGCAGAATATCGTTGAACAGCGATGCAATATAGTCCTCGTACCCATAGCGGCACAGCTGCAACTCCTGAATGATTTTGCGGAACAACGCCTTGTAATCCGGCAGCACACCGCAGTAGAACACATGCTCATCGAGCGAGATGCCGTGATACGCCAGTATGTTCTTTACATCGCTGCCTGTGAAGTGAATCCAGAAAACTTCCGGGTTATCTTCCAGATAATATACATATTTTTGGATTTCTTCCGGCTTGTAAAGCACCATATGGCCCGCGCTGACGATTTCTTCCTTGCCGTCAAACCAGAAATGCGTCTTGCCGTTTGCCACATATAAAATCTGGTAATCCCTGCGCCCTTTCTGCCAGTAAGTCGGTAGGTTGGGGCGCGTTTTCAGCCGGTAGGTGCCACAGCTGCCCACCACCAACGGCGTGGAGTTGTCTTTGAAATCTGTACGGGAATTGTTCAGATAGCCAGAGTTAATGTACACAAAAATCTCCTCCCGTTTTTGTGAATATTGCGAGGTGCTTCGTCCATTTTACCTTCACTTTACAAAAAGCCATTGATTTTGTGCATGTTTAGTGCAATACCGTTTATGTTTTATTGTATATAGAAATTGTATAATAATTTCAGACGGAACGCAAGCAGAACTGTATAAATCACAGGAGGAGAATGGATGATGATTCCGCACTATTACGAGGACCCGCACACACTGCATGTGGGTACCATGCCGAATCGTGCATATTACATTCCGGCATCCCGGCGCAGCGATGCCTTAGTCGAGCACCGCGAGACCTCGGATCGCTTCCAGCTTTTGAACGGCAGCTGGAAATTTCGGTACTACGCCAGCATTTATGACTTGCAGGATGCTTTCTATGAGGTCGGCTATGATGCCTCCGCTTTTGACAGCATCCCGGTCCCAAGCGTGTGGCAGAACCACGGTTACGACCACCACCAGTACACCAACATCCGTTATCCATTTCCCGCTGATCCGCCGTATGTTCCCAAAGAGAATCCCTGCGGCGCTTACCTCTACGACTTCACCTACCAAAAGGATGCCGCTGCCCCGCGCGCATTTCTGAATTTTGAGGGCGTTGCCTCCTGCTTCTACGTCTGGCTCAACGGTCAGTTTGTCGGGTACAGTCAGGTGGCCCATTCCACCAGTGAGTTCGATGTAACGAAGTTTTTGCAGGACGGCACCAACCATCTGGCGGTCCTCGTGCTGAAATGGTGCGATGGCAGTTACATGGAAGATCAGGATATGTTCCGCATGAACGGCATTTTCCGTGATGTCTACCTGCTGCACCGCCCGGAACAGTGCATCGAGGACTATTTCATTACCACCGACATCCACGGCAGCACCGCAGGGGTTGCTGTCCGCCTGCGTTACTACGATTCCGCCGTTGCCACCCGCATCACCCTCTACGATGCAGCCGGCACAATAGTCGGCAGCGTAACGCCCGTGGAAGCACCGGATGATGCGGCATTCCCCTATCATGCAGAAATCACCGTTGTTGACCCGACACTCTGGAATGCAGAACAGCCCTACTTATATACCCTTGTGTTGGACACGCCCAACGAGACCATTACGGACCGTGTGGGCATCCGCGAGGTTCATGTTGCCAACAACCAGATTTATGTCAACGGCCAGTCCATCAAGTTCCACGGTGTAAACCGCCACGAATCCGACCCTGTCACGGGATATGCTGTTGGCTTTGAGCAGACGAAAAAAGACCTGCTCATGATTAAAAAGCACAACTTTAATGCCATCCGCACCAGCCATTACCCGGATGTGCCTTACTTCTATCAGCTCTGCGACCAGTACGGCTTCTTTGTCATTGATGAAGCCGACAACGAGAGCCACGGTGCGTCCGAATACTATTGCGAGGGCAACGAAAGCTGGCCCAACCACGTCGAGAACTGGAACAAGCCCATCGCAGACAACCCGGAGTTCACCGAGGCCACCGTAGACCGCACCCGCCTCTGCGTGGAGCGCGACAAGAACCGTCCCTGCGTCATCATCTGGTCGATGGGCAACGAGAGCGCCTACGGCTGCACGTTTGAAGAAGCGCTGGCATGGACAAAGAGCTTTGACCCCCACCGCCTGACCCACTACGAGAGCGCCCAGTACCGCAGCAAAACCGTAAATACGATTTCTCGAACATTGATATGTTCAGCAATATGTACCCTTCTCTCGAAAGCATTCAGGAATATCTGGACAACGAGCCGGACAAACCCTATATCATGTGCGAGTACAGCCACTGCATGGGCAACGGCCCCGGCGATTTGGAGGATTACTTCCAGTTCATTCAGAGCCATGATGGCTTGGTCGGCGGTTTCCTGTGGGAGTGGTGCGACCACGGTATTTATAAAGGGAAGATGCCAGACGGCCGCGGCATCTATTATTACGGCGGCGACCACAATGAGTGGCCGCATGACGGCAACTTCTGCATGGACGGTCTGGTTTACCCCGACCGCCGCCCGCACACCGGGCTGTTGGAGTTTAAGAATGTCTATCGCCCGGCGCGTGTTGTGAAGTACGACCGGGAATCCGGCATGCTCACGCTGCATAACTACATGGACTTTGTTGATTTGACCGAGTATGCCGCACTAACCTATCAGGTAAGCTGCGACGGTGAGGTCATCGACAACGGCTTCATCCCTTACCCTGACGGTTTCACCCTGCCGCCGCACAGCGAAAACGCCTTGCCGTTGGCCGTCCATATTCCCGATAAAGGCAAGTGTTTCCTGAAAATCTTCTACCATTGCGATAAAGACCTGTCCTTGCGTTCGGAAGGTCATCTTCTGGGTTTTGATGAAATCCTGCTGGAAAACGAAGACAGCCGCAACCAGAAAACCTTGGCTATGTGGAGTGATGCCCCTTCCAACAGCACAATCACTGTTCAGGAAACAGACCGCTATTTGACGCTGCGCGGAAAGAACTTCACCTACAACTTTAATAAGCTGACGGGTCTGTTCGCCGCGATGCAGTACGAGGATGCAGTCCTGTTGGACAAGGAAATGGAGTTCAACATCTGGCGTGCTCCTACGGACAATGACCGCAAGCTGAAGCTGGATTGGCTGGCTGCCCGCTATGACCACTGTATGACCAACGCCTACCGCACCGAATATCAGGTGACGGACAGCGGTGTGACTCTGCGCGCCAAAGTCGGCATTGCACCGATCAGCTTGCAGAAATTCCTTGATTTGGATGTCTGCTGGACGGTTTCCAACAGCGGTGCAGTAACGCTGGCACTGCACGCTGAGCGCAACACGGTATTCCCCGAACTGCCGCGCTTTGGCCTGCGCCTGTTCCTGCCAAAAGAAATGGCCCGCGTCAGTTACTTCGGCATGGGTCCGATGGAAAGCTACTGCGACAAGCACCATGCTGCCAGCCACGGTTACTTCAGTTCCACCATCTGGCAGCAGCACGAGGACTACATTCGCCCGCAGGAGAACGGCAGTCACTATGATTGCGATTATGTCCAGCTGGATGGCGCTGGCATCAAGCTTACCGCTGTCGGTGCAAAGCCGTTCTGCTTCAACGCCTCGCACTACACGCAGGAAGAGTTGACTGAAAAGGCGCACAACTATGAGCTGCACCCCTGTGACAGCACCGTTCTCTGCCTTGACTATGCACAGAACGGCATCGGCTCTGCCAGCTGCGGGCCGCGTCTGGCGGAGCAGTACCGCCTTGACGACGCTTCCTTCGATTTCAGTATCCGTCTGATTCCCGAAAAAGCATAACCTCTACACAAAAGAATGGAGAAATTCTCATGTCTGAAAACACTGAAAGACGTTATTTGAAGTGGTATAACAAGGTCGGATACGGCTCCGGCGATGTTGCGGGCAACGTGGTCTATGCGTTCCTCTCCTCGTTCGTTATGATCTACCTGACCGACACCGTCGGCCTGAATCCCGGCATCGTCGGCACGCTGATTGCTGTGTCCAAGCTGTTTGACGGCCTTACCGACATCTTCTTTGGCTCGATGATTGACAAGACGCACTCCAAGCTGGGCAAGGCTCGCCCGTGGATGCTCTACGGCTACATCGGCTGCGCCATCACACTGGTCGGCATCTTCGCCATCCCCATGGGCATGAGCGAGTTTGCCAAGTACGCATGGTTCTTAATCTGCTACACTCTGCTGAATGCCGTGTTCTACACCGCCAACAACATCGCCTACTCTGCCCTGACCGCCCTTGTCACCAAGAACAGCGCCGAACGCGTTGAGATGGGTTCCTACCGCTTCATGTTCGCATTCGCCACCAGCCTTGCCATCCAGTCCGTCACGCTGCTGGCTGTCTCTGCACTGGGCGACACCGCCGAAGCATGGCGCACCGTGGCTATCATCTATGCCATTATCGGTCTGATCGTCAACACGCTCTCTGTTTTCTCCGTCAAGGAGTTGCCGGAGGAAGAGTTTGTCGATACCACGGATAAAGCTGAAATCGAGAAAGACGAGAAGTACGGTCTTGTCGAAGCTGCCAAGCTGCTGGTCTCCAACAAATATTACCTGATGATCTGCGTCACCTACATTTTGCAGCAGATCTATGGTGCCATGATCAGTATGGGTACCTACTACACTGCTCATATCCTTGGCGACAAGAACCTGTTCGGCGTGTTCTCCTGGGCCATCAACATTCCTTTGATCATCGCACTGGTCTTTACCCCGACCCTTGTTACCAAGATGCACGGCATGTACAAACTGAACGTTGGCAGCTATGCCCTTGCTACCGTGGCCCGCGCGCTGGTTGCTGTGGCTGGTTATACTGGCACTGGCGATGTCAAGATGATGCTGCTCTTCACGGCCATTGCTGCACTGGGTCAGGGCCCGTGGCAGGGCGACATGAACGCCGTTATCGCCTCCTGCTCCGAGTACACTTGGCTGACGAAGCACAAGCGCGTGGACGGCACGATGTACTCCTGCACCTCGCTCGGTGTCAAGCTGGGCGGCGGTCTCGGCACCGCCATCACCGGCTGGCTGCTGGCGTTCAGCAACTATGATAAGGCGCTGGCCGTGCAGCCGGATTCCTGCATCAATATGCTGAAACTCATGTACCTCGTGATTCCCTTTGTGCTGGATGCCATCATTACCGTTATCCTCTCTCGCGTGAAGGTCGAGGAAGCCAACGATAAGATTCGCGCCGAAATGAAAAACTGATATTCACTATTCTCCTTCTCAAAAAAGGGCTTCCGCATCTGCTGGCGGAAGCCCGTTTTTCTGTATAGTGCTTTACCCTCTAAAATCGGCCAAAGCACTGGCTATTAAATCTATTGGCGGCGAAGATATAGATGGCTCCTCTTTCTGCAAATTCGGGGTATGCCCCATGCTCTGCTTTTCTAAGTATTCCTGCACGATTTGCTCAATCCAGGCGCGGTCTGTCTGCGGGAAAGACTTCGTCTCTGCCTTTTCATAGCACAAAATTGCATCGGCAAGATACTGTGCCTTACCCCTGTCGCGCTGCCGTTCCAAGTATTCTACGGCGCACACATGGTCTGGGTTTTCCATGTCAAAGCGAACCGTAAATCGTCCCCGGTCTTTTTTCAGCTTCATGGTTCATCACGCCCCTGTCACTGTGCAGCGGTAAAGATACTCAAAGCCCTTGGCGTTGGCATTCACGTCCTCCACAAAGACGGGGTGTGCCACCTTGCCGGATGTTTCGATTTGCCGCCGCAGCAGGCAGGCTCCGCCGCCCACGAAGATCACACGCCCTGTGCGCAGGTCAAGCTGCCGCTCGCGCAGTGCGCCCAACATATCGTTGACAAACTCCTGCGCCTGATATTCTACCAGCGCGGCGACTTCTTCCCCGTAGCTGCTCCCCTGCCCCTGCAAGAGAATGGCATCCACATCTGTTTCCTCTAACAGAATGTCCAAATCGGAGCTGGCTTTAGAGCGGATGCGGTTGTACAGCAGAATCACGCCGTTTTCCAGTGAGTCACAGGTAGACAGGTCGGCGCGGCCGTTCTTCAGCAGCAGATAGTCCGCTGTGAAGCCGCCCACATCCAGAATCAGCGCGCGCGGTACCGTTGCCAGCTCGCCCAACATCATGGCTGCTGCCGCAAATGCCTGCGGATAGCACTGCACATTGCGGATCAGAATGCTGTACAGCTTGTCACGGTAGGAAAAGTAGATAGGTTCCTTGCGCTTGAAGTAGCGCACGAACGCTTTGTTCTGCGCACCAAAGTGTGCGGGCGGCAGTCCGATGGCAAGGTCAATGGGCATCAGCCCGGAGGTATAAGCGCCCTGCGCTTCGATTTCCTCCGCGATGGCAAACAGCGACAGGATAAAGAAGCGCTCGTCTGTGGTTTTGTCCTTCTGGTACGGGATGCGCTGCGCGGACAGTGTATAGTAGCTGCCGCCGTATTTCAGTACGTCCCTGCCGTAAGGTCTGGTTTTGCTTTTCTGTACACCGGAAACAATGGCGTTTCCGTGGACGGTTTTGACCTGTTTGTTGCCGTGGTCGATAGCAATAAGCATAACATCAACTCCCTTCGATGCTTATATTTACCTTATACGTTTTGAATACGTCATTTCCCAACAAATTTACGCATTATTTATTTGTTTGCATTTCCCCGGCGGGTGCGCTATAATGGGCAAGGTAAGTAAAAACACAGGAGTCTGCCATGAACAAAACGCTTGAAATCAGTGCTATGCAGTATGATTTTCATACCTTGCTGAAAGTTTCCGATATATGCGGTCTTACCGGCGAAATCGGCTTCCATGATACGGACACCGGCTACCTCGTCAGCTTTCCCGATGATGACGGCAAAGCCGATCAGCGTATGGCAGAATATAAGAAGCGGCTTGTCGATCTTGAAAACAACATCTGGAATCGGTAATTTGTGTGACCCGCCGGGGAAATTCATATAGGTAAAAGGGAAGCCCCTTCCGCTGAAATTGTATCAGCGGAAGGGGCTGTGTTTATATTGTATTCAGTATTTCCAACGCCCTTGACAGGGGCATCACTTTCTGGCACTTTGCCTTTTGGGAGTCATATCTTACTTTCTTACCGTCCGGCATCACAGCTATGGCGTTTTCTGTCAGAACTGCAGCTTTCAATTTTGAAACATAGCGATGTACCTTCCCCTGTCGGTCAATCCTAGCATGGGGCAGGATAAGTTCTGCTGTTCCCAGTTTAATTTTTGCTTCTTTTGGCAGCGGCGAAAGCCATTTGTAGGTTTCTCTCTCAAAAGCGGTATCCCACATAGAATACTGGTAGGTGCGCCCGCCAAAGAAACTATCCTGTCGTTCCATATATTCAAAGTGTTCTGTCCGTTGCGTTACCATCTGCGCCACGCGGGCGGCATTCAGTTCCATCTCCTCTAAGCAGATGTACTCATGTCGTTGATGTTCACAGTAGTAGCCGCAGCTGATATTGACTGCAGCTGTTTCCAGATACGGTGCGATATAAGATATGTCACTACACGAACCACCTGCTGTTTCAAATCCGAACGAGGTAACGAAGTCCTCAAACTCCGGGTTATCGCAGCGGTAAAACACAGCATCATTACTGCCCCGGCGGTCAAGCTCTACAATGTAGTTTACCTGTGGCCGCAAAGGACCTCTTGTGAATTTCTTTGCACCTACACAGCCGACTTCCTCATCCTCACAGAAAAGCACATGACAGTTTGTTGTGCGCAGGATCTGCAAAATCATCCAGACTCCGCATCGGTCATCACCGCCGATGCCCTGCGGTGACATGGCTACTGCCCCATCTGCCGAATAGCATATCTGCTCGACAGGTTGGCGGTGAACCGTGTCCATGTGGGCCACCAGCAGCACGGGGATTGTTCCCTCTGCATACAGATAGCCGGGCTTATCGGTGATGGGGTAACCCCTGCTTTTCAGTTCGGCTTTCAGCGTCTTTTTCAATTCCATCTGCGGCAGGCGCAGAATGGTTTCAAACGTCAATTCTTGCATGGATTCCTCCTTTATGCGGCAAGGCCGTTCATCTGATTTGGGCAGAAACGATTGGCACCGATGGGAAGGCAGCCGCTTATGGATTGCGCAGTTTCTGCATACGCTTATCACTTGCTCATAGCAGGCAGGGCAAATCCCACGCTGCTCGCCGGAACGGGTAATTCCGATGCGCGGCATACCGATAAACTCCTCTCCGCAGGCAGTGCAGCGATAACTGCATTCCTTACAGTAAAAGTGGTTATCAATATATCGCCCATATCCATGCACCGTTTTACCGCAGCCTTTGCAGACAAACATACTACCGCATTCTGCACAGCGTATCGAGCGGTGGTCTTTCTGTTCCCCGCCGCAGCAGACACAGCGGGCCACCGAGCCAATCGTCATTTTGCCATAGTCGGTCTCCCCTTTCAGCAGAGATACTACCGCATACCCATACTCATAGTCGGGATAATGATTGCTGTCCGCCGCAGATTCGCAGTAAGGTTCGGTGTCTTTTCCGCGCTTGATCGACCACAGATTCGGCTTGTCAAGGCATGTTGCGATAGCCTGTTGGACGATGCCTCGATACAGAGTTTTCTGGTCTTCCAAATCTGTAGGATACAGGCGTGATTGCAGCAAAACATTATCCTTATAGCAGAAAATTTCTCGCGTAATGCGCGGGGCTGTATGGAAGTCCTGCGTGTACTCGTCACTGACCGTGAAGAAAATCATACTGACGGCATCGCCCATATAGGACTGGCAGCCGCCGTGATAACTGCCCCTCTCTAAGCAGTGGCAGGAACTCCAAGTGTTGTCGCGGTTAGACATTTCGAGAAAATCGCAGGGGTGGATAGATAACACAGCGGTTTTCTCTATATGCGCCGGGTTCAGGGCATCGGCCAGCCGCGCAAACAGTGCATTGTAAGGTTTGACCGTGCGCATATAGCGGTTGTCCGGCTCGCCGGCCTCCGCTTCTTCCTCGATTTGGTCGAGATGAAATTTCAGGCAGAGACGATTGATAATGCGACTCGCCTTTTGCCCCGGTGCACACTTGATGCCGCCGTACTGTCGAATCGTGTCCAAGCGGTACTCGTTTGGTATCCTGGCATAGTCTGCGGTTGCCGCACGCAGGGCTGTTTCAAAGTTCTCGTACACTGTATCATCCGTGCAGGCCCTGCGGCCCAGTTCAAGGATGGCGGCGCGCGTTTCATCTACCGTGATGCGGTCAATTTCCCGGCGCTCCTCCACGCGGAACACGATTGCCAGTTCTTTCTCGTTCCATATCGGATGCCTGCGCAGAAGCTGCAAAAGCCCCTGCTTCTGTTCACTCCATTGTGTAAGGTTTGCTGTGACACCTTCCTCCGAAAACGGCTTCTGATACTTGTGCATGACCTCGTAAAATTGCTGTTTGAGTTCGTCCATCATTGTAATCTCGCCTTTCTTGATTTTTTATTTTTAACGCCGGGCGGCGCTAAACCAAAACAAAAAAAGCGAGAATAACTTTTCTTCGCTGCCAATCGCAGCACAAAAGTCATTCTCGCTTTATGCGGGGCATCCTCCCGGCGGATAAAAAATGCCCGCATTGCACAGACCAGACGGTCAGCGGCATTGCAGGCACAAAGTACAAAAATAACAACGTGTGTCAGTGCAAATTGCTTTACAGGACACATAAATTATTTACATTAGTATGATAACACACTTGAGGGTAAACGTCAATTCTCTTTTTATCTTTACACCCTCATACACCAAATTCAAAAAATCAATTTGAAAGACATCAATAATCAAAATATTGTAAAAAGATTATCTGGCAATAGCACCAACTAAAACAGGTACAAAGCATTATAGCGGTTTGGACGTTTTCTTCGTCCTCGGTCTTACTTCGCTTTTTATTCAAATTACGTGCTCATTTAGTATGTGTCGTCAGATGAAATAATCAAGTAATAATCTTCCGCCAGCGCATTTAAAGCAGAACGCGACACTAAACCTGTTGGAATTTTAGAAAAATCCGAAATGTAACAATTAACGATATTAAGCGATAAAATTTTCTTCAAAAAATCTTTAGTAAAGTCACTTCGCTCATTTTCTGTGTAGAGTCGATCCAACAAGTAAAGAAATATATAACTAAACCCTGGTGCATTCGAACCAAAGTACACATCGTTTTTGCATATATTATAAATTCGGCATAAGAGCGGTGACGAAAAAAGATTCTCATCTTCTGGCGGATTTAATGTTGCCGCAGACAAAATATTGATGAGCAAAGAAATATAGTACCTTCCATACCGCTTCGATTTAATATTTGCCTTGCGGTATTCCCGAAGAGTGTAATCTAAATAAGCAGTCAAATCATTCTCATCTTGGCTAATTTGCAAATCAAAGAATGTCGTAATCTCTGAGATT
>ENA-OQNM01000753-OQNM01000753.1-human-gut-metagenome-genome-assembly--contig:-NODE-753-length-11184-cov-6.973411_pt1 | contig 11184 bp, 5 predicted proteins | sample MGYA00242632_ERZ504886 | MGnify/ENA primary metagenome ERZ504886 (study PRJEB26092, sample SAMD00036424) | human gut metagenome | host: Homo sapiens | study: EMG produced TPA metagenomics assembly of... | reverse complement strand
AATACTGTTCCCTAAAAAAAATAATATCTTTTGAAGTAACCGGAAGTTCTTCAAACAAAGTCGCTCTCTGCTCATAAAAAGTAGAATACTTGCGTTCCTGAGCAAACTGGGGTAACGCTAATAATAATCCCAATAACAATAAGACAATACGTTTCATTTTATTTTTGTTTATCTGGTGAATAAATCAATCCCTCTGCCGCCCTTTCTCCGTCAGGAGTCACAAAGACAGCAGTAAACATCCACTTCACAAGACGCGTCTGGTCCATCCTGAACTTACCGACAGGTAATTTCAGGAACACTTTATTCCAACCCTTATTTAAATGCACAGCCAGTGGAGAACGTGCCACACAATTTTCATTTCCTAATGGAATTTCATTACTCTTCACCTGATGGGTTGCTGTCCATACAGGAGGCATTATCTCCCTATCATTAATCCAAATACGGCTACCTTTATAATCCCATTTACCTTGCAGCGGAGCCAGATCCATCTCCGAACGGCTATAATTCTGAAATTCTGCCCATAACCCCACTTCCTGATCTTTAGGAGAATATACCCAAGTATATGCATACGCGGTATGATCCTCTTTAGGATCGGCATAAAATCCGGGAACAAACGTCCCCCAGACATGGCGTAAATAAATACCTGCCCCTATTGCCTGACGTACACCATACGTATTCCCGTTATAATGATAGGTATCCTTTAATTCCTGTTCAGGCGGGAACACCTTATCCATATCTCCCCCATTAGGAAAAGCATCCGTAATATTCCATTTTACATTAGTCTGTTTTACATAGGCGAAAGGATATCCTTTAAACGTATGCTCCTTATGCCACAACATACGCTTTTCAAAATCAGCGAATTCTTTGAATGCTTCCGTGTCTTCGGGTGGAAGTATCGTACCCAGTCCGTCAAAATATTCCGTACCTCCCCCTCTCCAGGCACGCTCGGCAATAGCAAGCATATTGGGATACAAGCCATTTTCAATAACCAGATTCCACTCATTGTCAATCAAACGATCGTGCCACAAAGCCAATATAGTTCCCGCAATGTCCTCACTGCCTTCTGCCTGATCATAAATACGGCTGTTGTACAAAGCTACAATATCACCGAAAACATCAAAATGATTCAGATAATGAAATTTGGAATCGATAGCAGGAATACCCGGTTGCGCCTTTCCACGGTAACTCCACAAATGTGTCATGTCTATTTCCCCCGGTTTATAGTGCCAGCCCGGATTCCAGGATATTACTTTTTTCCCTTTTGAGCGTACATACGCCACTATTTCGGGTACAAAATGCGGATTGGTAAACTCCACCTCATCCGTACCTATATGTAAATAAGGCACATCAAATGTCTCACACACCTCATCCAGCAACAGTTTCAATATTTTCATCCCTTCCGGACTTTGCATATCATGGCGGAAAGCACGCACAAAGGCAGCACTATGCCCCGGCATATCTATCTCAGGAATCAACAACACCTGATGTTTCTTACAAAAATCCACCAAATCGCGTGCCTCTTCCAGCGTATAATATTTACCCGGCATACGGATGGTATTCACACTATCATTCAGCATAGGAAAGATTTTACTTTCCAATCTCCATGCCTGGTTTTCAGTAAGATGCCAATGAAATACATTAATCTTAAACCGAGATAAAATCTCGATCTCTCTTTTCAATTCTTCCATTGAAATATAACTGCGTCCCACATCCTGCATAAATCCGCGTATCCGGAATGCCGGCCAGTCTACAATCTCACATCCGGCAACAGAACTTCTCTTCCCTTTTTTCCGTTCCAATTGCCGAAGTGTCTGCATAGCCCAATACACTCCCTGTTCTGTTACAGCCTCTATCTTTATCCGCTTGTTTGAAACAGAAAGACGATAGGCTTCAGCCCCGTTTAGCCTGGCTTCCTCAATAGACGGAACCAGTTCCACTTCAATCACCGATGACGAGTGTTCAACAATCTCACCACCTGCATTCATGATAAAAACTTCCCACTCCGGCCTCAACACCGGAGTAGAAAGTTTCACCTTTCCCATAGTAAAGTTCTTCCCCGTATCCTTATACAACTGAGGTTTAGGAAGTAACGAGATACTGGTTTGTGCTATAGTTACAGCACAAACCAGTATCATACCAATAAAACTAGAAAATCTGCGTTTCATTATTTATTTGGTCTTAATAATATCTTTCAGCTTTATCGCTTGGAAAGTCATGTGGGCCACACTGCTTTCATATAAAATTCCTACTGTTTCCTTGTCAATCATAGTCAAGCAGCTGTATCCCCAACCCCAACCGGCATCCAGCAGCAATTGATTCTCGGGCAACCAAGTCACCCCACCATCCAGACTTGCTTTGATGGTAATGCTATGACGGTTCTTGGCATCATTCGGATTAGAGAACAAAAGGATGTCTTTACCCAATACATTCTCTTTAGCTTTAACACTAATCAAACTGGCCATACAAACCGGTTCCTGTAAGGCTGTACGTGAAGACTCATGTTCTTTCCATGTTTTACCTAAATCTGTAGTTGTAGAAACGGCACGACTGCCACCACGATTATCACGCATATTCAGCATCAGCACTCCCGGTTCCACTTCCGCTACCTGAGATTCAGTTGTATTAGTGCGTGCCAATGTACTGATATTCCAGGTTTTTCCATGATCCTTACTGTATATAATACCGGCATTAGGAATACGGTCATTGCCAATATACTGGCTGGCAAAGACCAATGTTCCATCTTCCATAGAGATACCTCTACCGGGACCTTGCAGCAAGAAATACCATGACGGATCTTTCACCTGTTCTGTTATATTCATAGGCTCCGACCAGGTCTTACCATCATCATCACTTTTCACCATCATTAATTGTGCTGTATGATTACGGTCCATGCCTGTTTGTGAATTCCACCACGCACGCCCATTTCCCATACCATGTGTCCAGGCAGCGACAATCCAGATAGTTCCTGTCTTCTTATCAACCAAAATGGCCGGATCGCCTACTCCATTCTGTGCTTTAGGCAACCCATCATATTCACCAAATGCCATCGGAATGCGCATTTTCTCCCAAGTCTGACCTCCGTCCGTACTTCTGCTCAGACCTATTTCCACATACTCCTGTAAATCCGCACTATTATTATAGCGTACATCATATACCCCCAACAAGGTTCCTTTATTTGAAGTGGCCAATCCGGGAATACGATAGGCAGCAGCCCCGTCGTCACCGGCATGACGCACGCCGATCCCCATATAATGGGTATCCGCCTTACGGGCTATCTTCAAAGGAGCAACCTGTCCGTCAATCTTAGCTTCCACCACTTCTGCCGACACTTTGGACAAGATAGAAGCAACAGGCTTCATTTGCAGGCTAATCCAAAAATAATTCACTCCCGGAAACAATTTTTGGTCAGCTTTCAATACAACCTCACGCTTCGGGGCCTTCACTTCCGACTTCAAAACGGAATAAGAAGTATTGGCAGCCAATGTTTTTCCCGGAGTATTATTAGATATATAATCTACCGGAGCAAAATAAGTCTTTCCCCTCCTCTCCACGCTTTCAGTTCCACCATAATACAGTTTCACAGATTCAATTTCATTCAAATTCACGTCTTTGCCGAAGTCCAACTTCACTTCATTCAGCATCTGACTTTGAGTAGCCTCTATACGTAAATGAAACAACTCATTATCCTGCCTTTCAATCAACACAGGAATCCGGGTTTCGCGGACAACAACCGTATCTGCCGCCGCACTCAACTTGAAGGGTGCTAATATAAAAACAACAATTAGCAGTAATAAGCTAGGGTTTCTCATAATATTTATAATTTTACGGGTGTAAAAATAAAAGTTTTTATTGAAATTAGAAAATAAAAAGACGGTTTCTTTATTAATTTCATAAAGAACACCGTCTTTTTATGCAATTAAAGATTCTTATCCGACAAAAATTTAATAACCAACCGTTTGTTTCAACAATGGATTATTAGTAAGAGCTCCTTGGTTGATAGGCCAAAGCAGACGGGCAGGCTCCGCCGGAGTATAGTCAAGCACGTACGAATCGCCAAAACGCCTCAAGTCATACCATCGTTTACCTTCCAGCATAAATTCAAACAAACGTTCCTGCAAGACAGCATCCGCCGGACGCTTATCGACTTCCTGATTGGGAAACCCCACTGTTGAAGCATCATACGCATCACCAAACGCACGCCGGCGCACCCGGTTTATCTCTGTAGCTGGATCCTCACCCAAAAGCACTTTCGCCTCAGCCAGCATCAATAGCAAATCCGAATATCTATAAATAGGATAATCATCACATCTCACCCGTGTACTCCCATTCATAACTCCCCAATACTTATGCGGATACACCCCTACCAATTCCAACTTGCCATTTTCCACCTTATTATATACATCTTTCAATGTAACGTCACGACGGGTGTCTCCCGGCAGAAACTTCTTGAAGTTTTCCAATTTCACCATCAGGCGCATGATACCGAAATTATTCTCGACCGACGTATTTATCAAAGTACCATCCGCATTATAGAATTTCCCTAAATAATCAGCCTGTGGAAACAAATCATTATTTCCATTCCACAGATTGTATTCAAACAATTCATTATGAATGGTAAAGATAATCTCTTTATTACCTTTATTATCATAAGCAAACACTCCCTGATAAGTATCCATCAAGTCCAGATTGCTACGGCTGATATTATTCTGTATGTCAACCAACGCATTCTTTGCTGTCCGGGCATCTCCTTCTCCCCCGTCACGATGGGCACTCCACAGATATACATCCGCTTTCAGCATCAATGTGGCAGCCTTTGACCACAGCGATTTTTTTTCCTTTATGGTATAATCGGATCCAAAATAACTTAATGAAGATTCTATATCTTTTTTTACCTGCTCAAAGATTTCGGCAGCCGGAGTCGCCGCCTTTGCCAGTTTACCCACTTCAAAACCCAGGCTAGGCTCTTCCGTAAACACGACATCTCCCCATGAACGATATAGCTGATACATATAGTAAGCACGCAATCCATACACCTGTCCCAAATAATAATTCCTGGCACTTTCAGTCAGCACATCCGTATGAAGAGTTCTGCTGATAAACAAGTTCATCTGGTTGATATTCTGATACAAATCACCAAACCCGCTGATTCCGGGATTCTCCGCATTCAATGTATTATAAGGAAAACGTTCCATCCCCTGGGTAGCTTCTCCACCGAAAGGAATTCCCCCAAAGACATCACTTCTTGCCTCACCCAACAAAAACATATTCCACGAATGGCTCCTGAAGCGACTATGCAGTCCAAAAACAAATGAATCAAACTGTTCCGGAGTTTTCCAGTAATTCAAGTCAGTGATATCGCTCACCGGGTCCATATCCAACGAAGTACATCCACCGGCCAACATAGCCGATGCGGCAAAAGCCAATATTATCTTTTTTATGTTCATACCTTTTCTTTTTTACACATTAAAATGACAATTGTAAACCAAACAGAACGGTTCTTGGTGTAGGATAGCGTCCATTGTCTATACCGCCACGACCATTTGCCTGAATATCCATAACCGGTTCCGGAGAAGTTCCATCATATCCGGTAATATAGAATAAATTCTGCCCCGTAACATACACGGACGCATCGGTCAAGAACACCTTATTTATAAGATTCTTCGGGAATTTATAACTCAAGGTTACCTCACGCAGACACAAATAATCCCCCTTTTCATAGAAAGTAGAGTTATTATTGTTCAGATTCGTTGTACCATTATTGGAACGGGTAATGTTCTTTTTCGCATTCTGGTCGGCCCAATAGAATTTAGGAATACTAGTTTCCGTATTGTTTTCAGACCACGAATTTCTGACATCCGTAATCAAATTGAACGACCCGTTATACTGCCCCAAGATTCTTGCTTTCAAATCATTGTAAATGGTATGACCCACCGCATAGTCAAAACGACCATACAAAGACCAGTTTTTATAGTTCAGCGTGGTAGAAAAACCACCGGTCCATTTCGGATAAATATTACCCACCACCTGACGGTCGTATGAATTTATAACATTATCCCCATTCTTGTCATCCCACAGTACATCTCCCGGCTCAATGGGTTTCCATCCCGGTTTACCCGCATATTCGGCAGCCTTATTCGGCCCATACAGGTTGGCAACCTCATCCACAAAATCACCGGCATGATTTCTCACATCATCCCAGTCACGCAAGATACGCACTTGTTTATAAGCAATGATATCACCCAAGCTTTTTCCTTCTTGAATGCCGCCTACCCAAACCAACGAGTTGGATTTTGGATCCCATACCTGCTCACCCCCCTGACGGTTGTTTACATTCCCGTTAAAAGGCAGCTTCTTCACCATATTCTTCACAAATGAAGTATTAGCGGTGACATCCCACGACCAGTCCTTCCTTGTCAGCAGATTCACCTTGGCTTCCAGTTCGAAACCACGGTTGCTGATAGTACCCAGATTCGTTTTGAACGAGGGAAATCCTGTATATTCCGGCAAATTCACATCAGTCAGCAAATCGGAAGTCGTGCGGTCATAGTAGTCCATAATCATATGAATACGATTATTGAAAAAGCCCAAGTCAAGCCCCAGTTCAAACGTATGGCTCTTTTCCCAACGCAATTTACTATTGACCACCCCTGTATTCAAATAACCCAGGTTACCATTATAAGCACCTACCGAACCATATTTACCATATACATCAAAATTACCGATACCGTTTACATTACCGTTCAACCCATAACTGATACGCGGTTTAATCAAGGATACTACTTCCGCAAACTTTGAATCTTTAAAGAAAGCTTCCTCATGCACATTCCAACCGGCAGATATACCCGGAAAAAATCCCCAACGATTGTCGGACAATTTGGAAATACCGTCATAACGGGCTACCAAGGACACCATATAACGATAATTATAATCATAGTTAACACGGGCGAAACCGGAAAGAATGCGATATCCGGTTTTGACAGAAGTAGTATAAGTACGGTTAGTGCCCGCATTTAAAGTAGGTATATCATCTGTAGGAGCACCGGAAACACGCGCTTCCAGGTTCTGATACTGATAATCAAAATACTCACCACCTGCCATGGCATTGATATTATGTCCGCTAAAACCTTTTTTATATTCCAGAGTCAATGCATGCTGTTGTTGAAAAACTTTTGTATTTGTTTGAGAAGCATTACGATTGGTATTGGGAGCTTGTCCTATCTGTTGATATTTCTTTTCAAACAGTTCAAACTGACTATCTGTATAATACATAGAACTGTTTCCATTCAGGAACAATTGCTGCGGAAGGATTTCCAAAGCAAAACCGATATTAAACGAAGTCTTACGGTTCGTTGTAGAACGAGTCAGTTTATCTTTCCAATAATAAGGATTACCATCCTGATTACTCCATCCGGCAGCAGGACTTCCATCCTCATTCCACGGATTCCAAGTGGGAAACATACTCATGGTACGATAGAACAACTCATACTCTCCCGTTTCTCCGTTCCAAGGGCTTTTCAAGTCGTAAGTCCATAAATCGGGCATCTTGGACCATGAAAAACTACCGCCGGCATTCACTGTCAAAACGGGCAACAACTTGTATGAACCGTTGATAGTCCCGTTCACACGCTGATAATTGGTAGAAATTATCTGACCGTCTTCCGAATAATACCCTAAAGATGAGGAAAATGTTCCTTTGTCATTACCTCCCGACAAATTCAGATAATGATCTTGTGTAAACGCGGCATTGCGGAAAGTCAGATCATGCAGCTCACCGGCATGGTTTCTAAAAATCAAAGTTTTATCAGGGTCCACAGGATCCGCCATAGACCGCCATCCTTCATTCAGCAAATGTTTGTTTGCATCTGTCATAAAGGCCAGATCCACTCCGGAGTTAACCCCAAAACCTTTCTGGTTCTCCATACTTGTACCGCCATTGGTACGCTGCCAACCTAAACGTTGATAATACAAATAGTCACCGGCATCCAAATACTTATACCCTTCACGTGCAAAGTTCACACCCCCTTTGAACTTATAAGTAATTTGTGTCCTGCCTTCCACCCCCTTCTTGGTTGTCACCAGAATTACGCCGTTATTGGCACGGGCACCATAAATAGCTGTGGAAGCCGCATCTTTCAGTACCTGTATGGATTCAATATCTGAAGGATTGATATCATCCATAGAACGCACAAGGCCATCCACCACGACCAACGGCCCTTCCAGATTCTTGTTTATGGAAGCACCACCACGCAAAACGATATTGGGCGAACTACCCGGTTTACCCGAAGTATTTGTCACACGCAATCCGCTGACAGTTCCCTGCAAGGATTGGGCCGCATTACTCATAGCTGCATTTTGTAATACTTTATCATCCAACTTTGAAATAGAGTTCGTCATCAACGAACGTTTCTGACTCATTCCATAACCGGTCACCACGACCTCATCCAGCATTTCTGCATCTTCTTTTAAAATAACCTTGTAGGTGTTTGGCACTCCCACTACAATTTGTTGTGTTTTGTAACCTATATAACTCACATCCAGTTTTGCCCCCACAGGCACTTGGATAGTAAAGTTACCGTCTACATCAGTTATTGTACCATTTGTTGTCCCCACCTCCAGGACACTTGCTCCGATAACAGGTTCACCGGTGGCATCTACCACTACCCCTGTTATCGTTTTTGTTTGCGCCATCATGTTTATTGCAAAACAGAGGCATACGATAAAAAAGAGAGCTTTCTTCATGAATCTCAGATTTGGTTGATAAATTAATGTTTAAATAAAAAAGTTTAATTAAGTGTTAGTTTTAAAACCCCTCAAAAAGAAAATAATTTTAAAATCAACAGCGAATATATACACGTATATTTAGTATATACAAGAAACAAAAGGAACTATATTCTTTATTAGTCTTTGTTTTTTAGAATAAACTAAATATTAAGGCATATTTTAAAAAGTTACATAAGGGAATAACTCAAAAAAGGAAAAAAGGTTCATACGGAGAAGATATAACAAGAAAAAACCTCCTTGCAATTCCTTGCAAAGAGGTTACTGAATTGTACACCCGATGAGAATCGAACTCATATCGTCGGAACCGGAATCCGGTATTCTATCCATTGAACTACGGGTGCGTCTGAAACTTGGACGTGCAAAAGTACAAAATATATTGTCTTTATCCTAATAATTTGGGATATTTATCTATCAAAATAATATTTTGCTCATTAATTTAAGTATAAAACAATCAATTTGATTATATTTTCGGCTAAACATATAACAATATCACAAATAATTTCTATATTTGCAAGCAATTAAAACAACTAGATCTATTTTACAATGAGTTACCTAATTAAACCAGCTAACTATAAAGCCTTGCTTGATTTAAAACAAACAGAGTTAGGCATTAAGCAAATAAAAGAGTTCTTTCAACAGAACCTGTCGTCAGAATTACGTCTGCGCCGTGTCACCGCCCCGCTATTTGTATTGAAGGGAATGGGTATCAATGATGACTTGAGCGGAACCGAACGGGCGGTATCTTTCCCTATTAAAGACTTGGGAGACGCACAGGCCGAAGTTGTCCATTCACTGGCAAAATGGAAAAGGCTGACTTTGGCCGATTACAATATAGAGCCGGGTTATGGCATCTATACAGACATGAACGCCATCCGGGCTGACGAGGAATTAGGTAATCTCCACTCGCTATATGTAGACCAGTGGGACTGGGAGCGTGTAATTACCAAAGAACAACGCACGGTTGATTTCCTGAAACAAATAGTAACCCGTATTTATGCAGCCATGCGCCGCACAGAATATATGGTATGTGAAATGTACCCGCAGATCAAACCCTTCCTGCCACATGACATTCATTTCATCCACTCGGAAGAGCTTTGCCAGATGTATCCCGACAAGAGTCCGAAAGAACGTGAACATGCCATCTCACAAAAATACGGTGCGGTATTTATTATAGGTATAGGCTGCAAACTGAGTGACGGTAAAGAACATGACTTGCGCGCACCTGACTATGACGACTATACCACAATCAACCCGGAAACCGGACTTCCCGGTCTGAATGGCGACCTGTTAGTTTGGGACAAAGTACTGGACCGTTCCGTCGAACTTTCCTCTATGGGTATCCGTGTAGACAAAGAAGCGCTGCTCCGCCAACTGACACTCAGCGGACAGGAAAAACGTAAAGAACTGTATTTCCACAAACGCCTGCTAAATGAAACTCTTCCTTTGTGTATCGGCGGTGGTATAGGACAGTCACGACTCTGTATGCTTTATTTACAGAAAGCCCACATAGGTGAAATCCAAGCCAGTATATGGCCCGAAGATATGAGAAAAGAATGCGCTCAACTGGGTATGCAACTTATTTGATTATAATCTATCAGCAATGAAAGAAGAGGATGATTATAAAAAGTCATCCTCTTTTTATTTGTCATTTTTACAAATTACCCCTATCTTTAACGCACATTTTATAATAAGAGAAATGCCATGAACGTACAAATAGAAGAAAGCTGGAAACAACATCTGGCACCCGAATTTGAAAAAGATTACTTTATCAGACTCACTGAGTTTGTAAGAAGCGAATACCAGACTGCCACTATTTACCCACCGGGCAGATTTATATTCAACGCCTTCAATCTGTGCCCGTTTGACAAAGTGAAAGTCGTCATTATCGGCCAAGATCCCTACCATGGTCCCGGCCAGGCGCACGGACTCTGCTTCTCTGTTAATGACGGAGTACCTTTTCCTCCTTCCCTACAAAATATTTTCAAAGAAATACAAAGCGATTTGGGTGCTCCCATCCCTACTTCAGGCAACCTGACCCGCTGGGCGAATCAAGGAGTTTTATTACTCAATGCCACACTGACGGTCCGTGCCCACCAGGCAGGCTCTCATCAACGACGGGGCTGGGAGGAATTTACAGATGCCGCCATCCGTGTATTGGCAGAACAACGTGAAAATATTGTATTCATCTTATGGGGATCTTATGCACAGAAAAAAAGGCGCCTTCATAGACCGCAACAAGCACCTGGTACTGGCTTCTGCACATCCGTCCCCCCTCGTCAGCCTACTAACGGTTTACTTTTGGTCGAACAAAGCACTTCAGCCGTACCAACGAATATTTGTCAAGCGCACGGGCGAAACAACCGACTTGAGTGGTAGACATAAATAAAAAACAAGAATAAAAAT
>ENA-OQNM01000750-OQNM01000750.1-human-gut-metagenome-genome-assembly--contig:-NODE-750-length-11211-cov-1.782028_pt1 | contig 11211 bp, 15 predicted proteins | sample MGYA00242632_ERZ504886 | MGnify/ENA primary metagenome ERZ504886 (study PRJEB26092, sample SAMD00036424) | human gut metagenome | host: Homo sapiens | study: EMG produced TPA metagenomics assembly of... | reverse complement strand
ATCACTTGCTTCCGGATCACTCAGGATCCTTAGCCACCTGCTCGTTGTGCGAGCGGCGAAGCATAAAGGAAACATCACGGAAAGCGGCATTAGCCATTGGCCTAAGACCTTCTTTCTCTACTTTCAGAACCCGGGGTTCCTTCGAAACTCGGAAACCGAAACATAATCTTTTGTAAGCAAATATACTCTGTTGTATCCGGACCAATGGGAACGAGCCTGATACTTGAAAGGAGTTGTTGCCATAGCGTTTGTATTTTAATTTATAATATTGGTTTTTGAATCGTATCCTCGATACGGACAGGCAAACTTATATAAAAATCATGAGATTCGACGGTTGTTTGCCTTTTTAAAATGATCATTTCAAGTTTATTTTAAATTCACTTCGTATCTTTGGATACTGATAAGGCTATATTTATGAAGATATTAATAGTTGAAGACGAACCTTCGCTCAGGGAACTGATGCAGAAAACACTGGCAAAAGAGCGATATGTAGTGGAAACGGCAGGCACCTTCCATGAAGCGAGCCTGAAAATAGCGGACTACAGCTACGACTGTATCCTGCTCGACATCATGTTGCCAGATGGGAACGGTTTGAAGTTGTTGGAGATGCTCAAGGAACAGCAGAAGCGTGAGAGCGTCATCATCATCTCTGCCCGCGACTCCATCGAGGACAAAGTCCTGGGGCTGGAACAGGGAGCAGACGACTATCTCCCGAAACCCTTCCACCTGGCCGAGCTAAACGCCCGTATCAAAAGTGTGCTGAGACGACAACGCAGCGACGGTTCGCGTTCCCTACGGCTGGGAAACCTACGGATCGAACCAGATAGTTTCCGGGTATTCGTTGACGACAAGGAACTGGAACTTCTCAAGAAAGAATACGACATCCTGTTCTATTTTGCCAACCGACCGAACCATATCATTGACAAGGCCGTACTGGCCGAAGCCGTCTGGGGCGACCATATCGATCAGGCGGACAGTTTCCATTTCGTCTATGCACAAGTCAAGAATCTGCGCCAGCAGCTAAAGAAGGCAGGCGCGACAATTGAAATCCGCTCTATCTATGGCTTCGGATATAAATTAGTCATCAACGAAGAGGAATAAGGCACAACAAATATGAAATTGATTTACCGTATATTGCTTCGCCTATCCCTGGCATTGCTAGCCGTCCTGACGGTATGGACGGTTTTCTTTTATTTCACCATGATCGACGAGATCAACGATGAAGTAGACGACGCGCTGGAAGACTACTCCGAGACGATCATCATCCGTTCGCTTGCCGGCAAAGAGCTTCCTTCGAAAAACGACGGGAGTAACAACAGCTATTCCATCCGTCCCATAACAAGGGAAGAAGCCAGACAATACCCGGCGATCGAATACTACGATGCCGACATATATATAAAGGAAAAGGAAGAGACTGAACCGGCACGTGTGCTGCGGACCATCTTCGCCGATAAAGATGACAATTATTTCCTACTGGAAGTCTCGACTCCCTCTTTTGAAAAAGAAGATTTACGTGAGGCCGTCGCCAACTGGATTCTCTTTCTTTATATTGTTTTACTGGTCACCCTGCTTACGGTCTGCATTTGGGTGTTCTATCGGAGCCTGCGCCCGTTGTACGCGCTACTGAACTGGCTGGACAGTTATTTGCCGGGCAAACAGCACGGACCTGTTCCCAACGACACCCGTATTCCGGAATTCCGCAGGTTGAACGAAGCAGCAGCCCAAGCCGTCGAACGCTCGGAACAACTATTCAAACAGCAGAAGCAATTTATCGGCAATGCATCGCACGAACTTCAGACACCACTTGCCGTTTGCAACAACCGTATCGAATGGCTGCTCGACAATACGGAACTGACGGAGGAACAAATGGAAGAACTGTTCAAGACCAAGCATACACTGAACTACATCGTCCGGCTGAATAAATCCCTGCTGTTTCTCTCCCGGATCGACAACGGACAATTCACCGACAGCCGTCCGGTCGAAATCAACAGCATCGTCAAACGGCTGTTAGATGATTACAAAGAGATATTCAGCCACTACAAAGCCCAGATCTCACTGGAGGAACAGGGCCTACTGAAGATAACGATGAACGAGACACTGGCGGAGTCACTCATCTCCAACCTGCTGAAAAACGCTTTTATCCATAACAAGGAAAAAGGACACGTCCGTGTCACGATCCAGGCAGACTCGCTGACTATCGCCAACACAGGGCAAACCGTACCTCTCGACAGCGAGCATATCTTCGAACGTTTCTACCAGGGGAGCAAGAAAAAGGAATCGACCGGACTCGGCCTCGCCATAGCCGAAGCGATTTGTCGTCAATACGGGTTGCACATCTCCTACCGGTATCAGGGTGAAGAGCATATCTTCCTCCTTCAATTTTACCTCGATAAATCATAAGGAATATAGGCGATGGATTCCATAACTGAAATTATATTTTTACCTTTGCCACTATTATGTATTATTGGTTCCATCAATCGTTTTATATGGCAAAAGCCTTCCCGTTCATCGGCGGATGGCTGGCAGACCGCTTGTTGGGTGATCCTGAAGGATGGCCACATCCGGTTGTTGGTTTCGGCAAAGTGATTTCTTTAGGAGAGAAGACGCTGAACAAAGGAAACGACCGGGCTGTCAAAGGAGGCGTCATGGCACTCATACTGGTTGCCGGAACGTATTTGCTCTGCGAACGGATACTGGCGCTTGCCGGATACTTTCACCCGATAGTAGCATCTATTCTATCCGGGATAGGCGTCTTTTACTGCCTGGCGGGAAAAACGCTGGTCAAAGAAGTGAAAGCCGTTTTCGAAGCAGTAGACCGCAGCACGGAAGAAGGACGCAAACAGGTCGGGCGGATCGTAGGCCGCGACACTTCCCGTCTCTCCCCACAAGAGATACGGGCCGCCGCTCTCGAAACGCTCGCGGAAAACCTGAGCGACGGAGTGATAGCTCCCATGTTTTGGTTTGCCCTGCTCGGACTTCCCGGCATGATGACTTACAAAATGGTGAATACGCTCGATTCGATGATCGGCTACAAAAACGAACGTTACTTAGAATTCGGGCAGATTGCCGCAAGGCTCGACGATCTTGCCAATTATATCCCTGCCCGGTTGACAGCATGGTTGATGCTGGCTGTTTCCGGCAACTTGAACAAAACGGATTTCGTTAAGCGCTTCGGCCCGGCTCATGCCAGCCCGAACTCAGGCTATCCGGAATCTGCCCTTGCCGCTATATTGAATTGCCGTTTCGGAGGAACCCACGATTATTTCGGGAAGCCGGTAGAAAAACCTTATATCGGAACCAACGAACGGACTTTCACAACAGAAGACATGTTGATTGCCATCAAAACAAACAGCAATGCCGAACTTGCCATGGGGCTTATTGTTTGTTTAATATCAATAATTATCCACTAAATAAAGATGTACAGAATGGAAGTAAGATTAAATAAACTCATCAGTGATTCCGGCCTTTGTTCACGCAGGGAAGCGGACAAATTCATCGAAGAAGGACGTGTCACCGTAAATGGCAGCCTACCTCAAGTCGGGCAGAAAGTAACCGAAGCCGATATCGTCATGCTGGATGACATACAAATTAAAATCGGAAAGAACACGGGCAAACAAACATCTTCCGCACGGATCAATATCCAAGAGTTGGAACTTGCCGGACAAGAAAAAAAGGCGAAGAAGACAAAGCCTTTGTCTACGGCGACTTCCGAAAAGAAGGCGGCTTCTCCTGCAACCGGTTCAAAAGGCCTACGCCCCGGCAAATATGTAAAATACAATAAATATGCAGCCGCCCGCCATGCTGCACGCAATGGAGAAAGTCCGAGAAAAGAGACAAAGGCATCCGGCATCGACAAAGAGATGCTGAAAGAGGCTTTGCGCCCCAAATTCGGCAAATCATTAGGACGGTCGGCCGTTGCACAACGCTTGGCTTCTTCTCCAAAATCGGCTGCGTTGCGCAAGACAAGCAAGAACAACCCGCTCAACAAGGCAAAACGCGCTGCCGCCCGCAATAAACCGAAAGGAGAATAAGACAATGGGAAAAAAGCATATCGTTTTAGTGACAGGCGGCCAACGTTCCGGAAAAAGCGGATATGCGCAAAAACTTGCTTTGTCACTGACAGCTAATCCGGTTTACCTGGCGACATCACGTGTCTGGGACGAGGAGTTCCGCGAGCGTGTACTTCGCCATCAGGCCGACCGGGGACCGGAATGGACGAATATCGAAGAAGAGAAATACCTGAGCCGCCACGATCTGAACGGCCGTGTGGTCGTTATCGATTGTGTCACCCTCTGGGGTACAAACTTTTTCTTCGACAATGAAGGTGACACGAACCGTTCCCTGGTCGAGTTAAAAGAAGAATTTAATAAATTGACAGAGCAGGACGCCTATCTGATCTTCGTTACAAACGAAATCGGGTTAGGCGGTGTTTCTCCCGATGCGGTGCAACGCCGGTTCACGGACCTGCAAGGGTGGTTAAACCAATACATCGCATCCCGTGCCGACGAAGTTGTCTTCATGGTGAGCGGTATTCCCATGAAGGTAAAATAATAAAAACACTATACCATGATCTCTTTCAACATTCAAAAACCTGATATCGCCATTGCCACAGCCCTGCAGGACAAAATCGATAATCTGACGAAACCCAAAGGGTCATTGGGTACGCTTGAAGAAATTGCACTTCAAATCGGTCTGATCCAACAAACATTATCCCCGGTGCTCCATCATCCGGTCAACGTTATATACGCATCCGACCACGGGATCGCCGACGAAGGCGTCAGCAAATCACCCAAAGAAGTAACACGCCAGGTGATACACAACTTCCTGAACGGGGGAGCAGGCATCTGTTTCCTTTCACGCCAGCACGGCTTCGAAATCAAGATAGTCGACGGTGGTGTGGATTTCGATTTCCCTGCCATCCCAGAGTTGATCGACCGGAAAATCAGGAAAGGGACCCGCAACTTCCTGTATGAAGCAGCCATGACACAGGATGAAATGGAATTGGCCATCCGATATGGAGCCGACATTGTCACGGATTGCCACGACAAAGGGAGCAACGTGATCAGTTTTGGTGAGATGGGAATCGGAAACACCGCTGCGTCAAGTATGTGGATGACTTGCCTGACAGGGATTCCACTGGTCGATTGCGTAGGCGCCGGAAGCGGCTTGGATAACGAAGGGGTCAAACATAAATATAATATCTTAAGAAAGGCACTCGAGAACTACAAGGGAGACAACAGCACGTTGGATGTAATCCGCTATTTCGGCGGCTACGAGATGGTGATGGCTGTGGGAGGCATGCTCCGCGCGGCAGAATTGAAGATGGTTATTCTGGTAGATGGCTTTATCATGACAAACTGCGTACTGGCTGCTTCACACTTGTATCCGGAAATGCTTCCCTACTGCATATTCGGACACTGCGGAGACGAGGCCGGACACAAACGTGTACTGGATATCCTACAAGCCAAGCCGTTGCTAAATCTCGGCTTACGCCTGGGTGAAGGTTCCGGCTCCGTATGCGCCTATCCGATTGTGGACTCGGCAGTCCGCATGATCAACGAGATGCACAGCTTCCAGCAAGCCTCCATCACCAAATATTTCTAACTTCTTTTTAATTATTAATTTCCAATCCATGCTCCGTATCCTTGCCGCCTTTATATTTTTCACCCGGCTACCATTCTGGCGACTGGCTGAAGTTCCTTCGGAATATTTCAAGAATGTAGTCAGCCGCTGGGCGTTAGTCGGCTGGCTCACAGCCGGGCTTTCCGTAATCGTACTTTACACAGCTTCACTGATACTGCCGGCAAGTGTTGCCGTACTATTGGCAATCGTCACCCGGCTGCTGATAACCGGTTGCCTACATGAAGACGGACTTGCCGACTTTTTCGACGGCTTCGGGGGAGGGACTTCGCGCGAACGTATCCTTTCAATTATGAAAGACTCACATATAGGAAGCTACGGGGTGATCGGGTTGATTCTTTATTTTGCACTTCTATATACATTGTTGAGCAGCCTGCCACTGACTCTTGCCGGAAGTGCGATACTGGCAGGCGATCCTTTTTCCAAAGGAGTTGCCGGAATGATCATCAATAGGCTTCCCTACGCACGCAAGGAAGAAGAGGCCAAAAACAAAACGGTCTACAGCCGGATGACTACAAGTGAATATACATGTTGCCTTTTCTCCGCTCTGATTCCGATGTTCTGGCTGCCGGAACCCGTTTATCTCCTGGCAGGTCTACTGCCTGTTCTTGTCTTTTATTTTCTCACCTCTCTAATGAAAAAGAAAATACAAGGCTATACAGGTGACTGCTGCGGAGCAACATTTTTGCTTTGCGAACTGAGTTTCTATTTAGGGATAGCCGTTATTTATACGACAATCATATAAAACATATATTACATGGAAATTTATCTGGTCAGACATACATCCGTCGACATTCCCGCCGGCTATGCATACGGACAAACCGATGTTCCCCCTTGTCCTTCATTCGAAGATGAAGCCGAAGCCGTAAAAAAAAAACTTATACCGGCCATACATTCGACAAAGTGTGGAGCAGCCCGCTTACACGCTGTACCCGCCTCGCCGCCTATTGCGGCTACCCGGACGCAGAAAAGGAAGACCGCATTAAGGAAATCAGCTTCGGGGAATGGGAAATGAAATCTTGGGACGAACTATCCTCCGATCCTCGATCGGAAGCCTGGTTCAACGACTGGATCAATGTTCCGGCTCCTTCGGGCGAATCCTTGCAAGATCAATATACCCGTGTCAGTCATTTCCTAAATGAAATAAGAGAAAGTGACCTGCAGAAAGTATGCATTTTCGCACATGGCGGAGTCTTGACCTGTGCCCGTGTCTATGCCGGAGAATATGACTTGAAAGAAGCATTCAAAAATGTCCCTTCATACGGAACGGTCATCAGGCTGGAATTGGATTAAGCAACATGCGTCCGTTTCTCCGAAGCACTAATTACCTTGGATGCTACTGCACATCTCCTACACGACTGCAAATACTAAGTTTTGGACATGGGAACGGGCTATCACCTGTTTGGTGGCTGGAAAACAAAGCCGGATTATCTCCGATATACCGGATACCATGTCCAATTTTCTCTCACGAACCTGAAAGCGATAACGGTAGGTTTCTACAATATCTTTCCGGTAGCGTCTATGCGAAGTTTCACTTCCTGCTTGCCGGATTCTAGTTCAACGAGATACCATTCGCCAGTCAGAGTCTCGATGAAATCAGCATCGTCGATCCTATAGGTTGCATATTGCGAAGCCTTGATAGCAGCCATTACCGCGTCCGGCAGCGCTGTAATACGAAGTTCCGTTTTAGTCTGCATCCAAGCGCCTCCATCGTCGAACAGGAGTTCGCGGCAAACTGTTCCATCCAATATTTCAACTTCCGTAACACCTTTTTCCCGGTCGATATCCAAGATACGGGCAGAAGGATAATGTTCTTTGACATAAGCATCTACGGAAGAGGAAGGCTGTGACGGGATGAAATCTTCATATCCATCGTTCCCACCCGCATCGAGAACGGTTTTCACCAAGATACCGTCCGGAGAATAATAAAGATCCACCTCACTATTGCCCTGTTCCGTCTCGATCACATAGACGGTCTCGACATCCCGGCGTTCGATCATATCCACATCGTCCACTTTCCAAGTCGAATATTCACCTTGCTGGAAAGCAGTCTTCACCGCATCGGGAAGCTGTGCAAAAGGGATATCCGTTTCCGTCATATACCAAGTTCCGCTATTGTCGAACCAAGCTTCCTTCTCTACTTTATCTTGTTTGAAATCCACAATCAAATAATCGTTACGCGTCTCCCACTCCACATCTTTTGCCGCAGGATATTTTTCGTCAAAAGCAGCTTTGGTTTCGGCACTCACATAACCGGGAACCGGTTCGTTATCATCATTGTCACAACTTTGGAACAGGCACAGAGATAGTGCCGCAAGTAAAAATACATTTTTAATCATACCATTTCTATTTAAAATCGGTTCTTAATTAATTGTCTATATCTATCAAGTTAAACTTATTGTCAAACTCCAGCTTCATACCGTTGGCAAGTTTCGCCTCATACCCCCGGTCTTCCTTTTCGATCTTAACGACCTTATGATCGGGATAAGTAGCCTTTACATAGCGTAGGATGGCTTCGGGAATGACAGCTTCGGGAACAGTGGAATACTTGCAATTCCACTTCTTTCCAAGTTCCGTCCTTAAAGAACTCCACTTTGCTGCTGTTGGCAAAAATCACTTCATACTTCTTGTCGAAAAAATCCTTTTTCCATCTTTGCCAGTGCCACCTTTTCCTGTGGGAAATATTTCTTTACATATGCCTGTGCCTTAGCGGGCAGCTGGTCGAAACGAACCGGACGGTCATCGTCCGCGCGAACGCCCGTACTTATGGTAAGCAGGCAAACTAACAGTGCTAAAATTTTCTTCATTTCATTCATCTTTTATAGTTCTACTTTTTATCTGTCTAATCTTTTGACAGGACAAATATCAGGAGCTAATTTTAAAATGAATCTGAAATAGCTGATTATTTTCCTAAAATCGTATATTTGTCGCTATTATGGCAAAGCATCTTATTATTATAATATATTTCGGATTATGCCTGTTTCTCGGTGTTTCCGTCAAGGCACAGATCAGTCACGGAGGACAGCCACTCCCTCTCACGGCCACCAAAAGCCTGACAGAGGATATGTTTATTACAATGCCCCCATTCGACCTGGCGGAACAGCTCCGGCTCGATTCGCTAGAAGCAACCGGCCTACGGAATGGATTCCGCTTTGCCTATAAGTTCGTGACAGACTATACGCCGGAGAATTCCGGAGTCCGTTTCACCCTGCCCGACGGGACAAAGGTCTGGCGGCTCGGAATACGTTCGGAAGGTGCGCTCTCCCTCAATATAATGTTCAGTAAATACCATCTGCCCGAAGGCGCACGCGTATTCCTGTACAATAGCGACCAATCGGAAGTCTTGGGCTCGTTCAACCACCTGAACAATTCGGAACGTGGTATTCTGCCCGTGGCCCCGATCCAGGGAGACGAGTTGATCATCGAATACCAAGAACCGGCGAAAACCGCTTTCCCTGGAAAACTCGCGATCGGCGAGGTGAACCACGGCTATCGAAACCTCAGACTCTCGGAACCGCAGCCCGACTTTGCGGCTTTCAGATGTATGCCGGTCATCGCCTGCTACCAGGATTCGACAACCCGTTACGACGCTATCGAACGCAGCGTAGTCCTGATGATTATCAACGGGACGACCGGTTGCACGGGAACGCTTGTCAACAACACGGCTAACGACGGAAAACCTTACCTCCTTACAGCCTCGCATTGCTTGAATAACCAGTTCCAGATCAAAAACCCAGATTATGAAGAGGTGGCAGGCAATATTGTCTGTTACTTCAATTACAACAGCCCCCAATGCAGTCCGGTTGAACCTGGACGTACTGACCAGACAATCGCTTCGGCCCATTTCCGGGCTGTGAATGAATCAACGGATATGGCATTACTGGAATTGCAGGACACACCACCCGCCGATTACCGAGCCTATTATGCCGGCTGGAACGCTCTGGATGCGGGGACAGCTCCTTATACGTGTATCCACCATCCGGGCGGATCGCTCAAGAGGCTTAACCTCGCCGAAGGAAACGTAGAGCTGACGACCTATAAAATACAGGTTACCGACTTCAATGAAAATTCACATTGGAAGGTAGCCCGTTGGGCGACAGGATGTACAGCCGGAGGCTCGTCCGGTTCTCCCCTTTTTGATAGCGACAACCGGATCATCGGAGGCTTGACAGGCGGTGCTTCCAGCTGTCTCAATCCGGTCGAAGACTTCTTTTTCTCCATACAAAAAAGCTGGTCCGAACCGGCCGATAGTAGCAAGCAGCTCAAATACTGGCTCGATCCTATCGGAGTAACAGCTCGCAGTTGCAACGGAATGGATCCGAACGAAGGAAGCGGAACGGCCAACGAGCACATAGAAGCGGCAACGGATGTCAGCCTGTCTGTCGACAGATACCGGCATACGATCCACATCGACTTTGCAGTTCCCGTCAGCCGGGCCTCCCTCACCTTCGTTTCGCTCACAGGAAAGGCTATACGCAATTATTCCATCACCGGGCAACAAACGACCTTGCCGATTGGTTCGATCCCGGCCGGCATATATATTGTGAAAATTGTTTACAATAACAAACTTTATACTCAAAAAGCCCTGTTTTGATTAAAATTTGACAATAAGGGTTAGACAAAATCCGAAAGGATTCACCGGATTCATTTCCTATCTGTTTTGACATCAGACTGAAAAAAACTGGAGACAAGATTCATTAATAAGTATTAATTGGAAAGATTTTATCTCTTGTTTGCTCTTCATAACAAAAAAACTGCTTTAGTTTTGCACTTTGATGGCTAAGGGATATTTGAAAGTGAATATATAAACATAGTAACATTTTAAACTTACATCAAATTATGAACAAAAAGTATTTAATGCCTTTCCTCGTATTGGCAGCAATTCTGACTTTTTCTTCTTGTTCAAACAAGTTGAAACCGTTAGCTGAAGAGTACATCAAAGCTGAACCGCAGCCGCTTGAGGCCATCGGAGGCAAAGTTCCTGTGACTATTAATGCCACATTCCCTGACAAAATGGTTCAAACAAAAAAGCAGTTGTAACTGTGACTCCGGTTCTTCGTTATGCCGGTGGTGAAGCAGTGGGGAACATCTTACACTTACCAAGGTAGAAAAAGTAAAGGGCAACAACCAAGTTATCCCACAGAAAGAAGGTGCTAACGTAACCATGAAATCTGCTTTCACTTACAAACCGGAAATGAAGAAATCTGAATTGTATCTGACTTTCGACGCAAAGATCAAGAACAAGACAGTTAAATTGCCGGATGTAAAAATCGGAGAAGGTGTGATCGCTACATCCGAACTGGCTGACGCAGCTACTGCTAATGCAGCTATTGCAGCAGACAAATTCCAACGTATCATCAAAGAAGCTCACGACGCAAACATCCATGTTCCTTATCCAACAGGCTAACCTGCGTGCTCAAGAGTTGAACTCTGACGCAATCAACCAGCATATAATTCTTGGACTTGGCCGGAGAATAAGAAAGGCTATATTCCTGCGAGTCCAGGCTTTTATGTACCTTGTTCAGAAAGTCTATTGATGTCATGGCTTTACTCCTCAAACTCACCCTCGAT
>ENA-OQNM01000749-OQNM01000749.1-human-gut-metagenome-genome-assembly--contig:-NODE-749-length-11211-cov-4.136684_pt1 | contig 11211 bp, 24 predicted proteins | sample MGYA00242632_ERZ504886 | MGnify/ENA primary metagenome ERZ504886 (study PRJEB26092, sample SAMD00036424) | human gut metagenome | host: Homo sapiens | study: EMG produced TPA metagenomics assembly of... | reverse complement strand
GCCTTATTCATTCTCATGGTAATGGGGTCATGTACAACACTCGACCAACAAACCCCCGCGACAAGTTCCAGCGATTTTGCATTGCCATAGACAAACATCTTGCAAATAGCGTCGATTTCAAACAGTTTTGCATAATCTCCGGGCAGCGCTCGTATAGGATGTCTCGTTCGGATTCGGTCAAATAGGTAAGCATTTTTTTATCCTTTCTGTTATGCTTCAATCGGCTGCACTTGGCTTGCGCCGAAAAAACTTGCCGTGTACGTCTTGCCATCGCCGTGACTTGCCCAGATTAGGACGGCGCGGAAAAGCGCCTTGCTGCCGTGAATGACTTCATAGCCTGCCACTTTCCACTCTGCCCACGTTTTGCAATCCTCTGCAATCCCGGCGGCTGCTTTGGCTGCTGCAATCGCTGCCGCGTTCTGTGGGCGGGCTTTGGCGCTCTGCCAAGCTCTGTGCAGGGCTTCGGCAAATGCCAGCCCGCCCTTGCGGAAAATCGCCCACGCACGGCTCATAATGGCGGATAAATCATACTTCATAGCTTGCTCCTTTACTTTGTGGGGCAAACCGTGCTATAATAGGCTTGCCCTATTTGTGGGGTTGCGTCTCGCGGTGCTTTGGTCGGCCTTTGCGGGACGCTTTCTTTTTTGTCTTGGGGCTTCGGGTGCGCGGGGGCTCGGTGCTGTCTGCACGCTCTGTGGCGGTTCTTGCAATCCTGTCCGCGTCTTGTCTGGTATTTCTGGTGGGCTTTCGCTTGACGACTACCTTGACCTTTTCCCTTTCGACATCTTTATTATATACCATTGCGCAAGTACATTCAATATGCAAATTGCACAAAGGTATACACTTGCATAAGTACAAATTGTACACTTGCGCAAGTACAGATTGCGTGCTATAATATGTAAGAGGAGGTGTAACCATTGGGAACAGCAAGAACAAAGGCGAATAACAAATGGAATGCTAAAGCCTATGACCGTGTAAACCTCGTGTTGAAAAAAGATACCAGCCCGACAAAGGATGAAGTTCAAGCCGCTGCCGATGCAGAGGGAGTTAGCCTGAATGCGTATATTGTGGCGGCAATCAGCCAACAGTTAAATAAAGAGAAACCGTAAAGGGGGCGCTATTATGAGCGAGAGAGAGCAGGCAAAGCAGATTATTGATACCTTGCCGGATTACAAGATGCAGGCTATTTTGATGTTCCTGCGCGGCGTAGAGTTTGACGATGAACTAGAAGATGATCGTTTCTGTGAAAAGCTGGTTGACGATTATCTAAACGATGATTTGCCCGACAAGCACGAAAGCATCAGCCTGGAAGAGTTCGCGGCGCAGGAAGGTATTGCGTTATGAAATACCAAATCAAGATTGAAAAGGATGCTCAGAAATTCCTTAAAAAGCTGCCGCGCCCGGATGAAACCAGAGTCTTAAAGGCAATCGCCAAGCTTCCCGACGAGGGAGACCGAAAACAGATGAAAGGTCATCCGGGCTTCTTTCGGCTGCGTGTGGGTGACTACCGCATTATCTACACGGTAGACAACGGGCAGTTGATTGTGCGGGTCGTGGATGCCGGAAATCGCGGGCAAATTTACAACAGATATTAATGTCTATTCAGGAACGCTTCGGCGTTCCTTTTTTGCAGAAACCGCCCGGCGCAGGTCAGACAGACCCAGACACGGAAAGCAAGCGGGCGGCGCTTTTGGAAAAGCTGCAAGGCATACCCGCCGGGAATGATAGCAAAAAACTAAGACGATGCGCTGCAAAGCCCCTGCAAGGCCCTGTGGCGCGTTTTGTATTCCAGACGGCAAAACTATATTAAACAGACCTGCAACGTAAAAACGGGCGTGTTTCTCGCGCTGTGGCGTTGCGATGCTCAAAGTATGCAAAAGCCCCGGCGGGACAAACCGCCGGGGGTAATTAGTTTAATGACACGATACGCGCATCACAGCGCCCACCTTGCCCGCTGGAAATACGCTGCTGTACTTGCTGCCAGTTCAACCGGCGTCTGCTTGGCTGCGTAAATATTTTGCGTCAGGTTAAAGCCGTTGCTGCTGCCCAAAAGTCAGCTCATTTTGCAGCCGAATCCCCGCATCCAGGCTGCAAGCGCCGTCCAGCCAGAACTTTTTATCATCCATACAGCGCCGCCTTTCTGCGTGTCTGTGCTTCTAACTCGTGGGAAATATCATTTGCCAGCGCATGGGCCATGTCAGAAACATTCGTAAACTGCATGCCGTTAATGCTGATCTGGAACACCATATCACCGCCAGTTTTTCCGCCATTACGGTAATTTTCTGCTTCCCGCGCCGTCAGCACCATTTCGCCCCTGTGCAGATTTGCAACATAGTTGTTATATGGTACATAATCAAGGCCGCCTGCGTGGCTGTGGTTGCTGCCACTACTGTTGACATCCACATTAACAGAGCGGTTTCCGAACAGGCTGTCCCACAAACCATTGAACCAGCTTACAAGGCTGTCCCAAGCTGCCGAAATGCCGTCAATAATGCCATCAATAACTGCGTCGCCCATCTGCATTGCGCCTTCTACAATGTCCGGCAAATGCTTTATAAAGTAGGTCAGCAGGGTCTCCACGATAGATGCAGCGGCAAGCATAATGTCCGGCAAGTGTTCCGAAACGCCCTCTACAAACGCAATCAGCATTTGTCCGGCAGTGTCAAGCATCTGCGGCAAGTTCTCATTCAGCTTTGAAACCAGCGTTAAGACGATTTGCAAGGCCGATTGTGCAACGGTCGGCAGCATCTGATAGATGCCGTTGCCCAACACGGTTATAATTTGAATCGCAGAATCAATAAGCTGCGCCGCGTTGGCGCTGATTTCCGTCACAAGAGTCTGCACGATGTTGACGGCAGACTGTGCCAGCTGCGGCAGGACGGTTTCAATCAAGCTCGGCAGCTCTGCCATGATGGGCGGGACAAGGCTCTCTATCAGCTTAGCGGCGCCGTTCAGGGCGACTTCTACGCGGGGAATGATATTGCTTGCCGCTGTAGTTGCGCTATCCACAAAGTTGCTGATAAGCTGCCCAAAATTGGCATTATCGTCCGCAACACCTGTGACAAGGTTTGCCCATGCGGCTTTTGCGGCGCTCAAGCTGCCGGAAATCGTGGTAGACGCTTCTTTTGCCGTTGTGCCTGTAATGTCGTACTCCGTCTGAATATCATGGATTGCAAGGATAATGTCCGAAAAGCTGTCAATGCTGTAATCTGTGTATTTACCCTGTGCCGCATTGAGCTTGTTTGCATCATCAAGCAAGCGCTCCATTTCTTCTTTCGTGCCGCCATAACCCAATTTCAGGTTATCCAATAACTGGAATTGTCCCTTTGCAAAGCCATTGTATGCGTCTTGTACGCTATCGGCGGAGCTGCCGAATTTGTTCCAGTTGTCGGTCATGTCAGATACAGCCATATTAGATAATTCCGCTGCCCGTTCCGTATCGCCGCCCAGACTGGACACAAGCGCAGCTGCATAAGATGTTGCTGTAGTCATGTACGCATTGGCCGTCATGCCGGACGTTTTATAGGCATCGGCCGCATACTGCTGCACTTTGGCTGCGCTGTCTTTGTACAGCGTTTCCACGCCGCCTACAAGCTGCTCATAGTCCGCATAACTGTTTACGGCAAGCGTTGTAAGCGCCGATACTGCCGCCTCGCCCGCTGTGGTAGCGGCAACGGATACTTTCGCAACGTTCGCAGCAACGGTAAAAATGCCCTTGCCAACTGTTGAAGCGGCAGAACAAACCTTTTCAAACAGCCCTGTTAAACCGCCCGCGCTGCTTTTCGCATCTTTCATGCCCTTCTCGTATTCGCTGGAATCAAGGCACAATTTTGCATACAGATTATATGCGTCCAACTACATCGCCGCCTTTCCCAGCTTATAACCCAGTCTGTACAGCTCATACAGCGACTTCGCGTAGCGCTGCCGCTCCCGGCTAGCGTGTTTATCCCGCTCATGCTGACGCATCGGGGAACCCGCAAGGCCTTCTTTGAATCCCATGTCAACGCAGTTCCGCATATCTGTCGCAGTTTTCTGGATGAGGGTTTCCGGCGCATCAGACGGCATAGTGTGACGCACTGCACGCTCAAAATATTCTTGGCTGAAAAGCTCCATGTTTTCACCACCTCTATTTTATTGACACGTGAGTTATTCTTCGATGGTATCCGTCAACAGCACCTTGCCATCCATAACAGCGGCCAGGTCAATGAGCTTCTGGCAAAACCCGTCGTTTTTAAGGCAGTTGGCACTATAGCCGTTAAAGTCGTTGAGCGCTTTCTGCGCAAACATTTTCAGCGTGTTCATCGCTTTCAGCGGGGCTTCAACATCCAAAATGCGCACGTTCAAAGAATGTTTTACAGCATATTCTCGGATGGGTTTTGCCATAGTCGGGTTTGCGTTGTGCCTGTCGGCAATGTGCTGCAAGTCAGCTGCGCTCGTGATAAACACGGGGTTAAGCACTTTCAGGTCGGCTTCATCAACCTTGCTGCCGTCCGGCGCAATCCATGCAGAATAGGCAGCGTCAAAGTCTGCAACGATTTTGTCAGCCTTTTTGCGGAACTCGGCCTCTTTCGGGGCAGTTTCGAGAATGGCGGCAAGTTTGGCGTCAAATGCAACCTGTGTAATGCGGTGGTCGTTGTACTCGTTTTCGAGTGCGGCACGGGCTGCCTTTTCGGCTGCAACGGCGGCGGAGTATTTGCGGAAGTTGTCAATGTAAGATTTTGCGTAATTCATAGTTTTTTACTCACTTTCTTTAATTCTCGGTACATCGTCAATGATTACAACGTCATACCGTTTGTTCAGTTCGTTCATCGTTACAATCGCGCCTTTCTGTGTGCCGGTTTTCAGCAGGTAGCCGCCGGGAACGGGTTCAACGATTGCAACAGGGTCTTGCGCTGTCAGGGAATCTTCCAGCGCCTTTAGTCTCGCTGTAAAGTCTTTTTTTATTGCCATTCACTCCAATACATCTTATTTTGGTGCTGTCTACTTTCCTTTCAGTTCATCCCGTAGGATTTTCATGTATTTGTCCGCATGGTCAGCAACAGCAGGCTTGATAAAAGGCTTTGCCGGTTGTCCGTTTGTGTAGTACGCTTCAACAGGCGGTTTCTGGCTGCGCAGCATAGCAACAATACGTTTTGCTTCTTCCAGCGTGTACCGCTTGCCAGGGTTTTTGCTTTCATGTTTTTCCCCACCAACAACATACACCCAGTATCCGCTTGTATGCGCTGGCCCATATACGCCGGTTCCCACTTCGATGAAGCTGGCATAAGACACCGGGCTGCCAATGTACATTGCCTTTTCTTCCATGTTTACCGTGTGCGTGATACTGTTTCGCAAATAACCGGTGCCCCTTTTACCAGGGCTGTTTACCAGCTTTTTGGCATAGCCCTCTGCTACCAGCCCGCACTTTTCCAATCCGCGCAATACAGCACCATTCATTGCTTTCAGCACTTCTTCGCTGTGATCTTCAAGTCTGAAGTTCATTTTTCCCTTTCTTCCAGCGCCTTTAATCGCTCTTCAAAATTTCGTTTCATGGTACTTCGTCACCTTTTGGTTCGGAAAATTCAAAATGTCCCACTTCAAGGATTTCGTCCTCAAGCTGATATAGGCTTTCTGATAGTGGGTCAATATAACAATTTGGGCGCTTTACTCGCACCAGTTTGCGCCCGTCTGGCGTGTAGTAGCCGGTGTGGGTCAGATAATATGTCAAGTCATAGTTGTCGGATTGGTACTCGCTGCCGTCATCGCAAATATAGACGTGTCCGCCTGTATCACTGCCTGCCAGCCGTTCCAACATTGCCAGGCGGGCTTTTGTGCTGCTTTTCAGTGGTCTTGGCTCCTTTCTTCCAGCGCCCGCAAGCGCTGTTCAATGTCTACGGCTTCATTTAACCGCAAAGAGTATTCGCACACAGCGCGGGCTGCTGCAATCTGTTCACGGGGCTGCTGCGTGTCATCTTGAACAATGGCGTTTAACCGTTCGATTGCGGGCGGCAAAGCGCTTTTGGCTTTGGTGCAAGCTGCTTCAAGTAGTTCATTGCAGCGCTTGCGGTATTCGGCTTGAAATACCGGGTCTTGCTTATAGCGACGCAATGCAGATTCAGAAAGCCCGGCGGATTTGGCTGCTGCCCGCGCTGTGGGACACGAAATAAGCGCTGCAAGCGCCCTTTCTTGTTTAGGTGTCATTTGTTGTCCCCTCGTTGGAATCGCCCGAAATGGGCGGTTTTTCACGCTTTGCGGCAATTTCAGCGGCTTTCCGCGTCCAGTAGCGTTCCTGTGCTGCCCGCAGCTTTTCGGGGTTCTTCTTTCTCCACTCGCGCATATACTCGCGGCGGGCCTCTTTCTTTAAGCTCTGCATATCCATTTGTTTGTTCTCCCTTCATGTTAGTTCACGGTCAACTACGGCAGTGTTGAACCACCGCAAATAGCGGATGCAACCGCTGAAAAAATGGCAGATGTTATAATCGCAATCATCGCGGTATTTTGTACGGAAATGTGCGTCAATCATGGCGGGATAATCCGCCGGGGAAAAGCTCATATCATCATATGGGCAAGTCTCTGGTGTTTCTCCCACATCCATGCGCTGGATAATGTCAATTATCTTTTCACGCTTTAGTTGTGGGTGTGCCGTTCCCGTGTAATACTCATACGCCAGGAAGTACTCCCGGAACACCTCTAAAGCCTCATCGTAAGAGAACAGATCACAATCGTTGCCATCATTTTGTTTGCGTCTGCCGTACCTTGCTACGGGATAAGCCCGTTTAAACCGTTTTGTGAATTGCTCAAAGTCGAATTGCATTTGCTTTTCCTCGTGTGTTAACAGCAATCGCGGTGCGCTTTAGCGCGCCCTTGATTCCGCCTATGACGGGACGTTCATTGCAAAATGAACCCTTTACAGCGGCACTTTGCCGCCCTTGATACCCGCATTTTGCGGGATTCTTCTTCTGTTTCTGATTCTGTTTCTGATTCTGTTTCTGATTCTGTGCCGTATGATACCGTATGGAACCATACGGTTTTTAATCGGTCTTTGGAGGTCGGCCACCGTTCTTGCCGCTATTGACGCGCTTGTTGTATTTTTCCCATGCTTCCTCCATATCGGGGAAAAATGCCGAAAATGCAATTTGTTCCAGTGCTGAAAGATTGGTAGGATATTCACCCGTCTCTAAGTAGTCCCAGCAGGCCAGCAGCACATTGACTGCCGTTTTAGGTTCGAGTTGCTTTACAAGCTGTCGGCGTTCGATTTTCATCTTAAACCATGTCGGATGCTTCTCTTTAACGTCTGACATGTTACTTTCCTTCCGTTATATCAATTTTCAGCTGTCCCGCCGGGATACCCAAAGCTCGGCGAACGGGCGCAATAGCTGCTAAACCGTGCTTGCAGCGTGCGGCCTGTACATTGTAAAAGCTCAGCATTTCCGCTTTAGCCTGTTCCTCGTCGAGTGACGGCAGAAAGTATCCACCGCGCCCGCCTGGACGGTACAAGATGAGTTCGCCCGCGTCGCGTTCACGCAGAATCAAACTGCGCAGCTTGCGCGGGGATACCTGCAACATGGCGGCCAGCGTGTCGGCAGGGATGGCGTTTTCTGCGCCGTGCCCCAAAAAATCCAAAACGTTCATTGCATCAACCTCCAAATTTTGATATACTGGAGGCGGGAAAAGCTATGCGCTGCATTGTTCCCGCCTTTGCCGCTTTCGGTGTTCCAGCACCGGGGCGGCTTTTTTGTTGTCATAACTCCACCCGGCGGATACCGGGCTGCTGTGGCTCTGTGTCTCCCTGCATCCAAGCTGCAAGGCTCGACAGGTTCACAAGTATCTTGCGCCCGCACTGGACACTGCGCACCTGCCCGGTCTTGCAGAGCTGCCGAATGCGGTATGTGGGAATCCCGGATTCTTCGTGTGCTTGTGAGATTGTTGCCATGCGTGGAAATTCTACTGACATAAGCGCCTCCAAATGATCACTTTGTTTATTTTATTTTCGTTTTTATATTGCAAGCACAAGCGGTTTGTGCTAAACTAATCGTATCATAAAACAATAATAAAAACAACTATAAAAGCGAAATGCAAAGTTTATTTGCGTATAACGTTGTAAATCTTTCCAAAATCTACACACAGCAGTCTTTTTATGAAAAAGAGTATTGCGTGTATTGTTTTTAGCATCTCGATACATATTGCAAAATAAGTGTAAACTTTATTTTCGGAGGAAACATAATGCCAAGAAGAAAGAAAACGTTTGATTACAATGATACGTTTCCAAAACGACTACGCCAGTTAATAAGTGAAAATCTGAATATCACGCAAGACAGACTTGCCGAAATTGTCGGCGTTACTAGACAAACTGTAGGAAATTGGTGCAGCGGAGAAAGCTCTCCGGATGCTGTGTCGTTAAAGAAAATAGCTGATTGTTTTGACATTTCTATTGATTGGTTACTAATCGAAAATGCTCCCCGTAATGTTGATGTGAATCTATCTGCTGTATGCAAATTTACAGGCCTAAGCCCCGAATCCGTAAATACACTTCATAACAAGACAGAAAAAAGCTATAAAGAATTCGCGTCTCTGTTTTTTGAATCATTGGATGCAGATATTGTGTTTTCTAATTTGGAATATGCTGATACATCTATTTCTAAAGCCCTAGCGGATGCTGAAAGAGGCGTGGATAGTTCGGAGCATTATAAAAATTTTAGAATGGCAAGGTTTGAAGCTAAAGATGCTTTCAATGCGTTTGTGGACAATGTTTTCCGCATTCGTGAATGCGAATACGATGATATTGAAGATACAAGCATATTGGATTCTGTATTGAAAAGGAGCGGAGACAGTGGCAAACATAACAAAACGGATAAATAAAGACGGCTCCGCATCCTACCGCGTCAAGGTCTCCGCCGGGGTGGGCGCTGATGGGCGGTATATCTACCGCTCGGCCACATTCACACCGCCGCCAAAACTAAGTGCACGGAAAGAAGCAAAAGCCGTACAGGAGTTTGCCGATGACTTTGAGCGGCGCGTTCAAGAGGGATTGTTTGTTGCCAATGATTTGACGGTTGACGGCCTTGCTGAACACTGGATGAAAACTTACTGTGAAAAGCAGTTAAAGCCACACACTGTATCCGACTATCAAAAGATGCTGCCGCGTGTCTCTGCTGCCATCGGGCATATTAAGTTGGCAAACCTTCGGCCCGGCCATATTCAGGAATTTTATAACCAGCTGGCGCAGCCCGGAATCCGCGAAGATGGAAAATATAAGGCACGGTCTGCATTTATTACGGCTTTCCCAAAAGGCACACGGCTGGCCCTGCTACATGCCGCTAATGTATCACAGCGCACACTTACGGAAGCAATGTGCGGGCGTAATGTCTCTAAGCGTTCAGCCGAAAAGATAGCCACTGCCGCCGGTGGGCTTTTACAAAGGCCTTTACCTGTACCAGCGCAGAGACTTTGAGTACCAGGAGCCAGCGGCATTATCATTTAATGCTGTCGTCCATGTTTGGCACCGCTGTTAAATGGCAGTTGATGGACAGCAACCCATGCGAACGAGTCACGCCGCCAAAGCTGGACGAAACCGATGTTGAATTTTTGGATGAAGGTCAGATTGCCTCTTTGCTGGAAGCCTTACCAGACGCGCCAACACAGCTTTCTGTGATTGTGCAGCTTGCTTTGTTCACAGGAGCCCGGCGGGGCGAAATCTGCGGCTTGCGTTGGGCAGACATCGACCTTGACGCGGGTGTCATGGCTATCAATCGAAATTTATCGTTCATTGCGCATAAAGGCCCCGTGTTTGATTTGACCGAAAACAAAAAAGAGCCGCCGCTGCATAAAGCTAAGCGACGACTGTGTAGTGTTATTGAAAGATTATAAGCAATGGCAGATACGGGAGCGTCTGAAAGTCGGTACATACTGGTTGCGGGAAATCACCATAGAGGGCGGCAAGCGCGTCAAGAATGATTTGCTGTTTACCAAACCCGACGGCAAGCCGTTTGACCCCGACAAGGTTTCTTCGTGGTTCCCGGTGTTTTTGCGGGAGCATGGTCTGCCACCCTGCCGCTTCCATAGTCTGCGCCACTCCAATGCAGCGCTGTTGATTGCGGCCCATGTTCCTGCAACGACGGTTGCGGGACGATTGGGTCATGCGCAGGTTTCTACGACCACAAACATCTATGCCGCTATGATTCGTTCGTCTGATGCGGCGGCAGCGGATGCGCTGGGCAACGTTTTTGAAAGGATTCGCCAGCGGCAAAATATAGGGTGAAAAAGCTGTTTTGAAAAGATTTATGCCCAAATTATGACCATTCGCGTCAAAACCAACTTGAATATAGGCAAAAAGAAAGCCCCGACGCATCGTGTTTTCAACGATGTATCGGGGCTTTTCACTTGGAGCTGGTGGCCGGACTTGAACCGGCGACCTGCTGATTACGAATCAGCTGCTCTACCAACTGAGCCACACCAGCACAACAATAATAGTATACTGGATTTTTGGCACAAGTCAAGGGGAAACGGGGCAAAAGTTGAAAAAATATTCTGGGTGGGATACTTTTGTTCATGACGACCAAAAAGGTTACAATCATCCCCTGCGTGGATTTTAACATGCAGGAGGTTAAAATTTTGTGCAACATTCATAGTTTATTTTCGACAAAACTGTGCTATAATTCAAATTGAAAGATTATGGCTATCTGTAATCTTTTACCACAAAAACCGCAAAAACAGGCGTAAAAGCGTGCGGGCTGGCCCGGCGGCTGACGCCTGGCTGCACAGGAGGTACCATATTGGCCGAAAAATCAGTCGAATTAGACAGCATCGAACTGGCCGCCGCCATTTTTGGCAACTGTGACCAGAACGTAAAACTGCTGGAAAATGAGTTCCACGTCACGGCGGTCTGCCGCGGCTCCCTGTTAAAGTTTACCGGTGAGCCAAAAGACGTGGAAGCTGCTGTGCATGCAGTGGACGGCATGGTGACCCTGATGCAGAACCACACCCCGCTGGAGGAACAGACGGTGCGCTACTGTCATCAGCCTGGCCCGCGGCCGGCGAGGAAAAGCGCCTGCGGGAACTGAACGATGATTTTGTCGCCGTTACCGCCAAAGGCCGCCCCATCCACCCAAAACGCTGGGCCAGAAAGAGTACCTCTACCGCCATCCGCGCCAACTCCATCACCTTTGGCGTGGGGCCTGCCGGTACGGGCAAAACTTACCTGGCTGTGGCCATGGCGGTCAAGGCGTTCAAGTC
>ENA-OQNM01000743-OQNM01000743.1-human-gut-metagenome-genome-assembly--contig:-NODE-743-length-11267-cov-3.050628_pt1 | contig 11267 bp, 7 predicted proteins | sample MGYA00242632_ERZ504886 | MGnify/ENA primary metagenome ERZ504886 (study PRJEB26092, sample SAMD00036424) | human gut metagenome | host: Homo sapiens | study: EMG produced TPA metagenomics assembly of... | reverse complement strand
AGAAGAAGAACTCGCCGTCTTTGGTTTCCAGGGTAATCTCGCGTGAGGGCAGGCGTTTCTGTGCTTCCACGTAGCAGTCCACTTCGTAGTTGAGGCAGCACTTCAGTTTGGCGCATTGTCCGGCAAGTTTCTGCGGATTCAGTGATATGTCCTGGAAGCGTGCAGCGCTGGTAGATACCGACACGAAGGAGGTCATCCAGGTGGCGCAGCAGAGTTCGCGTCCGCAGGGACCGATGCCACCAATGCGTCCGGCTTCCTGGCGGGCGCCAATCTGTTTCATCTCGATGCGCACGCGGAAGGCGTCGGCAAGGACCTTGATGAGCTGGCGGAAGTCCACACGCTCGTCGGCGATGTAGTAGAAGATGGCTTTGTTGCCGTCTCCCTGGTATTCCACGTCACCAATCTTCATGTTGAGGTTGAGGTCCAGGGCAATCTGGCGCGAGCGTATCATGGTGGCGTGCTCGCGGGCTTTTGCTTCGTTGTACTTCTCCATATCTACGGGCTTCGCCTTGCGGTAGATGCGTTTGATGTCTGCCTCGGACTTGATATTGGCTTTCTTCATTTGCAGCGGCACGAGGCGTCCGGTCAGGGTCACCACGCCGATGTCATGTCCGGGGGTGGCTTCTACGGCTACGATGTCGCCTTTCTCCAGGGGTATCTTGTTGCTGTTGCGGAAATATCCCTTGCGGGTATTCTTGAACTGAACCTCTACCAGCTCGCTCTCATCGGCATTGCCCGGAATGTCTGCCAGCCAGTCGTAGGTGTTCAGTTGCTTGTCCTGCCTGCCGCAACTCTTGCAGCAGAGACCTCCGCTTCCGTTATGTAGTTTAAATTCCATCATCTGTTTATTTACTATTTGACTATTTACTATTTACGATTTGATACTTTGCATTTCATTATCTTGCCACTTTTCATTGTTTCAATAAAACAATCATTTTGAGGGAGAAGTCGAAGAACACCATGCGGGCGTTCACGTTCTGCTCGATGTGGCGCTGCGCTTCACTCAGTTCGTCCATGATGCCCACGACGTTACGCTCGTTGACAAAGGGGGCGAAACGGGTGGCGAAGTTCTGTTCGGGCAGCGTCATGTAGTTCATCTCCTTGCGGTGCAGGTTGTAGATGAAGTTCTCGCGGGTCATGCGCTGGCAGTAGTCCAGGAAGTTCTTCTGCCGTTCGCGTCCCATGGCAGCAAGCTGCTCGCTCCATTGTTTCATTTCCCGTATCTTGCGCTGGTAGGAGAGTCGCATCAGGCTGACAAAGAGGTTGAAGAACAGTTCGTTCTCTTCGTTCAGATGGATGGTCTCCAATGCTTTGATGAAGTCTCCGTTTGCCAGATGGGCTATCGTCTCGCTGTCGCGGGGCTGCACTCCGTACTTCTGCTGTAGAGCTTCGGCTATGTCGGCTTCTTCAATCTTGGGAATGTTGAAGCGCTGCGTGCGGCTGAGGATGGTGGGCAGTATCATTTCCGGAGCTTCGGAAATGAGGAGGAATATCGTTTTCTCGGGCGGCTCTTCCAGCAGCTTCAGCAGCTTGTTGGCGCATACTTCATGCAGCTTTTCGGGTAGCCATACGATGGTGACTTTGTAACCTCCTTCACTGGATTTCAGACTCAGCTTGCGGGTTATCTCGTCGCTTTCTTTGGCATAAATGATGGCTTGCCCGTTTTCGGCATCCATCTCGTTCAGCCAATGATTCAGTCCGAAGTAGGGGCTGTTCAGCAGCAGGTGCCGCCAGTTGGTGATATAGTCGTCGCAGACTTCCTTTTTCCCTTTGGCGCTCTTGACGATAGGGTATACGAAGTGTACGTCCGGGTGCACCAGCTTGTTCCATTTCACGCAGGAGGGACAAGTACCGCAGGCATCGGTTTCCGTCCGGTTGGGACAGCAGATGTAGCGGGCATAGGCAAGTGCCAATGGGAGTTTTCCTACTCCGGCAGGGCCACAGAAGAGTTGTGCGTGGGGGATACGTCCTTCCTGCACTTCTTGTATCAGCCTTTGCTTGGCTGGCTCTTGGCCTATTATGTCCTTGAAACTGAACACGGGGTAATGAGTTATAAGTTATGAGTTATTACTTGTGATACTATCATTTGTCAATTATCAATTGTTCAGTATATTTGTTTGGCTACTTCCTTGATGCTGTCTGTAGCTCCTACCGAGTAGAAGTGGAGGCTTGGGACGCCATGGGCTATCAGCTCTTTGCACTGCTGCACGCACCATTCGATGCCTACTTGCTGGGCTTCTGCGTCGGTGTTGCACTTCAGAACCTCTTGGGTCAGTTCCTTGGGCAAATCTACTTTGAACGTCTTGGGTATCATGCTGAGTTGTGACAGCTTCTTGAAGGGCTTGATGCCCGGGATAATCGGGATGGTGACACCGGCTTGGCGGGCGCGTTCCACGAAGTCGAAATATTTCCGGTTGTCGTAGAAGAGCTGGGTCACGGCATACTCTGCACCCATTTCCATTTTCTTCTTCAGCCAGTAGATGTCTGTATCCATGTTGGGGGCTTCTTCATGCTTTTCCGGATAGCAGGCTACGCCGTACGAAAATGGGGTATTGGTAACTTTCATCTCGGAGCCGTCCACAAAGATGCCTTTATTGAAGTTGTTGATTTGTTCTTGTAGTTCGACGGCGTGGTGGTAACCGTTGCCTACGGGGATAAACGAAGATTCGTGCTTTGCCTTGTCGCCACGAAGCACCAGCAGGTCGGTGATGCCGAGGAATTGCAGGTCGAGCAGCACGTACTCCGTCTCCTCGCGGGTGAAGCCGCTGCAAAGGATGTGCGGCACCATGGTGATGTTGTACTTGTTCTGGATGGCAGCAGCTACGGCTACGGTGCCGGGGCGGCGGCGCAGGCGGTTTCGCTGGAACAATCCGTTGCCGAGGTCTTTGTACACGTACTCGCTGCGGTGCGTGGTGATGTTGATGTATTTGGGGTCGAATTCCCGTAACGTATCTATGGTTTGATACAGCTTTTCGATGCCCGTACCTTTCAGTGGTGGCAATATTTCAAAGGAAAAAGCTGTTTTTTCGTTACTGTTTATCAGGTCGATTACTCTCATTTCTCTTTCGTTATCTTTGTCCGATTGGCAAAAATCTTGCACATTGGGAACAAAAATACAAAAAAGAAATGAGAAATGTCGAAATTGCCGGCTATTCTTTTATACAGCGGATGGAAAGAGCTTTATAGTAGGGCTTGCCGGTGACATGGGCGGCGCTTGAGACAAACTCGTCGCTTTCGCCGAGAAAATAAATGGTGCTTTCCGAAAGGGTATGCTTTGTATGATCCCAACTCCAGAAGGCGGTCATTTTGTTTGGACTGTTGTGCCCCTTGTTGTACCACATTCCTACGGGAAAAGCATTGAACCGGGTATAGTTGTTGACGGGGGCTACTTCACCGGATACCATTGTCTGCCATTCTCCGGCTTTTAGTATGGAGCTGTCGTTGCCGGTATAGCTTTTCAGCTGTTCCCAGTCTGCATCCGATGGTATTTTCCAGCCTTCGGGTACCAGCTCTCCTGCCAGTATGGCTTCTCCATTGTAAAAATAAATATCATACTTATCCGGCTTGTAATATCCGGCTTTGTCTGTTCCCAAATCAATCTGTTTTTTCAAGGGAGTTCCGTCACGGTAGGTGGTGGCATGGAGTTCTTTACCCATCCAGTATTGGGCTCCAATCTTGACAATGGGGTATTCGGTAGACACTCCTTTTCTGATGTCTCGAAGGGTGTAGCATGCCACATTCACCTTGATGGCGTTTTCCGGCTTTTCCAGAAGTAGTTTATGGCTGTTGTCTATATAGAGCTTGTCTATGCCGGTATATTCCCCTTTAGTGTAGGTAAATCCATAGTCGTCTGTATTCCAGCTTATTCTTCCTCCGCAGATGGTGTCTTTACGGTCCGCAAGCTGTAGGATGACGCCATTGCTCAGGTCGGCCTTTTCATTTTTACCTATGGGATAGGCTATAACGGCTCTGGAAGTCAATGACGCTGATTTGAGATATTCCTTGCAGACTTCTGCAATGGGTATCCCTTCGTGATAAATTCTGTACACATTTGAAAGAGAAAAGGAGAGAGCGGAAATATGTATGGCAGTGTAATCTTCCATATTGTCGGTGTCGATGGGAGGGAGGCTGCTCCATTCCTTGATTTTGCCGGCAAAGCTACTCAGGACGTTGCTGTTGCTCTGCATGGCTGATATGTTGATGATACATTGCGTGCTGCTACTCATTTCCACTTCGGGTATTGCACAACTGTATATACGTCCGCTCCACTCCATAATGAAGGATTGCTTGCCATCATTTATCGTTTGGGGTATGATAATGAATTCCTTGCCGGTAAGTTTGTTGTCTTTGACACTCCATTCACCGGAGGCTATGATGTCTTGTGTCCCCGTAAGATTACTGAAAGTCCCGTCTTCCAGATTATAATCGGCCGAGGTCTTGAGCCCGGTTGCGATGATACGCGGATTGGCTTTCAGCAAATCATTGGCAGAGTTGCTTGTGTCGGGTGTCAGAGAGATTGCCAGTTTGGACAGCTTGTGTTGGAACTCCAGGGTTACAGATTTGGTTTTATTGGTGATTCCTTGCGCTTTTGCTACCAAGAAGTCACTTTGTGCGCGGTTTTTCTCATTGCTTTGGTCTATCTGTACAGATACGGGAAGAACGGGTGTACCGGCAACTACCCCTTCGGTTTGGTAAGGGTGGTAACTGATAAAGTCCAGTGGCACATCTCCTTCCGGATAGAATACTGTCTTTTGGGGAATCAGTGTAGAGCCTTCCGTATATTCCAGAGCCAGATTGTCAATATACCGTTTCCCCTTGATAGAGCCGGAGGAAGTGGTTGCAAACAAGCCCATTTTGTCTCCTTTTTCAAAGGCGGTGTTTGTGACCTTGGTACTGGCCTTTTCTATTTTGATAGAGAACGTGATAGGCGTCGTCCCTTCCTCGATTTCCGCTTCTGATTCTTCGTCAATCCGGTTCACACAAGCTGTATTCCCTAAGGACACGCAGCAGAATAAAGAGGCAGCTAAGACTCCTCTTGCAAGAATAAGTTTTTTCATTATATTATTATTGCGGGGCAACGGTTTTTCCGCTTTCCCAGTTATACTCAATGAACCTTGTCTTAAAAATGTGGATTTAGCAGAGCTATAACCGGTATGGAAAAGTCTTTTACGCTTTTGGATGCTAATTATCAGTATCACGCTTGATGCCGCAGTGCTTTTTAACCTTATTTTTTAATAACTTTTAATAGGTTTCGGGTACAAATGTAATTAAACGTGTTAAATGAAGAGGGATAAATCGATAAAACTTTTATAATTTATTTATCACACTCTGATTTTTTGCCTAACTTTACACGCTAAAATAGTAGACAGTAATAAGTTAAACCATAGATATAAACTCATGCCTTTAAATTTACCCGATAAACTACCCGCTATCGAGTTGCTGAAAGAGGAGAATATTTTTGTCATTGATAATTCCCGGGCAACCCAGCAGGATATCCGTCCGCTGCGTATCGTGATTCTGAACTTGATGCCGCTAAAGATTACAACGGAAACGGACTTGGTGCGTCTGCTTTCCAATACTCCGCTTCAGGTGGAAATCTCGTTCATGAAGATAAAAAGCCATACTTCCAAGAACACTCCGATAGAACACATGAAAACATTCTATACGGATTTCGACAAGATGCGCGGTGAAAAGTACGATGGCATGATTATCACCGGTGCTCCGGTAGAGCAGATGGATTTTGAGGAGGTGACTTATTGGGATGAGATTATTGAAATCTTCGACTGGGCGCGTACGCATGTCACCTCTACGCTCTACATCTGCTGGGCGGCGCAGGCAGGGCTCTATCATCATTATGGAGTGCCGAAGTATGCACTGGATAAGAGATGTTCGGTATCTTTGAACATCGTACCTTGCAACCGTTGCATCCCATTTTCCGTGGATTTGATGATATATTCTATGTGCCGCATAGCCGCCACACGGAAGTGCGCCGGGAAGATATACAGAAGGTTCCGGAATTGACGCTGCTTTCCGAGTCGGAGGATGCCGGTGTATATATGGCGGTGGCCCGTGGAGGGCGTGAGTTCTTCGTGACCGGCCATTCGGGAATACTCTCCGTTGACGCTGGACACAGAGTATCGCCGTGACTTGAATAAGGGCCTGCCCATCGAGATACCCCGTAACTACTATGTGGACGATGACCCGGACAAAGGAGTGTTGGTGCGTTGGCGTGCCCATGCCAATCTGTTGTTCTCCAATTGGCTGAATTATTTTGTATATCAGGAGACACCGTATAATATTAATGATATAGAGTGAGTAGCGTGTCACTTGTCACTCGTAATTGAACAATGATAAAACAACGTAAAATAGAGCTGCTGGCTCCTGCCAAGAATTTTGGAGTGTGGCATAGAAGCTGTGAATCATGGAGCGGATGCGGTCTACATCGGTGCACCCAAGTTCGGTGCGCGTGCTGCTGCTGTCAACTCTTTGGAGGATATTGCCGCTTTGGTGGAGCATGCCCATCTGTATAATGCCCGTATCTATGTGACGGTCAATACCATTCTGAAAGAAGAAGAGCTGAAAGAGACAGAGAGGATGATTTGGGAATTGTACCGTATCGGTGTGGATGCGCTGATTGTACAGGACATGGGGATTACGCGGCTGAATTTGCCGCCCATCCCGTTGCATGGCAGTACACAGATGGATAACCGTACGCCGGAGAAAGTACGTTTCCTTGCCGATGCCGGTTTCCGTCAGGTGGTGTTGGCACGCGAACTTTCTTTGCAGGAGATACGCGGTATCCATGAGGCGTGTCCCGACGTGCCGCTCGAAGTCTTTGTACACGGGGCTCTTTGCGTCAGTTATAGCGGGCAGTGCTATGTCAGCCAGGCTTGTTTCGGACGGAGTGCCAACCGGGGGGAATGTGCGCAATTCTGCCGTTTACCCTTCAGTCTGGTAGATGCCGATGGCAAGACCATTGTGCGTAATAAGCATTTGCTTTCTTTGAAAGACCTCAACCAAAGTGAGGTGTTGGAAGAACTGCTGGATGCCGGAGCCACTTCCTTGAAGATAGAAGGCCGCTTGAAGGATGTGACGTACGTGAAGAATGTGACGGCGGCTTACCGTAGGCGACTCGATGCCATTTTTGCCCGTCGCAAGGAATATGCCCGTGCCTCTTCGGGCACTTGCCGTTTCGATTTTCAGCCACAGTTGGACAAGAGTTTCAGTCGTGGTTTCACTCATTACTTCCTGCAAGGAAGGGGAGGGGAGATCACTTCGTTCGATACGCCCAAATCTTTGGGAGAGGAGATGGGCACTTTGAAGGAACAGCGCGGGGGCTATCTCACGGTGGCAGGCATAAAGCCTTTCCACAACGGAGACGGTGTCTGCTTCTTGGATGAGCAAGGACGTTTGCAAGGTTTCCGTATCAACCGGGTGGATGGCAACAAGCTCTATCCGGCAGGGGAAGTGCCCCGTATTAAACCACGTACCCGGCTTTATCGTAACTTCGACCAGGAATTTGAACGTATCCTTACCCGTAAATCCTCCGAACGCAAAATCGGTGTTTGTTGGGAGTTGGCAGATAATTCTTTCGGATTTAGCCTGACGGCTGCGGACGAAGATGATAACCGCGTGACACTTTCTTTCCCTTATCCGAAGGAGTTGGCACGTACACCGCAGGCGGATAACCTGCGCAGCCAACTGGCTAAGTTGGGAAATACACCTTTCGAGGTAGCCGGGCATTTATCAGAAGAGGCGTCGGGTATCAGGCTCAATCTTTCTGCGAACTGGTTCATTCCTGCTTCTGTGGTGGCAGACTGGCGCCGGCAGGTGATAGATAAGCTGATTGAGGCTCGGCGTGTTACTTATCGTCGTGAGCTGGCTGTTTGGAAACCGACCAGCCATGCTTTCCCAGCTACTTCGCTGACCTATCTGGGCAATGTGATGAACAGTGCTGCCCGGAGTTTTTACCGTGAGCATGGACTCTCGTCTATAGCGCCTGCCTATGAGGCACAAGCGGTTCCAGAGGCTGTGCTCATGTTTTGCAAACATTGCCTGCGTTTCAGTATGGGATGGTGTCCCACCTATCAGAAAGGACATTCTCCCTATAGGGAACCTTATTATTTGGTTGAGACGGACGGCAAGCGTTTCCGCTTGTCGTTTGATTGTAAGAATTGCCAGATGAAAGTCATTGCTCATGAAGAGCCGCTTTAATGAAGGACGAAGAATGAGGAATTACTAATAAAGACTTGAAAATGAGGAGTGAGGAACGGGCACATAATGAAAGGCTGGCAAATGACCGGTACCGGGAAGCGGGCAGGGACAAACATCCTTTGCGTTCACTGCGTTCCCTCCTATTCTGCATTCTTTATTTTTTATGCTTCATTGCTTTAGTTTCCTGTCATTATTCCCGTCCTAATCTTGAAGATGAACATCTGTCTAAGGAGACGCGTGATTCGCTGACCTATCTTTTTGAACGGCATTATACTTGGAATACCAATCTGGAAGTGCTGGCAGATTCTGTGAATTTGGCTTGTCTGCCCGTGAAGGACTGTTATAATATGCTTTATCGGGGAGACCGCGTGGTGGTTGCCGAGTTCGCCATCCATCCTGCCGACAGTGTGGATAGTGTATGGGTGAAGCTTGCCCATTCGCAGGAAGTGCAGGGCTGGTTGCGGGAGTCCGAAATGATGCATGCCTTTGTTCCTACAGACAGCATTTCGCAGGCCATCTACTTGTTCAGTGATACCCATGCCTCTTATTTTATCATTATTTTTGCCTTGTTTGTGACAGTCTGGCTGTTCCGGGCTTTTCGGCGCAAGCAGCTAAGGATGGTGTACTTTAATGATATAGACAGTCTCTATCCGTTGTTGCTATGTCTGTTGATGGCGTTCTGTGCCACTATTTACGAATCTATACAAGTGTTTGCGCCGGAGACGTGGCAACACTTCTATTTTAATCCTACCTTGTCGCCGTTCAAGGTACCGTTTGTGCTTTCTGCTTTTCTGATGGGATTCTGGCTGTTTATCGTGGTGTTGCTGGCGGTACTCGACGATTTGTTCCGCCAGTTAAGTCCGGCGGCGGCCGTATTCTATCTGTTGGGGCTGGCCTCCTGCTGCATCTTCTGTTATTTCTTCTTTATCCTTACTACATCTATCTACGTCGGATACTTGTTTTTGGCTGCTTTTGTATGGGTATTCCTCAAAAGGCTTCGTATTTCGCTGCTGGCTTCACGCTATCGTTGCGGCAGATGCGGGCAGAAATTAAGGGAGAAGGGAGTCTGCCCGCATTGCGGAGCTATCAATGAATAAGGAAATCAGAATCTGCATCGTAGTTCTATCCCTGCTTGCACGGGACGTCCTTTCTGCATAAATCCGTTTCCCATACTCTTGAAGTAGAAGGAGGCGTAATCCTTGTTGAGGGCATTGCGCACCCAGAAGTCAATTTGTCCATGTCCTTTCTGGAAGCTGATGCGTCCGTTCAGCGTGCCGTAGAAGGCTTGGCTCACGGTATTTTTCTCGGTCCAGTAGATGCGCCCGGCACCGGTGTAGTTAGCATTCAGCTGGATGCGGTCCAGCCAGTACCCCGGACGGATGCGGAAGATGTACTGACCGCCCACGTTCATGGTATGCTTGGGAACAAAAGGTACATACTTGCCATTGTAGCTGATTTCCTGAAGCTCACCATTTACTTTTTCGTTGGTGATGTAGTCCTTAAAGATGGCACGAGTATAGCCATAACTTGCATTCAGCGTGAAATCCGTAGTAACGGCAGCTGTCAAGGCAATCTCTGCCCCTTGGCTGCGGCTTTTACCGGCATTTGCCGTTTCACGTCCCAGTCCACTTGGGGCGAAACGTGAAATCTGTTGGTCGCGGGTTTCCAGCCAGAAGATGGAGGCGTCGGCATGCAGACGTCCGTCAAACAGATTCAGGTGAGTTCCTATTTCGTAGTTCCAGGTTTGTTCGGGTTTATAGACAGTGGCAGATTTTGCATCCGGATTCTCTCCTGCATCGGGGAAGTATTTGCTCACCAACTCTTTGTAGGCATCCGGTACGTTGGACATAATCGCCTCTTTGCTTTGCCGCATCATGTCGTTTTTCAAACTGGATTGCAGCAAGTCGGAGAACATCTGCACGTTGTAGCCTCCCGAACGGTAACCTTTGCTGACCGTAGCGTAAATGTTTCCTCTGTTTCGCGCAAAGTCATACTGCAAAGCAAACTTGGGCAACAGCTGAAGATAATCTTTGTCGATACTTCCCTGGTAGCGAGACTCTACGGTCAGCGCTGTCTCCGGCATCATCTCTATTTCGCGGATGACGACATCGCCTCGCTTCATTTCTCCCTTGATGCCCACCTTGTACTCCAGGCTGGTGCCGGAGTTGTAATCCATGTTCATACGTTCATAATCCAAACGTAGCCCGGCGGTGAAGGACACTCCTTTCAGCCCGAATAAATCTCTGAAGGTGGATTGATGAAAGAGCGCCCCATTCAGCAGCGGAGTGTCGAAACTGCCTCCGATGGGCATAGCCCGGCTGATGATGCCCAGTGAGGGCAGGATATTCATGCTCATGGACGGACCCATCTCTACTTGTATTTGTGATGGAATGACACTACCCAACATCTGGTTCAGCATCCCCATTCCGGCTTCTTTGAAGGTTACGGGAGCTTCCGTATTCAGCCATTGGTAGAAGCCGAAGGCACCGGTGGTCCATTGCCAGCGGTTGCCGCTTTTACTCTTCAAGATGATTTCCTCGCTCAGTGCGTGGGAGCATTGTTTCTGTTGCAAGGTATAGATGTCGTTGGCGGTGAAGTCTTGGTCTATGTCCATGCAGTCCTTTAGAAACTGGTAGCCGGTGACCATGCTCAACGTGAAGTGCTGTGCCTGGTATTCCAGGTTCAGACCGGTGTTCAGCAGGTTGCGGTAATAGTTGCTTCGGGCATTGTTGGAGACCTTTCCAATGTAGGGTTTCATCGCCTCGCTCTGTGCTTCGGGGGCCGAGGCTACCTTGATAGAAATACGGGTATCCTCTCTGGTCGCTGTATTCGTAGTTGATGTTCAGGTCCACCTTCCAGTTGTCCGAAGGGAGGTAAATGGCGCGGATGCGTCCGCCTGCCGATTGCCCCTTGTCCGCTTTCTCGTCCCTCACCGTGTTGCGGAAGAATCCTCCTTGATAATCGTAAAACCCTCCGGTGGAAAAGGCGAACCGTTCCGAAAGCCGATGATAGTGGGTCAGCGAGGTATTATAGGCATTGTGCGTACCTGCCCC
>ENA-OQNM01000742-OQNM01000742.1-human-gut-metagenome-genome-assembly--contig:-NODE-742-length-11272-cov-8.505698_pt1 | contig 11272 bp, 10 predicted proteins | sample MGYA00242632_ERZ504886 | MGnify/ENA primary metagenome ERZ504886 (study PRJEB26092, sample SAMD00036424) | human gut metagenome | host: Homo sapiens | study: EMG produced TPA metagenomics assembly of... | reverse complement strand
AGCCATTGTACCCTATGTAACTAATGGGAAAAATTCACAGGTTGGACATGATGAATATGAAAGCGGAAATATAGATAGAGTAGTGAAATACATAGAAGAAAATTGAAACATAATCTCTTAGAGGAGCTTATCAAATTTAAATTTGAAAAATTTAATGGTATCGGGCACCAAAATTTCAGGGGTTGCGGAAATACTTGGAGACAAGGTCACATTTCTCGCAGAGTTTGCACTCAGGAAGGCACTTATCAGAATAGATGTGGCACAGCATATGTAATCATAAAATCCCGGATATCATGCGCATATCCTATGGAAAATTCCGCTTAAATATGCTTTAATAGAGATATATAGCAGTAAATAACAATTGCAAGAGGAAAAGAAAATGTCTAGAAGAAAGAGGCAGAAAACCGGAATGATAAATAATGAAAATGAAAATAACAGCATGACACAGGAGCCTCAAACATCACAGCAGACAGTTGACGCGCAGCAGATAGTTATCCCGCAGGAGAGCGAGCGCATCCAGCGGGCCGAGTGGATTCACGAGCAGGTGAAGCTTCAGCGTGAGGCAGAGGATGAAGCCTGGGAGAAGATCATGGAGGAGCAGAAGCTGCTTACAGAGCGCAGACGCTCCATAGATGCTGATATAAACAGCAACAGGGAGCTGAAGCGATACCATGAGGACTGCATGGAGGATATCACAGACCAGGTATATTCACTGCATGGCATATCGGTAGACAAGCTGGAGGGCATAAAAGAGTACAGGAATGCCCTGTTCCGCGGAGAAGCATTCATAGTGTTTTGCATATCTGTAATAATGGCTGCGATTGTGGCATATGCCTATGGGCCGACTTCACAGCTGTGCCTGTATGTACTCATGTGTGTAGGTGCGGAGGGAGCGTTATTGTCCCAAAAGCGAAAGAATATACTGTTTTTCATCCCGCTTATCCTGATAGCGGCGGAGATGGCAGGCTACAAGCTGTATCCGCAGTATCTGGAGTATGTCACGATGGCTGGAGAGGCACTGGCGCTGCTTCTTATGATGATAGGCACTGTGGGATACTTTGTGCACAATCCATACCGCAAGGACAGAAAAAATATAAAGGCTGCAAAATCAGATCTTAAGGAACTACATAAGGTTGCTAAAAAGAGCGTAAAGAAAAATAAAAAGAGCCGCATAAAGAACGAAGCAAAAGAAGCAAAGCTTGCGGCAAAGCAGGTCAAAGGAGAGACCAAGGCTGCCATAAAGGAGCAGAAGAGGCAGAATAAGCTCGCAAAGAAGCAGGCCAAGTACGAGCTTAAGGAGAAAAAGCGACAGCAGAAGAGTGAGCGTGTTGAGCTTAAGCATGAGCTGAAGAAGACTCAGCTCATGGATAAGGTGAGAAGATTTACACCGAAGGAGCAGGAGAGTGAAAGCACCTCTTCGGCAGAGAGCATAGATAACAACATTACAGAAAACAATATCATAGAGAATAACATCATTGATATAGAGCGCAAGGTCAATTAATCATGGATGAGCATTAGGCAGACAGCTGATACTTCTCCATCCAGTAATTAATCTGGATGAAATATGCGATAAGCTGCGGACCTGCCATGAGCTGGCCAAACCACGGACTGCCGTATTCTGCTGGTGCCTTTAAAAATTCGCGCGTTTTGTCAGCGTCAATGAGAGTGCGCACAGGGGCGTTAGGGGAGTCTAATATCTCCTCCATTCCCTTTATAAGGAGAGCTTCATATCCGGGATGATAAGTCTTTGGATATGGGCTCTTTTTTCTGTGCAAAAGCTCAGGTGGCAGGACATCTGAGAAAGCATCGCGAAGCATAGTCTTTTCCACACCATTTTGATATTTCATATGCCAAGGCACATTAAAGACATACTCAATGATACGATGGTCGGCAAAAGGTACACGGGCCTCAAGCTCGGAGTACATGCTGGTGCGATCCATGCGGTCAAGAAGCGTCTGCATGAACCATTTGATATTGAGATATCCGATTATGCGGCGGCTTTCGTCCTCACCGACCTCGCCGTAAAGGAGAGGTGCTTTTGACCTCGACTCCTCATATCGAAAAGCCTGATAACCGGATAAATCAAGCTCCAAACCCACATCATCGCGCAAAAGAGCAAGGCGTGGAGCGACATCCGATGACCATGGGAAGCCATATCTTTCCAGCAGCTCTTTGCGGTAAAACCACGGATATCCGCCAAAGATTTCATCAGCACACTCACCGGTAAGAGCTACCTTGTTTTTTCGGCTGACGAGGCTGCAGAAATACAAAAGTGACGAGTCCACATCGGTCATGCCGGGCATATCCTTTGCATCGACTGCGGCAAAGAGCGCCTTGAAGAGAGAGTTCTCATCACACTCGAGATAGTAGTGGGCTGTCTCATACTCCTCAAGCATACGATTGACATAGGGCAGATCCCTCTCCGGCTGGAAGGCGTTTGCCTTAAAATACCTGTCATTGTCCTTAAAGTCGAAGGAAAAAGTGTTGAGCGTTTTACCGCGTGTGTTCATATAGTTTGCGGCGATGGCGGTCACGATGCTCGAATCGATGCCGCCTGACAGAAAAGTACATACCGGCACATCGGAAACCATCTGCCTTTTTATAGCATCCTCCACCAGAAAACGTGTGTGAGCAACGGTATCCCGATAGCTCTCGGTGTGTTCCCGGCTTGTAAGCTCCCAGTAGGTTTCATCATGCAGCCCATCCCGGGAGTAAATCATGAAGTGTCCCGGCAAAACCTCAAACAAATCCTTAAACAGGGAAAGCCCGCTCGTGTGCGCAGGCCCGATAGCAAGAAGCTCCTGCAAGCCCTGCTTATCAAGCTCAGGCTTTACTGCTGGGTGCGCAAAGCAGGCCTTTGGCTCGGAGCCAAACACCAGAGAATCCCCTCGGATGGCATAAAAAAGCGGTTTGACACCAACGCGGTCGCGGTACAAAAGTAACCGGCTTTTAGCCGCATCCCATATGGCAAATGCAAAAATACCGTTTAAGCGATTGACAAAATCAGCGCCCCAATGGATGTAGGCGTACAGAATAACCTCTGTGTCTGAGGTTGTGGAGCAGACAAAGCCGTTTTCGGACAGCTCGGGAATCAGCTCATCAGTGTTGTAAATTTCTCCGTTATAGCAGATTGTGTAATCATAGCCATTGTGTGTGCGCGTCATGGGCTGGTCGCCGCACAGGATATCACGGATAGCCAGACGGCTGTGCGACAGACCAATATGCTTTTTAAGGTAGCGTCCTCTGGCATCGTTGCCGCGGTGGGCGAGCACAGCACGCATCTTCTCAAGACGAAAGTTCCAGTAATCGGTGTTCTCTTCAAAGTCTTCTTTAAAGTTACAGAATCCGGCAATACCACACATAAAAATTCATATCTCCGTAAAAACAGATTTAATTTATATTATGCATACGCCTTGAAGCTGTTAATCCGGTCAGAAAATAAAATGATATGGTGGACAAAAGTCATTGTATTAATCAATTACCAAGCTGATTAATAAATTTTTATTGACAAGAAAGGCAGAATAGCGTTACTCTTATTACATGAAGTTAGATAACACTAACATGCATAAATGATAGATAACTACAGTAAGTACAATCTGACTGGTAATTGTTTTTAAAGCTATAACCTTATATAAGGTAAATGTAATTTGAAATGTTGAAAGAGAGGATATCATATGTCAGAAGAAGAGAGAAAGTTCTTAGAGATAGTGGATTTGAAAAAGGGCTTCGGAAGCGGCGAGACGCGCCAGGAGGTGCTGCGAGGCATGAATTTTTCTGTGGCAAAGGGTGAATTCTGTGTGCTGCTCGGACCGTCAGGCTCAGGAAAGTCTACACTGCTCAATATCATCGGAGGCATCGACAGCGCCGATTCCGGATATATCAGCATAAATGGTGACAAGCTGAAGGATATGAGCGAGAAAAAGCTCACACAGTACCGCAGAAAGCACCTGGGATATGTATTTCAGATGTATAACCTGATTGCCAATCTGAATGTAAAGGAAAATATCGAGGTGGGCGCTTATCTGTCTGACAACGCACTGGATATCGATGAGCTGCTTCACACGCTGGGGCTTTACGAGCACCGCTACAAGCTTCCAAACCAGCTATCAGGTGGACAGCAGCAGCGTGTGTCAATAGGGCGTGCAATCGTGAAAAATCCGGATATACTGCTCTGCGACGAGCCCACAGGAGCGCTTGATTACAACACCTCGAAGGAGATTTTAAAGCTCATAGAGGATGTCAACAAAAAGTACGGCAACACCATAATCATGGTCACACACAATGAGGCCATCAAAAACATGGCAGACCACGTGATAAAGCTTAGGGACGGAGCCGTGCGCCACAACGATATCAATACAAATAAGGTTTCGGCCGAAGAGCTTGAGTGGTAAGGAGGATTTGACCTATGAGCAGGAAAAAGATAAAAAATCCTCTGATAAAGCGTATACCAAAGGAAATTATCGGTGACTGGAAAAAATATCTTGTTGTATTTCTTTTCCTCGTGCTGACAATCGGCTTTGTATCCGGAATGTATGTGGCAAACGATAGTATGCTCACCTCTGCGGATGAGGGGGTAAGTAAATACAAGCAGGAGGATGGACATTTTGAGCTTAAGGATAAGGCTGACAGCGAGCTTGTTACGGCTATCGAGTCAGGCGAGGTAAAAACAGCTCCAGACGAAAAAGACAGCGATAGCAGCAAAACTCCTGTCACGCTCTACGAGAATTTCTATCGCAATGAGACTGAGGACTACGATGCAGACGGCAAAAAGGATGGAACCATTCGTGTATATACAAAGACCGGGAATATCAACCTTGCATGTCTCATCGAGGGCTCATTTCCACAAAATGAGAACGAAATCGCTGTGGACAGAATGCATGCAGACAACGTGGGGATGAAGGTCGGTGACACAATAAAGGTCAGCGGAAAAGAATTCAAGGTATCGGGCCTCATAGCGTATGTCAATTACTCCACACTGCATGAAAAGAAGACCGATATGATGTTTGATGCGATAAAGTTTGACGTGGCAATGGTGACAAAGGAGGGCTTTGACCGCCTGGACAAGAGCATTCACTATGCATATGCATGGAAATACGAGGATGAGCCGGCGGACGATATAGAACAGAAGGAAAAATCAGATGACTTTCTGGAGGCGATGGTCTCACAGGTGATGGCAGCGGGCAATGAGGTGGAGGACTACACACCACGCTACTCAAATCCCGCAATCAATTTTGCCACGGACGATATGGGCTCAGACAAGGCCATGGGAGGAGTGCTTTTAGACATTCTTATCGTGATAATCGCATTCATTTTTGCAGTGACCATAAGCAATACGATAGCAAATGAATCATCAGCGATAGGCACGCTTCGCGCGTCGGGCTACACAAAGGGCGAGCTTATTAGGCATTACCTTTCAATGCCTGTCATTGTGACATTTCTGGCAGCAGTAGTAGGAAATATACTGGGATATACGGTATTCAAGGATGTGGTTGTGGGCATGTATTACAACAGCTACAGCCTGCCGACATACCACACAATCTGGAATCCGGGCGCATTCATAAAAACAACGCTTGCTCCGGTGATTATCATGCTGGTTGTAAATCTTATCGTAATAATTCGCATGATGCAGCACACACCGCTTCAGTTTCTGCGTCATGACCTTAAGAAAACAAAGCGCAAAAAAGCAATGCGGCTTCCGCGCTGGAGCTTCATGAGCCGTTTCAGACTGAGAATCATGTTCCAGAATGTGGCAAACTATCTGATACTTTTTGTGGGAATATTTTTCATCATGGTAATGCTCGCGATGGCAGTCGGCATGCCGGATACACTTGATTATTACAAGAAAAATACAGACAGTATGATGTTTGCAAAATACCAGTACGTGCTCAAATCCTATGTCGATGCAGACGGAAACGTGCTTGAAACCGACAACAGTGATGCAGAGAAATTTGACATGACATCGCTCTTAAGGAGAACAGATGAGTTTGACGAGGAGGTGTCTGTCTACGGAGTGGAAACAGACAGTGCATACGTAAAGCTTAAGGACATGGATTCGCTTAAGGATAACGAGGTGTACATATCGGATTCATTTGCAGACAAATATAGTATAAAACCGGGCGATACAATAAAGCTCGATGCACAGTACGAGAAAAAAACGTACAAATTCAAGGTGAAGGGAACCTACGATAAATCCCAGAGCATCGCGGTATTTATGCCGATAGATCGTTTTGCGGATACCTTTGATTTTGCAGATGGCAGATTCAGCGGATTTTTGTCGGATACAAAGATAAAGGATATCGATGAGAGCAATATCGCGACAACAATCACGATACGCGACATCACCAAAATGGCAGACCAGCTCGATCACTCCATGGGCGCATACATGCAGTACTTCCAGGTGCTTTGCATACTGCTCTCAGCCGTTATGATATATCTGCTCACGAAGCTCATAATCGAGAAAAATGAGACAGCCATATCGATGACAAAGATTTTAGGCTACGACAACAGAGAAATTGCAAGCCTTTATCTGGTCTCAACATCAATTGTGGTGGTCATCTCGGATATCATCAGCGTAGTGCTTGGTGCAAAGGTGATGGACATTGTATGGCGCATAATGCTTCAGACCTTCAGCGGCTGGTTTTCATTCCATATGACACCTGTCGGCTATGTAAAGATGTTTGCGTTTGTGCTCATCGGTTACCTGATAGTGACAGTATTTGATTTCAGTAGAATAAAGAGAATCCCGATGGACATGGCACTAAAGAATGTGGAATAGGTGAAAAGTAGACAAAAATAATTGGAGGTTTTTGTCAGGTTTCAACGTAAATCAGTCGTAAAAGCAGTAAAATGCTTTTGTGGCTGATTTTGGTATTTTGGGGGGATTATTGATTATATCAGCAAAAACACGTATTATATACATATACAAAAAATTTTACGGTTCACGCCTGAGAGTGGCCGGTAACACAAAAATCTTAACATATGATAAACAGAAGAATGAGGTATAAAAAATGACAGACAATTTTGAATTTAGAAGTATACACCCAGACGAGGTAGAACAGGCAATAGCAATTGAGCAGATATGCTTCCCACCGAATGAGGCATGTTCTCCAAAGGCAATGACAGAGAGAATTGCAAAGGTACCACAGCTATTTCTCGTGGCAATTGACAAATCAACCGGTAAGCTGGCAGGCTTTTTAAATGGTGTGGCAACAGACGAGGAAAAGTTCAGGGATGAGTTCTTCACAGACATCGATTTATGTGATGAAAACGGTAAAAATGTGATGCTTCTTGGCCTTGACGTGCTGCCGGAGTACCGTGGACAGGGCCTTGCCAGAGAGCTAGTGTACCGCTACAGTCAGCGTGAAAAGGCAAACGGACGAAAAAAGCTGTTTCTGACATGCTTAGAGCAGAAGGTGGAGATGTATAAGAAGTTTGGATTGCAGGATCTGGGAATTGCTGACTCTACCTGGGGCGGAGAAGAGTGGCATGAGATGGTGCTAAAGGGATGAATGTGATAAAATGGAAAATAAAGTATCAGATAACGTTATAGAAAGAAACTATAGGGAGTGCCTTAAATTCAATGAAATCAACGAAAGCAAAGTCGATAATTTTGACCTGGCAACAGCAAAGGCTGCCCTTGAAAATCTGTATGAGCTATACAAAAATGGCATATTAACAGGTCGTTTCACACAGGATGAGGACTATGTAGTAAGGTGTGATGCTTTGGTGACATTGGCTGAGGAGAACAAGGACAGCTTGTTTTATGAGGCATGGCGCATATGGTTTAGATACTTTGTATCGATGGGCTATGCCGGATGGAATGAGCTGTGGGAGGCAGTATGCCGTTGCTCCAGACGCTTAAGGAGCTGGAGAAAAATGGTATTCCACCAAGTTTGAGATGAAGATGCGCCACCCTGTAAGAGAGGATCTGCTTCGATATCTGCAGAGCAATTTACAACAAAGCATACAAAATAATACACAGGAGCTTAAGGCAATATGAAAACAATACGTGTGGTGGCTGCCGGCGGATGTGACATTGATTGAGAAGATTGGAGAGGCGTTGTATGAAACCAAGGACAGCAAATACCATGAACATACAAATTTTCGGAACAAAGAAATGTAATGACACAAAGAAAGCTCAGCGATTTTTCAAGGAACGTGGGATAAAGTTTCAGTTTATCGACATGAAGGAAAAAGGCATGAGCAAGGGCGAATTTAATTCTGTCGCCCAGGTGAATGGCGGTCTTGACAATATGATTAACTGGGATGGCAAAGATAAGGATTTGCTGGCACTTATAAAGTACATAGCAGATGGGGACAAGCTGGATAAAGTGCTTGAAAATCCGCAGGTGATTAAGACACCGGTGGTTAGAAACGGCAGGCAGTCAACAATCGGGTACCGGCCGGATGTATGGAAGACATGGAAATAACACTAAAAAATGAAAGGCAGGAAATTATATATGTATTATGTACCGGATGGCACCGAGCAGTGCGGTTATTATGAGTGTAAGGAGTGTGGAAGCAGGTTTCTGGATTTAAAAATTGCACCAACATTGGTATGTCCATACTGTGGAGAAGAGGCAGATATGGAGATAGGACCTGATGAGGAGATGCCAAAAGTTGTAGAATCTGCGAAGCTTATTCAGATGGTTAGAGGCGTTGAAGAGGTAGAGAAGATGGATAAGCTGTTATCGCTTGCGGTGACAGGTGGCGATTTTAGCTGGATATAAGAATGCAGATATTTGTAGACGCAGATGTAAAGTAGCTGTCGCAGATGTGACATTGATTGAGAAGATTGGAGAGGCATTGTATGAAACCAAGGACAGCAAGTGCTACATCATACGGTGTTCGACCACCAAGGCTTTCTCTTGGGGTTAAATTTTACCTGACGTTTCAGATCGATGTTTCTTGCGGACAGGATTCCTTTATCAAGGTAAGAATATAGAGTTCTCACGGATATATCGAGTTCTGGATGATTCGTTATAATCTGATATGGAGACTGGCCCTGAAAAATCAGGGGCGTGATGACCATATCTTCCTGATGCAGTTCGTGTCTGGTCATGTTTATACCGGCCCTGGACTGTGAAAGACATTCTTTGTATTTGCGATCTTCGAGAGTAGATGTTTTGATTACCGGGAATATATTTGCTCATGCTAGTTCTCCTTCTACTGCTGTCAGAAGGACAACTGCTTTACATTATTCAGACCGTGTGATATACTATATAAAATTCGACAATTGTCACGGATATCTGATGACAGGTGTTTGTCAGGAGTTTTGTATACAGAGAATACAGACTGCGCGTTGGCGGGATATTGCCGATGCGCAGTCTTTTTTAGTGATGCAGTTAAGGAGAGAAACAGGTATATGGGGATAAGCTCGGGAAAAAAGAAGAAAACATTGAAGGCAAAAATGCTTGGCATATTGACGATGTGTGCGATGACAAGCCTTCTGGATGCGGTAATTGTATCCTATATGGAACTGAGAATGATACAGAATGACAGTATAGAGGATAACATGAAAATGTATCTGGATCAGATTACGAAGAATACGGATGAAGCCTATTATGATATGATCAGTATTGTAAACTATATGGGACCGGGCGGTCTGATCGGAAACGTAACGGACAGTTATCTTGATGCTGTGGATAATTTTGACAGGTTTGTTGAACAGAGATCCCTTAGACAAGAACTTTTGGGATTAGGATATGTCAACACAAAACTGGTAGGCGCTACCTATTATGACAAGGAAGAGAAAAAGGAACTTATCAGCGGTATGAATGTCAGAACACTGGACGGAAGACAGAACGCATTGCCTAAGGTTGTGAAGTGTGCGGGAAATGTTATGCAGGCAGCCCATGCGTCTTTTCTTGGGAGTAGTGAGAAAACAGTTTTTTCCGTCATGAGGGAAGGAGTTTTGGGCAATGGGAAAAAACTGGAAATTTACACAGAAATAGAGGCTGATATGAAGACCCCGGAAGAAATAAATAAGGAAGGATATCCCTACACTTATATTCAGACGGATGAGAGAGGGGTTGCACAATACAGCGTAAATCCTGTCATTATACAGGGACAGAAACTGTTTTCTGCATCACTCTCAAAGGGGGAGTATGAAGTCCAGACGAGAGAGGGCTATAAGATCATGGCATACCGGAGTCAGATGGGATACATTAATGCAGTGGCACTGCCGGACAATATATATCACAAGAAGAGTAACCAGTGGAGAATGAAGATGACACTCATCATAGTTGTAACGTTTCTGATCTTTTCCATGTCTGTCCTCTATCTTTATCGTATGATCTGCCGACCACTGAGTCAATTCCGCAGACAGATGGTGCAGATTGGGGATGGCGCTCTTCAGGCAGTACATGAAGAGTCGGACATTGCAGAGTTTGACAGCCTGATGAGGGAAGTAGAACAGATGAAGAGACAGATTGAGAATCTTATCAGCAATATGGTAGAAAAGGAAAAAAGCATACAGAAGATAGAGTTTGAGAAACTTCTCTATCAAATTAATCCTCATTTCCTTCTCAATACACTGAATTCGATTCAGTGGATGGCACAAATGAGTCACCAAAGAGAGATCAGTGAGTTTGTACAGAGACTAAAGAAGCTTCTTTCCTATAATCTGGGCAAAGAAGGCCGCCAGACAACGTTGCGGATGGAGTTGGAGATTGTAAAGGAATATATTGCACTTCAGCAGATGCGGTATGATTTTATTATTGAGATGAATATAGAAGATGGCAGTTATCTTGACCAGCCAACGGTCCGTATGCTTTTTCAGCCACTTGTGGAGAACGCGATCCGCTATGGTCTTGGGGATGATGAGAAGATCAGCATCCAGGTGTTTGAAGATGTGGCAAGGCATTTTGCTGTTGTAACTATCTCTGACAGCGGAAAGGGACTGAATCAGGAGGAGATTGATGAGATCAACCAGCCGTTTGATTATGACTGGGGATACTGGAAGAATGAGAACAGAGGTATCGGACTGCGCTACGTCAAGGCTATGCTGGAATCATTTTATGATGGACAGACGAGTTTGTTTGTAAACAGCAAAAAAGGGTTCGGAACCAAAATTACGATCCTTCTTCCTGTCCGGGAACCGGAAGAAAAAAAAGAGAAAGACAAAGAGGTTACATTGGAAGAAAATAATGTGGGACAGACAGATTAACGTATTGATTGTAGATGACGACAAACTTGCCAGAAAAGGTCTGGTTGCTAGTTATGGACTGGAAAAAGTATGGATTCGAGGTAGTGGGAGAGTGTACAGATAGGG
>ENA-OQNM01000741-OQNM01000741.1-human-gut-metagenome-genome-assembly--contig:-NODE-741-length-11273-cov-5.260990_pt1 | contig 11273 bp, 7 predicted proteins | sample MGYA00242632_ERZ504886 | MGnify/ENA primary metagenome ERZ504886 (study PRJEB26092, sample SAMD00036424) | human gut metagenome | host: Homo sapiens | study: EMG produced TPA metagenomics assembly of... | reverse complement strand
TCACGCTCGTGGCCGGACCGGCGATACATGGACATGTCCCGGCTCGATGACAACCTAGGCGCAGCGGCATGAAAGTCACGCCAACAGCTGGCCAACAGCCAATCTGCGCAAAGAAGCGGGCACTACCGATTACCATGCCCGATAAAGGGATTTGGACATTTTCCGATTCAATCTTAGGGACAGGTATTACCTGATAATGGCCATTGCATTATTATTTCGGTGGCCGTTCTTTTGCCTCAACACGATGCGGCTATTCATCAGGAATACGTTTTGCAGTCGTCCCAGAAGACTCAGACGTATAATTATCCATCACTGAATGGCTACTCCGAAAAATATCTTTTTTTATACTTAGCATACCGAACATTAACGGCGTCATGATAATCATCGGAAGAACATAACGTATGCCTTCAACGGTCACCGTCGCTGGCGAAATCCACAAGAAAAGAAAAGTCGCGATATATGGCATCATACAGATCCAATTTTTGCCGCGGAATCGTCTAAACCATTCATATATAACGAACAAGAACATCCAAGTCGACCATGTAGCGCGAGAAAAAAGCAGATTTAGCACAGGAAGATGTTCAAGCTTGTTTATTTTATTTTGAACGATGGTCACCCGATTAATGTTACCTCGCTCCATTAATCCCATTTCCTTGGAATACGCAACACTTGTATGATTGCTGCCGGTTAAGAAAACAGGCAATGACAAATCCTCAGGATTCTGTGCACTCCCTAAAGTGGGAACGCCTAACCATCCTTCCTGCAAAGCCACATAGGCCTCAACATATGTAAAAGGGTGCTCCAATAAGCCGCGGAACCATGCTTTCGCATATTTCGCAAGATACTGATTCTTTCTGGAATCCCAAGTGTAGCCTTTGACTCCATCAGCTGCCCACCATTGGTATTTATCAGCGACATCATTTCCCAATATCTTGTGAATGACATCCACATCCTCAGGGTTCATCTCACATTCATGTCGTTTCACCTCTAATGCTGACTGTTGAAATGGAACAGCGAGCATTTCCTGTTTTCCACCTTCCTGAATGTGGAACATGGGAAAAACAACTTTCGGAACCAATACGCCCATGACAAGCAGTTCAGTCAGCAGTACAGCCACAATTCGAAGGCGATACTGACGAAACACTACAAACAACAAAGCGATGCAGCAGATAAGCACTATGTACAAACCGGTTTTTTTCGTTAAAGCTGCTAGTACAGATAGCGAAAGAAATAGTGCAAATAGCCATGGGCTCTTAAGACACGCGCCTTTGCTCCGTACGATCTGCACATACAGTACCGTGTACCAGACGAATAGCGGCATGAATACCGTATCTTTGACAAGACTTATAGAAAAGCAGGGGATGACCGGGAAAAACGAAAAGAACATCAACTGCGCAAAGCAACAACGCCAGCTTGCGCCAATATGCCGGCAATACAAGATGACCGTCGCCAGCGAAAGAGCAGCCGCCAATGCCAAAACGATAGAGCATAGGAATAAACCTAAATCTACTGATCCAAGCACCTTGCCGAGTTGGGCGAATGCACCAAAAAATAAAGTGTCAAATACAGGATGATGGTTGGACCAAAAACTACCATCGGAAAAAATATTCGACTGATGGAACCATTGCATAAGCTGCTCGCCCGTATCGAACCATAATATTCCCGGATATGTTAACCAAATATATGGAATCCAGCACAGCACGATGACCGCAGTTGTCAAAAAGAACTGTTTATGTCCCCAAGAGAAGGAAAAGCAATCACGTACCGAGGCCATCCGTTCAGCAGTCCTATCCCCATCTTTTGAACACCAAGCGAGAAACCGTTCCCCAATAAACACAAAGGCAAGAAACAGCAGCGCAATCGCTCCAGTGAACCACATGCATCGGAATGAGAACACCATGTGCCCGTGAATACGGATAGCATCAACAATCGCCGCAGCAAATCCACATAATAGTGCCAACGTCACAAGCGCTATATGCTTCATAGATAAAACACGTGTAATTGACTTTTCTTTGCGCATGTTATGTCTTCCTTCACATTGCACATAAGCACATCGCAATCAGAATTTGGATAAACACGAATAGGCATGGTCTAACTTAACATGCGTCATACATCATGCCCATTCCTGATTACTTCTCCTCATGATATTCCTTGTCGGTATTCACGTTCCAGACATTTTTCTTATCCGCGCGGCCGGTCTTGATGTTGCCAACAGCTTCAAAAGCAGTCACCATGGAATGATCCATGTTGTTATACCTATGCTGCCCATTCCGTCCCACGCAGTACAAGTTTTCAAAGGAGTCCAGCCACTTCACCAAATCGTCCATCTGATACCAAGTATCGAAATAGGCTGGATATGCCTTCTTCACACGTTCACGGTGAGCGTCTTGAATGTCGTTCTTCGATGCGATAATTCCCATCTTCACAAGTTCATTCGCAGCAAAATCAATGCATTCGGCATCAGACATATTCCAAAAGTCATCGCCCTCATTGCAAAAATACTCAAGGCCAATCCAGACTTTATTGTCAACATCCTTGACCAAGTAAGGACTCCAGTTGTTGAACACTTGGATGCGACCGACCTTTACACTCGTATCCTGCACATAGATCCAGCAATCTGGAACAATCGGCGGATTGCCTAACGTAGGAATATCGGTCTCATTCTTAAGATTCAAATGATCGACAAGGAATCCCACAGTCACGAAATCACGATACGGAAGACCATCAGCGATCTGCTTCATCTTGGCAGGAACAGGCTGCGTGGATTGATTTCCATCAGCAATGGAGTCAACCAAATCTTTCACCGGCATAGAGGAAATAAATTCATCGCCCGCAAGTGTCTGCTCGTTACCATCAACATCACGATACACAACAGAATCAATGCGACCATCAGACGTCTCATTGATTCTCACGACTTCAGCATGCTTGATGATATGGGCACCAAACTCCTCATCATGTCTAGCGACGGTTTCCCAAAGCTGACCAGGCCCATACTTCGGATACCAGAATTCCTCAATCAAGGAAGTTTCGCCTTCTCCGGCCTTCTTCTCCTTACCGATGAGCTTATTCCACGCATCCTTGAGCACGGCCATGATGCTGATGCCCTTTACACGCTGCGATCCCCAATCGGCAGAGATGACAGACGGATGACGCCCCACAACTTCTCGGTATACCCTTCGAAGAACATACCGTATAAAGCTTTACCAAAACGATTGATGTAGAAGTTTTCCAGATTGTCTTCTGGAAGTTTATGCACTAGAGACTTCAGGTAGGAGAAACCAACCTTCATAGTCTGGATGAATCCCATATTCTTAAGCGTCTGCGGCTTCAGACTCACTGGATAGTCAAAAAACTTACCATGCCAATAAATACGCGAAACGCGATGGCGCTTCAGCATTACTTCGTCGGTTTTTTCCGGATCCGGGCCGCCTGGTTCCATATCATGAGCACGGTTGAGCTTTTTATCATCGTATGAAGGTGCACCTTGAAGAGGGAGGATAGTCTTCCACCAGCTCATCACACGGTCATCTTTGGAAAAGAACCGATGCCCGCCAATATCCATTCGGTTGCCATTATGGCGAACCGTGCGAGAAATACCGCCAAATTCGCCAGATGCCTCAAGAACAGTCACATCGAACTGCTCAGAGACATTATTCTTTAAAAGTTCATAAGCGGCGGTAAGACCAGCCGGACCACCGCCAATAATTACAATAGTTTTTCTCGCCATTATTCAATAATCCTTACCCGCATTGGCGACAGTCTTCATACCATCACATTTGGCACTGTACTACAAGGATAAAAACCCACAACAATCAATATACGTGGATCACCCCTTTCATACATTTTTCATACCAAATACCATCCAAACTCCGTTCTTTAGAAACCGAATTCCTAGTTTCACATATCCGAGCATAGGTATCACTCACACTTGAATAACAACATGCTCCTTAAAGGCATCATTGTGAGACCACATATCACCATCCTCACAATGCTGGTGTCAATATCCGATGTTCAACTCTCTTATTTGCAATGAGGTAAAATCCGGGCACCACGAACACATCAATCTCAAAGTCATTGCATACTAAGATTATCTGCTATACGATTTGCAGTCATTTGACTTACAGCACTCGTTCCACCCACGATCCAAGCCTTAGTTGTTTTTCCACGGAACTTCACTGAATACGACACTGTTGAATTACTCGAACTATCCACCAGAAGCAGCACACTCCCATTACGGCCAGCCAATGGACCCGCAGTCAATGCGTCAGGAAAGTTCAAACCTGCAGCATACACGATAGCATCCTCACGAAGACCATTAGATAATCCCCAATCAGCCACCGCCATACTCGTTTCATAACGTGTTGCACCAGCCCTACGAATCACACCTGGCAAATCCTGAACGAAGCGGGATGGAACCGCATTCTCTCCACCTACAACCAGTACACGTTTAAAATTCTTCAACGCCACCCGTTGTTCATCAGTCAAGCCTGTAACTGGATCGCACAAAAACACCGGCGCTTTCTCTGCATATGCATAGGGACTCACTGATAATGCATCTGGATAATTTGCCGCTGACACTACAATCGCAGTAGATCCCCAAGCATTGCCACCATCTCGGTATAATGCGGATGACGTATCCGTACGTGTTGCACCCGCTATACGACTTACCTTTGAACAAATACCCTGCAATGAAACCAGCACATTGCCCGATATCACTGACAGACCACCTACGACAATAATTCTAGAGGGCCTCAGCGAGCGAATTTGTTCAGTGGCCTGAGGAGATAATTTATTACCCTCCGTCAACACAATTGGCGCACCATACACACCCGCTAGGCCAGAAGCAGACAAAGCATCCGGATAGTTCTCTCCCGACGCTACAATCACCGTCCCACCAGCGCTCCAAGCGCCCTCCGAGACAACAGACACCATCGTATCGTAACGCGTACTGCCAGCCAGACGCTTTATCACTGAGTAAGTCTTATTGCCAAAGGCGCTCATATCCACATTGCCGCTGATGCCGTTGATCTGGCCGGAGCTGGTGTATTGCCAGCCACGATCGTTAGTGCCAAACGCCGTGAATTCCATCTGCGGACCATATTGCGCCACCCAGCGTGTCTTCGCATAGATGTTCGCATTGTTCAACGGCCCCTGCAAGTAGCTCGTGTAGGAGTACACGCCGAGATTCTTGTATCCGGCGGATTGCAGTGCGCCATACCAAGCGTTGGTCATACCGCTATAAACATTCGGATTGGTCGGCGGAGTATGACCAGCCCACGTCCACTTCTCAAGGTCGTAATACACAGGGTATTTCAGATCGTTCGGGCTCACGCCCATCTGGCGGAGTTTGGCAGCCACATCATTGCCTTCCGCACGTGCGCAGTTCGCATCGTATGCATACGAATACCAGTAGATGCCAAAAGGAATACCAAGACGTTTGCATTCGTTGATGTTGCGTTGCGCTTTGGCATCGGCATAGTTGCCCCAGCCATAACCCAAACGGATGATTGCGCCTTCCACGCCGTCGGCTTTGGCCTTGGCCCAGTCGATATCCCCCTGCCATGAAGAGACGTCGATCACGCCTTTGGCCTGCTGGACGAACAGGTTGTTTCTATAGTCGAAGAAGGCTTTCGTATTGTTGTAGGTTCCCCAATGCGCGCCGTAATCGTTGCCATCGAATTTGGCAAACTTCACGGTGGCTCCGTTTTTTGAGGACGACTGCTCCGCAGACTGTTTCACAGGTTGTTCCACAGCATCTTTCACATCCGAGGCACTCACCGGAATGAATGATTCGCCATCCGTTTTGGCCAGTGGATCAGGTTGCTGCGATTGCGTACCGACCAGCTGAGCGTCCGTCACGGTTTCGCCGGTCTCAATGTTCCGTACATCACCTTCCGGCGTAACCGCAAGGTTCTCCGAAACCACAGTGGAATCGTCCGAAATGTTTTCGCTTACCGTTTCCGGCAACGTCGCGTTCGGATTGTCCGGCATGCTGTTTGACGAATTCTGCGCATCATCCACAGTTGCGGCAAAAGAACTTGGCGTATCCTCAATCGCAATATCCTGCATGGCGTAAGCCGGCACCACGGCAACGGAAACCGTCATTGCAACCACGGAAGCGGTGGTCGCAATCTTCATCAAGCTTTTCGGCGATATCATTGTCAGCCTCTCTCACAAAACGCATTTCACGCGTTGACGCAATTGCACACGCAAAACTTAAGTGTATTCTGAGATGTCCCCACTCAAAATAAAGCAGATGGATTCCAAACCAAACTTCACATTTACCGAATATGCCACAACATGAAGTGCTGGCATTCGGAAGTGGAACGGGTAACATACCTTATGTATTGTCATTTGGGAACAGAGGACCTTGTCGGACCACCTCCAATAGACAACATCAGAACGGTATCGCGGACTCCTGGAGGGAAGCATGGCACGGCACGAAAGGCAGCCAAATAAAGCTGACAGTCAAGCAAGTAACGTCCGCAAGCCCCGGACTTTCAGCAGTACCGCGACCGTCGGGACCAGCAAATCCAACAATTCCGTCAATGCCACCAATCGTGACGAAAAGCTTAGAACAAAAGCACCGGGGACTTCCTGCCGAACGGCTCCCGAAGATCCGTTCCAAATCGCCATATCGCAAGGCGTGCAAGATGGCGACACTTGGGTGCACAACCATGTCAAGAACTTGATTCGCCGTTCCATCATCGTAGCCGTTATCGTCGTTGCGGTATGCATTGTGGTCTTCGGCGTCATGGGCGTGAGAACATCGCAGAAAATGCGCGAACTGAATGCCATTAACAACTGCAGAGACGCGGTTGCCGCCATGAACGCTTCATATTCCAAGGATTTCCAGCTCAAGGGAAAGATTGTCGACGCATTTTCCAGCATGGATTCCTCATATGATCTGGAAAAGCTCAGCACCTTGTATCAGGAAGAAGTCAAATCGCCGAAGGCGCTTGACTGCAAAGCCGACCCGTCCGGGACCACCAGCAAAGCCAACACCGAACGAGCCGCATATGACAAACAGGCCAGAACCTTCGAGCGGGCGTTGACAAAGAACGAGGCAAATCAGAATTGAATACGAAACGATTGGCAAGAACGGCACTTGCCGTTATCGTAACCGTAGGAATAGTCGTTGCCATCATCGTCGGGTGCGGCCCCAAATGGGGCAACGGTTCAGCATTGCACCAAAACGAAGAAACCGCACAGTCCTCAAATTCGCAGGTTTCCGTGACTTTGCCCTCCTACTACATGGAAAATATGGTCTTCCAGCGCAATCAGCCGTTAGTGGTCAAAGGAACCGTCAAATTCGCGCATGCCAGCAAACAGATTGACGCATCGAAACTATCCGCAACACTTGCCCAAGGCAAGATGACTGCGAGCGCCACTGCGAAAATCGCCAAAAATGGTTCGTTTACTTGCACGCTGAACGCACAGAAAGCAAGCCTCAAGCCGTATTCGTTACAGGTGAAGTACGACGGCAAAGTCGTAACGGAACTGGCGAAAGTGTATGTGGGCGACGTGTTCGTGGCGGCCGGCCAATCGAACATGGAACTCAACTATACGCAGTATTACCCGGAGAACAGCGCCAATTTTGGCAACGGAATCATCAAAGAGACCGATCTTCCAAAACCACTCGTCGACAAGAACGTGAAATTCGTTATCGCAGATCATGATGTGAAGAACACGTATTTTCCGCTGGCCAACGTCAACCTGAACGCTGGCGCGTGGCTGAATGCGGATTCCACGAACTCACTGCATCTGAGCTACTTGACACAGCAGTTCGCCCTTCAGTTGCGCGCGAAGCATCCTAACGTACCAGTCGGCATCATCCAGACCGCGTGGGGCGGCACGCCTATTCGCAGGCATATACGTGGCGGAGATATCTACGCGAACCATATTGCACCGTTGAAGGATTTTCATGTGGCAGGTGTGCTCTGGTACCAAGGATGCGATGATGCGATGAACTTTTCGACCGCTACGGAGTATGAGTCGCAGATGACCGCGCTGATCAACCAGTACCGTAGCGTGTTCGAACGGAAGGATCTGCCGTTCCTGTACGTGCAACTTGCGCGATGGCCAAACTACCAGTACACGCAAAACGTGCGAGAAGCGCAACGGACCACGCTTGACAACGCGAATCTGCGAAACCGTTCCAATGTGGCGATGACGGTTTCTCTTGACACAGACAAGGGCACATCCGCGCTGATCCATCCGCTCGGCAAGGATATTCTCGGGGCGCGCATGGCCGCGCAGTATCTCGCCATGGAAGACGGCACCACCGTACCCAACGGACCGCTTATCGAACATGCCCGGCACACTGCGAACGGCGCAATCGCCTTGTCTTTCCGGAACGGCACCGCAAGCGGGCCGAAAGCCATGCAGCCGAACTATTCGAAGACCGCGAGCGCAATCGCACCAAACTATAAGAGCGCTTCGAAAGCGACCCCGTTAAGCGGTATCAGCAATATCGCCGCTCCCACCACTACGGCATTGCAGGGGTTTGAGGTCGCCAATTATTCCGGTCAATGGCAGGCGGTCAATGCCACCATCAGGGGCAATCAGGTGTTGCTCACCGCAGCCGATGGTTCAACACTGAACGATCTCAACGCCATGAGCCAGGTACGTTACCTGTTCAGTGGCAATCCGAAGTGCGCGAGCATGCTGTACAACGACTTTAATCTGCCGGCTAGCCCATTCATCACTATTGTTGAGTGATCTTTGTTGGGGGCCGCCGCTAGATAAACCAATACGGGCGGGATAAGTACGGGCGGGATAAGTACGGGCGGTCTGAGCCGTTGCTTGGCCTGCTTGGTCATGTTTTGAGCAGGCTGTTCCGGATTCTGGTTTGGTTTCTGGTTTCCTGCTTAAACTATGAAGACTGCTGCAGCATCGCAGAAACTAGACAAATGTCATTTTTCCACCGGTTTATTTAGGCACATTCCCCTCCTACTATGGCATACGGAACGAACGCGAGCGCACAATCACAGATCGAATGCAAACGTGCGCAGGAGAGGAACCACCATGAGGAATCGTATTGCAGCAGCTGCAGCGGCGGGAATATTAACCATCGGCATGGCCGCCTTGCCTTCCGCGGCTTCGGCCAGTGAAGTCGCACCGTCTACGGACGGATTGGCCGGCAGCACCGCCATCAGCGGGCAGATCGACCAGGATATGGCCGTGTGCACCGACAAAACGTGCGATGCCGTACAGCATGTGCGCAAAACCAACCAGCAGATCAAGTCGGACATCGATACCGCCAAGCAGCACGCCGAGCAGCTGCATCAGAACGCGCACGAGGACGCCGACGCGCTTCGCCAGTACGGCGAGCAGGCCTGGAAGAACTACCAGGAGGACCGCGAGGATATAAAGAATGCGATTGACGGCGCGGTCAAGCGCGGTCAGGAGCGCCACGACACTCTGCATCAGGATATGCAGGATACGCAGACCCATCTGAACCAGATGCATGCCGACATGAAAGAGACTCACGACGAGCTTAAAACCAAGCATGATGCGTTCGCGGCAAGCAGCCATCAGTGGCATCAGTCGTTCATCGCGGCGTTGAAGGACGCGAACTCCAAGACGGGTCAGCAGGGCGGCTCATCCGTTGCTACCGGCACGCATGGCACCACGGCTGGAACGAATGCCGGTACGACCGTTACTGGAGTCAACGGCACCACTGGCACTGTGCGCACGGCTGCCGACACTGGCGCGAATGGTGCTGCAACTGGATCCGTCACAGCGTCCGGCGATCAAACCGCCGCGTCCACCGGCGCGCTGACCAAGTCGGAATATGGACAGCTTGCACAAACCGGCATCGGCATTTCCCTTGCCTGCGCAGCCATTCTGCTGCTTGCCGGCCTTGCCTACGCCATGAAGACGTTCGTGCAGTATAAACGCGAAACCAGCGAAGACTGAGCCGGCTCGCTGCCGGACAGCGTTTGCTTCATCGACTCATGAAAAACGGTCTCGAATATATCGGGACCGTTTTTTCATGCGCGTTTTTCGTATGTGCTTTTCATCTGCTATACGCATTGTTGCGATTCAATTGGAATGACGTAGTACAGCGACGTACAATGCAGCGCGAAGCGCGCGTACCGTGCGTGAACCGCGTGTATGTCCAGTATTCCCACTGATTTGTTACGTTGGCCGTTCTGATCAGTCCACTGGTCAATTCGCATAATGGGGAGCACTGCTGGCGATTCGCGGCGACGGCGTATCGCCATTCCCCGCCGTCCGTCCGGTACTACCCGCGCTCCCCACATCGCCGGCCTTTTCAGCATTGCCGATGTTGGTTCTACGCAACGACCCCGCGGCCAACGAGCGGATGGATCGCCTGCGCTGCGCCTGTTCCGTCTGCGAAGCGGACTGAATTGCGGGAAAAGCGCCCGTTACGGGACGAATACGACCGGTTGCGGTCGGAATAAAGCTTGGTGGCAAAACCTGCGTTGTGATGGCGCTTATGGATGCCATTTGCGGCTGCTGCGTATTATCAGGACCATCCGCAGCGTCTTTTTCTTTCACGGTTTGCGATTCTTCCGCACGATTCGCGTCATCATTCGCATCCTCGCCCGTTTGCAAGGCAGACCCAGCTTCGCTCTGCTTTTCTTGTTTTTCCTGCTTTTCCTGCGGAGCGGCCTGCACATCACTCTGCAATACGATTGGCGATGAATTCGAACGGCGTCGGGCAAGCGCCGCCAGAGAGTCACGAGTATCAGCATCGCGTTGGTCAGTCTGCTGGCTGCCGGCAGCCGTCTTGTCAACCATCGTCGTGCTTCTTTCTCTCAACGTCACGATTTCGAGCGTAACGTAGCGCAGCGCAAAAGTGCGCGTAAAACGACGATGTACGCAACTCCCCCACCGAATCGCAATCAAATATCGACATATGAGGGCAAACAATCCCATTATTGAGACCACAGACTGGCACCAATAAGCCGCAGCATGACAATCAGGGACTTTCCTGGATGCCGGCCCGTACACGCGAGACTTGCGATACGGGACGATTCAAAAAACCGAGGCCAACGAAAGAAGCATTCGGAGGGAATCTGGAAGGAACCGGAAAACGGAGTGGAAAAGAAGGAACCCCAGAAACCGAATGATTCCAACGGTTTCCGGGGTTCCGAATCCGGGCGGAGAATACGAGATTCGAACTCGTGAGGCTGTTACACCAACACGCTTTCCAAGCGTGCGCCATAGACCACTAGGCGAATTCTCCAACTTATGCAACGCTTTCCAGTGTCTATCCGTTAAGCGCAACTTGACTAGAATAC